>Ga0182021_10000465_pt1 | contig 42942 bp, 34 predicted proteins | sample 612E3MmetaG_FD_120493 | JGI IMG/M metagenome (GOLD analysis project Ga0182021, IMG submission 120493) | Permafrost microbial communities from Stordalen Mire, Sweden - 612E3M metaG (Illumina Assembly) | ecosystem: Environmental > Terrestrial > Soil > Wetlands > Permafrost | place: Sweden... | reverse complement strand
CGTTCAGTGTTCAACCACAACCCGGGAACCATCGTGAAAGAAGAAATCGCCTACATGGAACAGGTCGTCGTGCGCGGCGTGGCCGTGGACAAGGACCAGACCAAGGTCATCGTCAGCAACATTCCCGACAAGCCGGGTTCCGCTGCGAAGGTGTTCCGCGCGCTGGCCGATGCGAACATCATCGTCGACATGATTGTGCAGAACATCGGTCACAACGGTGTCGCCAACCTCACCTTCACGGTACCGCTGAGCGATTCGCACCGGGCGAAGCCGGCGCTTGACCCCGTATTCAAGGAGATCGGTGGCGGGGAGGTGGCCATCCACGACCAGATCGCCAAGCTTTCGGTGGTGGGGGTCGGCATGAAGACGCACAGCGGCGTGGCCGCAACCCTGTTTGAGACGCTGGCCACCAAGGGCATCAACATCGAGCTCATCAGCACGTCCGAGATCAAGATCTCGGTCGTGATCGCAGCGAACGCCGCCGATGACGCGGCCCGCGCCGCCCATGCCGCGTTCGGTTTAGACAAGCTCGCCTGATCGGCAGCCAGAGGCCAGAGACCAGAGGTCGAATTGAGAAATCAGATGCCAGAGATCACGGACCAGAATCCAGAAGCCAGCGACCGGAAGCCAGCGGCCCAAGGTCAGCCGCAGTCGGGGATCCGCCATTTCACGGACCTGATCGTCTGGCAGAAAGCCTTTGACCTGGGTTTGCGTGTTTTTGAGAAATCGAAGAGCTGGCCGCACGAAGAGCGATTTGCTTTAACGGACCAGGTGCGTCGCTGCTCCAGGGCAGTGAGCACCAACATCGCTGAGGCTTGGGGAAAGCGTCGATACGAAGCACATTTTGTAAGCAAATTGTCCGATTCTGACACTGAACTCCTTGAGACCGAGAATTGGCTGCTCTATGCCAAGGCTCACGGCTACTTGGCCTCGACGGATTTTGACACGATGCACGCCTTGATGCGGAAGATTGGGAGGATGCTCGGCAGCATGATGAAGAAGCCGGGTCCGTTCCTGTTGCGGGCTGCTCATCCTGGCTCCTGATCTTCCTCCCCCTGGCCTCTGGCCTCTGGCTTCTGACTTCTAATTATGCGCTTCCTATCCACCCGCGGGCAGACGGAACCGCTCGGCTTCTCCGCGGCGGTCGCGACCGGCCTCGCCCCCGACGGCGGCCTGTTCCTGCCGGAAACCCTGCCGGATCTCTCGGGCGAACTGGCCGATTTCGCGTGGTTGGGCTACGCGGATCTCTGCTACGAGTTTCTCCGCCGGTTCGCGACCGATGTGGAACCAACCGCGCTCAAGGAGCTCGTCGCGCGTTCCTACCGCCATTTCACCCATCCCGCGATCGCCCCGCTCGAACAGTTGGGCGAGAACCTGTTCGTCCTCGAGCTCTTTCACGGGCCGACACTCGCCTTCAAGGATTTCGCGCTGCAGTTCCTCGGCAACTTCTACGAGCACCAATGCCGGCTTCGCGGTGAGACCATCAACGTGCTCGGCGCCACCTCGGGTGACACGGGCGCTGCGGCCATCCACGGCCTGCTGGGCAAGCCGGGCGTCGCGATCTTCATTCTTTATCCCGACGGGCGGATCGCGCCGCTGCAGGAGCGGCAGATGGCGTGCACGGGCGCGGCCAACGTATTCCCGATTGCCATCGAGGGAACGTTTGATGACGCCCAAGCCGCGCTGAAAGACGTGTTCGGCGACCAGGACTTTCGCACGCAGCACCGGCTGTCAGCGGTGAATTCCATCAACCTGGCTCGGGTGCTGGTTCAGTGCGTCTACTACCTCTACGCCTGGCTGCGGCTGCCCGTGGCGAAACGCCAGAACGTGGAATTCGTGGTGCCGACCGGAAATTTTGGCAATGTCCTGGCGGGCTGGATGCTCCAGAAAATGGGCGTGCCCATCCGCGGATTCAAGATCGCCACGAACCAGAACGACATCCTCTACCGGCTGTTCACGACCGGCGAATATCGCCTCGCCCCCGTTGCGCCCAGCCTAGCGCCGTCGATGGACATCCAGGTGGCGTCGAATTTGGAGCGATTCCTCTACTACGCCGCCGGCCGCGACCCGGCGCGCCTCCGGAAAATCATGGAGACATTCAAGGCCACCGGCGCCTACCGGTTCGAGCATTTCAATGCGGATACCTTCACCGCGTCGCACTGCACGGATGCGGAGATCTCCGCCATCACGCGCCAGGTCTACCAGAAATACGGCTACATCTGCGATCCCCACACCGCCTGCGGATTCAAGGACCTCAGCCGCGACCGCGTGAGCGTGATGCTGGCGACCGCCAGCCCGGCGAAATTCCCGGACGTCATCCGCGCCGCCACCGGCCGGGAGCCGACGCACCCGAGCCTCGAGGCGCTGAAATCCCGGCTCATTGTCAGGCATCTGCTGAAGGCCGATCCCGCCGGCATCAAGGCCTTCATCGCCGAGCACGGGGTTTGAATTGGTGGGCCGGCGATGTCGGCGTTGCTTTGAAACACGGAGAACACCACGACGGCGCCGAGTCCACGGAGTTCAATCATCACCATGGTGCGAATCTCCGCGGACGAAAGAATCGCCGGCCATTCCAGGCCCCTGGCATGATTGGCGTGGTTGCTCAGCCTTTGACTCGCCTGGCGCGATGTGGCACCGTACCACCAGGTTCCAACTAGAATCCTGCCATTCCTATGAAATCGTTAACAACATTGCTCTTCCTGGCTGCAGTGGTCACCGGCTTTGGCCAGCCGGCAAATTCCGGCTCCCAATCGCCGGTCACCCTGCGGGTCAACACGGAGGTCGAGGAACTCGCCCGGGGCTATGCCGAGGCGTTTCCGACAATCACGCACACCCCGGTCTATCTGATCCATTCACGGGACGACACCACCACGGTTCTGATCAGCCTCCGGTCGGTGAAGGCGGCGGCCGGCGTGCTGATTGTCCAGGACGAAAAGGGACTTACCTACGTCATCAATCCAAGGGATGTCGTGATGATCTCGGACGCGCCCCCGAAGAAGGACCGGTAGGGGCGCCGGGCCCCGCCGGCTGCCAGTCGAAAAAACAGGGTGGACACCCGGACGGTAATCGCCTTTTCTCGCGCTTCTTCATCCGTCCACCATGGTGTTCCGCCCAGCCAGTTTGATTCCGATTATCGGCTCGATTTTCATCATTAGCCGCCGGCCCGGGCATGGCGACATGGCGTAGGCTCCTGCGCAAACTCCACGTCACTCTCGATGCCCCGGGTCAGAACCCCGGGGCTTTTTTTTATGAAACATCCTGACCTGAAGATCTACGACACCACCCTCCGCGACGGCACCCAGGGCGAGGGCATTTCGTTTTCGGTCACCGACAAGCTCCTCATCACCGAGCGGCTGGACCAGTTTGGTGTCGATTATATCGAGGGTGGCTTTCCCGGTTCCAATCCGCGGGACATCACCTTTTTCAACGAGGTGGGCAAGCTCAAGCTCCGGCATGCCCGCGTCGCTGCCTTTGGCGCCACTCGCCGAGCGGGGGTTGCCGCGGCCGCCGACGCCCAGCTCAAGCTGCTGCTCGGGGCCGGCACTCCGGTCGTGACCATCGTCGGCAAGACCTGGTTGCTCCATGTGAGGGAGATCCTCCGGACCACGCCCGAGGAGAACCTCGCCATGATCGAGGATTCGGTGCGCCACCTCGTGGCCCAGGGCCGGGAGGTCATTTACGACGCCGAGCATTTTTTCGACGGCTGCAAGGACGACCCGGACTACGCGCTGCGAACCCTGGCCGCGGCCCAACGCGGCGGGGCGGTCAATCTCACCTTATGCGACACCAATGGCGGCACGCTCGTCGACGACCTCAAGGAGATCGTGGGGCGGGTCGTCCGGGAGTTCGGTGGTGAGAACGTGGGAGTGCATTGCCACAATGACAGCGGGCTCGGCGTGGCGGTCTCGCTCGCCGGCATCGCCGCGGGCGCCACGCTGGTCCAGGGCACGATCAACGGCTACGGCGAGCGCACCGGCAACGCCAGCCTCACGACCATCCTGCCGAATCTCTTCCTGAAGATGGGCCGCACCGCATTTTGCCGGCCGAACCTGACGCAGCTGCGCGAGCTTTCGCACTACCTCGACGAACTGGCGAATCTGCGCCCCGACCCCAAGGCGCCCTTCGTCGGCGCTTCCGCCTTTGCCCACAAGGGGGGCCTCCACGCCAACGCCGCCCAGAAGGTGGCCCGCAGCTACGAACATATCGACCCCGCCACGGTGGGAAATCGCACCCGCGTGCTGGTGTCCGACATGGCGGGGCGCAGCAGCGTCGTCATGAAGGCCCGCGAACTGGGTTTCGACGTCAACGAGCAGACCCCGGCGGTAAAGGACGTCCTCGACGAGCTGAAGCGGCTCGAGTTCGAAGGGTACGAATTCGAGGCGGCCGACGCCTCGCTGAAGCTGCTGCTGGCCCGGTGGCTGAAGGTGCACGCGCCCTCGTTCGAATTCGAGGGTTTCCGCGTGATCATCGAGCGCCGCGGCCCGGAGTCTTCCCTGGTGGCTGAGGCCACGGTGAAGTTGAAGGTGAACGGAAAATCGATGCACACGGTGGCGGAATGCGTCGGCCCGGTCAGCGCGCTCGACAAGGCGCTGCGCCTTGCGCTCGAGAAGGCCTATCCGGCGATCAAGGACACTGCGCTGAGCGACTACAAAGTGCGCATCCTCGACAGCCGGCGGGGAAGCAATTCCCGCACGCGGGTGCTGATCGAGACCAGCGATGGCGAGGAAATCTGGGGCACGGTCGGCGTGAGTGACAATATCATCGAGGCGAGCTGGGAGGCGCTGCGCGACGCCGTCGAGTACAAGCTCCTGCGCGAGGAGGAGAAGGCGAAAGCCGGCGGCGGCACGGCAAAGCACTAGAGGGCGGTCAAAGAGGTCCGTTTCCAATTGTAGGAGCCTGCTGGCAGGCGATCCTCTGCTCACGGCGACGGACTCTATACCGAATCGCCTGCCAGCAGGCTCCTACACCCGAACAAGGACAGACTCCTAGAGCAGCGGCGCGAACAACCGGCTGAGGTCCTCGGCGACGTTGCCGAGCAGGCGACGGCGCGGCTGATCCGCCGCCATCGGGCGGCTGTGGGCGATGAGCTCCTCCGCCCAGGCGCGCATGGCGCGCACCTCGGGCTCCGAATAAATAAACACGCCGATCTCGAAGTTCACGAAGAGCGAACGCATGTCGAAGTTGGCAGAACCGAACAGGCCGATGCGGTCGTCGATGATCATGCCTTTGCTGTGCATCATTCCCGGCCGGTAAAGCAGAACCTCGACGCCGGCACGCTGGAGTTCCCGCAGATAATAGCGCCGGGCATGGTCGGCGATCGGATGGTTCGAGCGGGCCGGCACCACCAACTTGATTTCGCGCCCGGTGCGCGCCTTCACGAGCAGCGAACGGAAGATCACTTCGTCCGGAATAAAATAGGGCGTGACGATCCAGATACGGTGCTCTGCTTCCTGAATGAACGAGAGGATGCCCTCATAGAGCGGATCCCCCGCAACATCCGGACCACTGGCCACCACCTGCAGTTCGCAGGCGCCCCGCGCGTCGATCTCCGGCGCGCCGCCCTCCTTGTGGAGGGTGTCAATGGACTGGCCGCTCGCGTAGCACCAGTCGGCGAGGAAAACCTCATTTAGCAGTTCCACCGCGGGGCCCTCGATGACGGCTCCAAAATCGCGCCAGCGCGTCCCGGACGGGGCTGGTCCCATATATTCGACCGCAAGATTGTGGCCGCCAAACACGGCGCACTGGTGGTCGAACACCGCGATCTTCCGGTGATTTCGGAGGTTCGCCGAACCGCGCCACTGGAACGGAAGCACGGGCATGAAGCGCTGGACCTCGGCGCCGGCGCGCCTGACGGGATCCACAAACCCCCGGCCGCTGAAGAGGCAGCCCACTGCATCGAGCAACAGCCGAACTTTCACGCCTTCCCGGGCGCGCTCAGCCAGTAATTCCACGATTCGCCGCCCGGTGTCGTCGCGGCCGAGGATAAAGGTCATCAGGTTGATCGTGTGGCGGGCCTCCCGGATCCGCTGTTCCAGTTCGGCGTAGGCCACCTCGCCGTTGGTGAGAAAACGCACCGCGTTTCCGCCGACCGGCACGCAGGCGCCGCTGGGCACCAGGGCATGGGCGATGGCGCCGGCCGCGGCCGGGGTGGTTACAGCCGTGTCCCGCGACGGCACGGGGGCGAGGCGGGACTTTCGCGCGACGAGGCGCTTCAGTTTCCGGCCCCCGAAGAGCAGGTAGAGCGGCACGCCGACGTACGGGATGAGCACGATGACGAGCAACCAGGCCATGGTGTTGCCGGGCTGCCGCTTTTCGCTCATGAGGCGCGCGATCAGAAAGACCGCGAGCAGGAAGCCCACAATGGTCAGCAGGTGGCGCAGAATCTCGCCGTAGATCGAGTTCTCCGTCGGCATGACCGTAGTATGAAAGAGAGCGTTCCGGCTGGAAAGGCAAAAGTCCGTTGGAGCCGGAAAATTCTCCATTGCCGATGCGGCGGAGACGCCGGCGGATGATCCGGCGTTGATTGGGCCGGGCCGGACAATCCCCTATCCAAAAGGGACAGGTCAAAAAATATTCTCCCCCAAGGGCCCCCCAAAGGGATATGTCAAAAAAGAGGAGAAAGGAGAGTTGACGGGTTGGGAACGGCCGCAGAATGGAGGGCAATGCGACAGGCGCGGATTAAGATCGCGGCAGAAGCGGGCGAGGCCGTGTACCATTGCATGAGTCGGTCGGTAAATGGAGAACGGCTCTTCGACGATCAGGCCAAGGAGATCCTGCGGCGGCAGTTCTGGCAGGTCGCCGAATACTGCGGCGTCGATATCCTAACCTACGCCGTCCTCTCCAATCATTTCCACGTGCTGGTGAAGGTGCCGCAGAAAGCACCCGTTAGCGATGCGGAGCTCTTGCGGCGCTATGAGGTGTTATATCCCCATCCGACGCGCTACGAGACCGCCCGACTGGAGGTCATTAAGAGGGAATTGGCTGCCGATGGGCCCGAGGCTAAAAACTGGCGGCGCCGTCAGCTGGCACTGATGGGCGACATCTCTCCGTTCATGAAGCTGGTGAAGCTGCGGTTCTCGATCTGGTACAATCAAGCGCACCGCCGGTTTGGCACGCTGTGGGCGGAGCGGTTCAAATCGGTGCTGCTCGAGCCCCGCAGCTGGGTGATTGCGACCGTGGCCGCCTACATCGATCTGAACAGCGTGCGAGCAGGTCTGGCTGAAGATCCGAAGGACTACCGGTTCTGCGGCTACGCCGAGGCCGTGGCCGGATCTGCTGCGGCACGACAGAACTTGGCTTCCGTGATCGGCGCATCCAAGTGGGACCCAGCGCAGGCCGCCTATCGGCTGATGCTCTTTGGCACGGCGGCCGAAACGCACGAGAACCGAGCAGCGATCACCCCGGAAGTCCTCGAATCGGTGGTCGCCGCAGGCGGACGGCTGCCACTGGCGACGGTTTTGCGCTGCCGGCTCCGCTACTTCAGCGACGGCGCGGTGCTGGGCAGCCGGGTTTTTGTGGAAGAGCAACTGGTGGCCTATCGCCTTCAGACGGGCCGGCGGGAGCGAAATGGAACCCGGCTTTTGCCCTCGATCACCGATTGGGGCGAACTCGCCGCCCTGCGTGGGGTGCGTCGGGCGTTCGGATAAAGAGGCGAGGCCCGTTGCAGCGCGCACGCCGGAATTGCCCGTTCGTTGTGTCCCGATGGACTGGGACCAACGCAGGGCCGACCAACCAACAGACTCCCGCAGAAACGATCTTCGCCTTCCGCCATGATCGCGATGGAGCACGAACGAAAGTTCGCCGTCGGAATTGCCGGCCAAGGCCAATGTGAGGAGCTTGACGTACGGTGGATCCCCGTCGTCGTCCCTCGGTTAATATGACGCTCCACATGACCCAACTGATTGAATGCAATCTAGGAATCCAGTTTGTTGCCTGTCCCTTGATCGATCCCTTCTGCAACGAGCTCGGCGCGCAGAGATTAGGCGGTCCGTGACGCGTTCTGTCGTGTCAGGTGAAATGGTCGGGGTGGTCAGATTCGAACTTACCCAGCGACAGCGATTCGAGAAGAGCGAGAATCTGTCCTGACGTTTCCCGACAGTAGATCATGGAATTTGGCGGTGATTCTTACCGACAGGCGATTACGGATCTGGTCATTTCAGGTCAGCAAGGGAAGTAACCGGAACGACTTACCCAATTAGGGTAGGAACTTGCCTCGACCTCCGGTCGGGTGTATGTCCCAGTCCCTTTTCCATGGCCTCCCCGTCCCGCGCCAACCTGCAGCTCAAACGCCAACTCGGCGCTGCCGTCCGCACCGGCCGGCGCGCGCGCTGGGAGGCGTCGTTTGACAGCAGCAAACTTTCATTCCTGCCCGACGCGGTGATCAAGCCCCGCCAGGTCGCCGACGTCGGCAAGGTCCTCGCGCTCGCCAACCGGTTCCGCGTCCCCGTCACGGTGCGCGGACGCGGCACAACCCTCACCGGGGCGGCGGTTCCTTTGCGCGGCGGGTGGGTGGTCGATCTCACCGGTTTGCGCCGCATCCGGATCGATGCCGAGACCGGCATGGCGTTCGCGCAGGCGGGCGCAACCAACGCGGCGATCCACGCCGCCGCCGAGGCGAAGGGCTGGTTCTATCCGCCCGATCCCTCCTCCAACGAGTATTGCACGATCGGCGGCAACATCGCCTGCAACGCCGGCGGCATGCACGGCGGCAAATACGGCGTGACGCGCGACTACGTGCTCGCCCTGAAGGGCTTTCTGCCGACCGGCGAATGGGTGCAGTGGGGCACGGCCACGAAGAAGTTCTCGGCGGGTTTCAACCTGCGCGATCTTTGGATCGGCAGCGAAGGGCTCCTCGGAGTGGTGACCGATGCCGTGCTCAAGCTGATCCCCCTGCCGCCGGTGCGCTGGACGCTGCTCACGGCGTTTGCCGACGAGGTCACGGCGTTGCGGGCGGCCCGCGCGCTATTCGCCCGGCGCGTCCAGCCGGCCATCTGCGAGTTTCTCGACCGGTACAGCGTCCAGTGCGCGGAGCGCGCCACCGGAAAGCAGGTGTTTGCGGGGCAGGCGGGCCGGCCGGTCATCCTGATCGAACTCGCCGGCTCGGCGCACGAGGTTGGCGATCAAAAACGTGAAGTCCTGGCGTGGGCGCGGAGCCATGCAGCCGCCTTCCGGGAGGCGCGCAGCCGCGCCGCCGCCGAACAGCTCTGGGCGGTGCGGCGCAAGTGTTCCGGGGCGATGTTCGAACTGGGCGACGCCAAGCTCAACGAGGACATCGCCATCCCCATGCGGCAGTACGAGCGCTTCGCCCGCTTCCTCGAGCGGCTGCGCCGCGAGTCACGCCTGCCCATCCCGACGTTCGGGCACCTCGCCGATGGAAACCTGCACGTGAACATCATGTATCACCGGGAGAATCCAGCCGAGTGCCGCGCAGCCGAATGCGCGGTCCAGCGGTTGATGGAAACGGTGGTGTCGCTGGGCGGGGCGATCTCGGGTGAACATGGCATTGGGCTGGCCAAGACCCCCTTCCTGCGACTGCAGCACAACCCGGCGCAGGTGCGCGCGATGCTCGCGGTGAAGCACGCGCTCGACCCGAAAGGCATCCTGAATCCGGGAAAGATGTTCGAGGTGTTTCAGGTCTGGAAGCATCCCCGGGTGGACGTCCACCTGCCCTGGGACCATTAAGGCGCGCTCTTCAGCATCGCGTCGCGCCGGGCTTTGAATTCGCTGCCATCGCGCCACTGCGGCCACTGGCGTCCGTTGGCAATCTCCAGGCCGACGCCTAGCAGGAACTCCGTGTCCTGTGCGGCCCCCTCCATCGTCCAGTCGGGCCGGACCTTGTCGGTGACCTTGTGGTAGCGCGTCGCGGTGTATTCATCACTCAGCTTCCTGCCGTAATCCGACGGCTTCCCGATGTACTGAAGGCCGGCTTTCGGGTAGTAGGCCGGCACGCCGGCCTTCGCGAATTCAAAGTGGTCGGCGCGGTAGTAGGAACCTTTCTCCGGTTGGGAGTCAGGCACGGTCTGGCGGCCCTGCCGGGTCGCGACGGTCGCGCCGATGTCATCAATTGTTGAGGCGCCGGCGCCGACGATTTCGATGTCGGCCGTGCGTCCCAGGGGATTCATGCCATCCATATTGATGTCGGCCAGGGTCCGGGTGAGCGAGTAAAGCGGATGCTCCACGTAATAGCGGGCTCCGAGCAGACCCTTCTCCTCGGCGGTGGTGGCCAGGAAAAGAACGCTGCGCCTGGCGCGCTGTCCGGGCGGGAGGACGGCGAAGGCCTGGGCGAGTTCAAGCAGGACGGCCACACCGGAGCCATTGTCGAGGGCGCCGCTGAAAATCTGGTTGCCCTTGAGGCTCGGATCGCGACCGAGGTGATCCCAGTGCGCGGAATAGACCACGTATTCACCCGCCAGCTGCGGGTCCGCGCCCGGCAGCCGGGCGACGACATTTTGCGAAGTGACCTCGCGGATGGTGTTGTCGACGACGAACGAGGCCTTTGCTTCAAGCGCGACAGGCCGGAAATCGCGCCGGGCGGCCGCCGCTTTCAGCCTGTCAAAATCGAGGCCGGCGGCCGCCAGCAACTCTTTGGTTGCGTCGAGCGTCAGCCAGCCTTCGACCGCAGCGCGCCCGGCGTTGCCATCGGGCGAGGGCAGCTCAAAGTTCTCCCGGCTCCGGCTGTCCACCACCACCGAAAACGGATAGGCCGCCGGTCCGGTCTCGTGCACGATCAGGCACGCCGCCGCCCCCCGGGCGGCCGCGCTTTCGTACTTGTAGGTCCAGCGGCCAAAATACGACATCGCCGAGCCGCCGAAAACCTTCGGATCGAGTCTGGAGGGATTCGCCGGATCGGGGACGGGCGGGTCGTTGATCAGCATGATCAGCGTCTTGCCACGCACATCCAGGCCTTTGAAATCATCCCACCCGAACTCCGGCGCGGTCACGCCGTAGCCCACAAAAACCACGCTGCTGTCCTTCACCTCGACATGGCCGGTGAAGCGGGGCGAGGGCGCCACGATCTCGCGGATCGCTGCGGGCCGGATTGATTTGCCGCCCACGGTGAAGACCGTGTCCGTTCGCGAAACGATGCCAGTCATCGGGACCGCCTGCAGGTAGGTCCCGTCGGGATTCCCCGGCGCCAAGCCCATTTTTTGAAATTCTGCGATCAGGTAGGCGACCGTCTTGGCCTCGCCCGCGGTCCCGGGAGCGCGCCCCTCGAAGGCGTCCGAAGCCAGGATCCCTGTGCGCGCGAGAATCCGCGCGGCGGAGATGTCGGGGGAGATTTCCGCTCCGGTCAGCGCGGCGGCGCCGACCAGGGCGACGGAGGTGCAAACGGCCGTGATTTTCATGCAGAGAAGCGGTACGGCCGGACCGTGGCCGAAGAACCGTTCCCTGCCAATCCCGAATGCGGGCTACAGCGCCGCCTCAGCTCGCTCGTCGGTGCGGATGCGGACCACGGCTTCGAGCGGCAGGACAAAGACCTTGCCGTCGCCGATCTTGCCCGTCTTGGCGGCCTTGACGATGGCCTCGACCGTCCTGGCCGCGAGTTCGTCCCCCAGGGCGATTTCGATCTTCACCTTGGGGAGGAAGTCGACGGTGTACTCGCTGCCCCGATAGATTTCAGTGTGGCCTTTCTGCCGGCCGAAGCCCTTGACCTCGGTCACGGTCATTCCCTCAATGCCGAGGCCCGCCAGGGCTTCCTTAACTTCTTCGAGCTTGAAGGGCTTGATGATGGCGATGATGAGCTTCATGGTTAAGGCGGGTTGTAAGTTGAAACCAGAGGAGTGGCAGAAGTCTTGATGACGCGCAGTGCCTCAGTCGCCACGCGGGTGCGTCGGGGCTGCGACCACAGTGTATAGAGGAAACCGGACGGATGGGGAAGCGGTTTATCGAGCGCGGCAGGAAGCGGGTATTCGGTGGGCGCCGGTGCCCCAGGCGGCGGCGGACCCGATCCGGCGCTGTTTGGCCTGCGCCGTGCTGTGAACAACTCGCTGCACTTTCCCGTTGCGGTCGCAATTTCACCCCTCTCTAGTCTGCACCTTTACGTTGCATGCACCTTAAGGCGCTCAAGCTTCACGGCTTCAAGTCGTTCGCTGATCCCACGATTCTCCGCTTCGAACCCGGCGTCACGGCCATCGTCGGCCCCAATGGCTGCGGCAAGAGCAATATCGCCGACGCGATCCGCTGGGTTCTCGGCGAACAGAGCGCCAAGGCCCTCCGCGGGGGCAGGATGCAGGACATCATTTTCGAGGGCGCCGAGACGCGGCGGCCGCAGAATCTGTGCGAAGTCTCCCTCCTCCTGAGCGAATGCGAGCAGCAGCTCGGCATCGATTTTCATGAGGTCGAGATCATGCGGCGCACCACGCGGGACGGGCAGAGCGACTATCTGATCAACGGCCAGCCGTGCCGCCTCAAGGACATCTCCAAGCTTTTCATGGACACGGGCGTGGGCCGCACGTCGTACTCGATCATGGCGCAGGGGCAGATCGACCAGGTGCTTTCCTCGAAGCCGGAGGAGCGCCGGGCCGTCTTCGAAGAAGCCGCCGGCATCACGCGCTACAAGAGCCAGCGGCGCGAGGCCCTCGGCAAGCTGGCGCTGACCGACCAGAACCTGGCGCGGGTCTCGGATGTCATCGCCGAGGTGGGGCGGCAGATCGGCAGCCTGCGCCGCCAGGCGTCCAAGGCCATCCGCTACAAGCGCCTCAGTTTTCGTCTCCGTCACCTCAGCCTTGCGCACAGCGGCTGGCAGTGGGCGCAGCTAAGCGCCACGATCGCCGGGCTGGAGACGGACGTCGCTCGCCGGCGGTCGGCGAGCGAGGGGCAGCGGGCGGCGCTGGAGGCCCGCCAGCGCGAGCTGAACGAGATCAAGGCGCGGCGCAGCGACTTCAACCAGCGCGCGCAGGAGGCCCAGCAGGCCGTCTTCGATCTCCGCTCCCAGAAGGAGCAGGCGGAGAATCAGGCCGGCGTTGCCGCCATCAAGAAAACCGGGCTCGATGAACGGATCCAGTCGAGCCGCGACGACCTCGCCGAGCTCGAAATGCAGCTGCGCGAGGTGACGGCGCAGGTGGACAGCGGCGCCCAGGACAAACAGCTTCAACTGAACCTGCTCGGCAGCTCGGACGCCGTGTTCCAGCAGCGCAACCGCGAACTCGCCATTGTGGAGGGCGAAATGAGCCGGCAGGACCAGCAGCTCCAGCAGGCGAAATTCGAGTTGCTGCAGCTGGAAAGCACGATGGCGCGCCTGCGCACGGACTGCTCCGGTTACGAAGTCGACTCGAAGACCAGCGTGGTGCGGCACACCGAGCTCGCCGCGTCGCTCGCGGAGGTGCGGCAGGCCGGGACGGCCGCCACGGATCGCGCGCAGGCGGAGCAGCAGCGCCTCGAGGGTGCGCGCACCGAGCAGAGCCGCGCCCACAATGAAGTGCAGGCCGCGCAGCATGAGCTGACGGAGGCCACGCAGCGATTCCGCGAGGGCCAGCGCCGTCTTCAGGATCTTGACCGCACCCTGGCCCAGCGCACGGCGCGATTGCGCCTGCTCCAGCAGCTGCACGAAAAGTGGGAGGGTTTCGGCGAAGGCGCCAAGGCGCTCCTGCAGGGGCGCCTCGAAACCGTCCTCGCCGGCCGCCGGGTCTCGCCGGTCACGGAGGGGATCGAGGTTAAGTCGGAGTTCGGCCAGGCGCTCGAGGCGCTGCTCGGATCAGCCGTTGAGGCCATCGCGGTGGCCGAGGTGTCCGTGGCGCGGCAGATTCTGGCGTACCTGGAGGAGCAGAAGATCGGCAGCGCCTGTCTGCAGCTGGCCGCCTCCGGTCCGCGGATTCCGGAGAGCGCGACCGCGGGGCTGCCGGCCTTCATCCGCCCGGCCACGGCCGCCCTCGCCGGCCTCGATCCGGCGCACCCGGTGGCCGGTTTGCTGGCGGCCTGCTATGTCGCGGACAGCCTGGACGCCTTTCTCGAGCACTGGCAGGCGCATCCGGATTTCCAATTTCTCCTCGTGGCCACGCTGAAGGGCGAACTGGTCGATCGGCGCGGCCTAGTCTACGGCGGGCACCAGAAGCGACCGACCGGAGGCATCGTGCAACGCGAGATCGATTTGCGGACGACCGCACGGGAGCTGGTTCGCGACCAGCAGCTCCACGACGAACAAAAAGCGGCCGTCGAGCAGCTGGGCACAGCCTTGGCCGCGGCGGAAGCCGCGCTCGAGCAGCAGCGGAAGCACGTCCTCACCGCCACGCAGCAGGTGGCGGCGGTGCAGGCCGAGGCGCACAGCGCGGAGCGGGCCGCCGAAGAGGTGGCCGGCCGCCTCGTGCGCATGGAACGGGAGCTCACCGGCCTGGAACAGGTCCGGGCCGAGGCGGAACAGCGCCTGGTGCGCGCCCAGACCGGCCTGGCTGCGGCCGAGGCGAAGGTCGCCGCCCAAAAGCAGGCGATTGGGGCGGTCGAAGGCCAGATCGCCGCGCTGCGGGCGGACCGCGACCAGAAAAAAGAATCGCTGGCCCAGGCGCGCCTTGATCTCGCCGAACACCGCCAGAAGGTCGAGGTGCTCGACCGCGGACTGGGCGAAATGGAGCGGCGGCGCGCGCAGATCGGCGAACTGCTCGGCCAGCGCCAACAGGAGGTCGAGGCTTGGACTGACCAGGCGACCGAACTTTCCCAGGAAGCGGCTGCCGGGACCGCCCGCGCCGGCGAAATTGCCCGGACGCTGGTGGTGGCCCAGGATTCGGTGGAGAAGATCCGCGGCGAATTGGTGGAAATCGAGCGACAGATCGGCGGGATCGAGGAAGGCCAGCAGGCGTTGCGCGCCGAAGCCGAGGCGGCGCAGGAGGAACTCAGCCGGGTCGAGATCCGGCTCGCCGAGAGCCGTTCGCGCGCCCAGTTTCTGACCGAGGAAGTCCGGCACGAGTTCCAGGCCGAGCTCGCCACGACGGACTGGAAACAGCTGCTCTGGCATTCGGAGGACGACCCGCCGGACCTCAAGCTGCTTGATTTGGATGACGAGGACGAGCCGGCGGAGGGGAAGAATCCGATGCCGGAGACCGGCGAGCCGACGGCGGCGCCCGGGGCTCAGGCGGCAGGGGCGGGCGGCCCGGCCAGGTCGAAAGGCCGGAAACCCAAATCGAAACTCCGCCAGAAGGGCGAGCCGGCGGCGGCCGACCTGGCCGCGCTTGAGCAGACGAACTGGGACGAGATCAAGGCGGCTGTCGAAGCGCTGCGGCAGCGGCTCAACAGCATGGGCCCGGTCAACCTCGTCGCCATCGAGGAATACGCCGAGCTGCGCCAGCGGTACGATTTCCTGAGGACGCAATGCGACGATCTCACCAACGCCCGCGCCGAGCTGCTCAAGGCCATTGATGAGATCAACCGCGCCTCGCAGCAGCAGTTTGCGGTCACGTTCGAGCAGGTGCGGAAGAACTTCGAATATACGTTCCAGACGCTCTTCGGCGGCGGACACGCCCGCCTGGAGCTCATCCAGGCCGGAGACATCCTCGAAAGCGGAATCGACATCGTCGCGCAGCCGCCCGGCACGCGGCTGAAAGGCATCTCGCTGCTCTCCGGCGGCCAGAAGACGCTCACAGCGGTCGCGCTGCTCTTCGCCCTCTACATGGTGAAGCCCTCACCGTTCTGCCTGCTCGACGAACTCGACGCGCCGCTCGATGAGTCGAACATCGGACGCTTCACCAAGCTGCTGAAGCACTTCGCCAAGGACTCGCAATTCCTCATCATCACGCACAACAAGCGCACGATCGCCGCGACCAACGCGATCTATGGTGTGACGATGGAGGAGCGCGGCGTGTCGAAGACCGTTTCGATGCGGTTCAATCACGAGCAGGGCGAAGCCGAGGCGGTGCCCGAGACGGTGGCCGATGCGGTCCGGCAGGCGCAGCCCGCCACGACCCTGCCCGGGCAACCCGAGCCACCGCCACCGGCCCCGGAGGTCTGAGCTTGCGTTGTGGCCGGCCGCGTTGAGGCCGGGCCTCGGACAGCCTCGGTCAGTTCTTTTTCACCCCGAAGCGCTTCACGATCGCGGGGGTCACATCGGTCACCCGGATGGTCGATCCCTGGTAAAGCGGAGCCTCCACAATGATGTCGACGCCGGTCTCCTGGGCGATGGCCGGCCAGTCTGACTTCACCACGTCATAGATATTCTTCAGCGAAGCTTCACCGGCCAGTTGCCTCTGGGCGAGTGCCTGCAGTGCGGTGAGTTCCCGGTCAATCCGGTCAACGGTGACGTTGTCACCGGCCGACGCCGCCTTGTTGCGCTCCTCGCCCATAGCCTGCACTTTTGCTCTCCAGATCTCCGAGCGGTAGTAGACTTGCACGACCATGGTGCGGCTGAAGACGCCAATGGTGACCTTGGTGTCGGGGGCAGCCTGAGCGCGGGCCGCGGGCGCCGAAGCGAATGAAAACATTAACAACGCGGCCGCAACGGCGGTCGCCCGGATGGGGTATGATTTCATGGCTGAATGATCGGTTACCAGCGCCGGCAGGGGTCCTCGACGGCGCTGGCGCGATTCAGAGTATGCAAGGCGCAAAAGGTCGCGGCGAGCGTGAAATGCGCTGCCGACCGTGTCGATTCTTCATGTCGGACCATGCAAATTCCCGAGCCTGCTGGCCGGCGATAGCGGCGGCCGCGGGAGGCAATCCCGGACCGGCAAGAGGAACAGGGCCGGTCTTAAGCCGGCCTAAGGGACAGGCAAATTATGGAAGCTTAAGGGCCGGCTTAAGGGACAGGTAAATTATGGAAGCTCGCGAAGCTTCAATTGCGGTCAGCGGATTGGCACTCCGTCGGCCGGGCAAACGCCGACAGAGCTGGAAGAAAGTGAAACATGCGGCCCGCTCCGTTTGGTTTCCCTGTGCCACGGCTTCCACCGGGCCTTCCCCCGCCGGGTGTTCTCCCGTTGGATGCCTGCAGAAAGTGGAACACCGAAGGCCGGCCGCGGAGTTGCCGATCGATTGGCGAAGGTTGCCGATGAGGAGTTCGCTACATGTTGAGACCTTGCCGCGAACCGAGCCTGCGGCTACACTTGGCGTATTCATGCGAATCCTCTGCGTCATGCTCGCACTGCTCCTGCTGCCGGCCGCGCTGCGCGCCGGGGATTTGCGACCCGTTATCAAGCGCGAGGCCGGCAAGTGCGCCGCGGCGTGGGAGCGGAGCGATTACGAAGAGATTCTGGCGTACCTGCCGCCGCAGATGATTCGACAGTCGGGGGGGCGGGCGGCGGCGCTGCGGGAGCTCAAGGGCCAGTTCGCCCAAGCCCGCGAGTACGGGGTCGAGCAGCTGGAAGCCATCCTTGGTCAGCCGGCAACGCCGAAGCCAATGGGGCGGTGGCTCACCTCCTTGATCCCGCTGACGGTGGTGCTGCACCGCGCGCCGCTCGACCTTACCCAGGAGACGCACGTGCTTGGGCTCTCCGCCGACCAGGGCAGGCATTGGTATTTCGTACTCCTCTATCAAATCACCCAGAAGGATCTGAACGCGCGGTTCCCTGAATTCGCGGGGAAGTTTGTCGTCCCCGAGGATCCCGCGCCGCGCCTGGAGGCGTTTCGCTAAATCAGGGATCAAAAACGGCCGCCCTCTGCTGTCTCAAAACATCGCTGTCCTATTTCCAGATGTTAAAGTTCAACCGGAGCTTCTTCCTCTCTAGCAGCACCCGCCAGTCGAGGAAGAGAAAGGCGGCGAGGACGACCAGGCCGGCGACGATGGTGATGATTCCCTTCCAGGAAAACGTGCCATACGCCAGATCGACGGAGTTGCGGATGGCGTAGCGGCCAGTGAAGAGCATGACCGCATCGCTCACGAACTTGGCGACAAAGAAGGGCGGAAGGATCTGGGCTGGCTTGATCCGGGCGAGGCCGGCCGCCGAGAACAAGGCGGTCGTGGAGAGCGGCGTCAGCGAATAGAGCAGCACGAAGGGCCAGCTGCGCCAGAGGCTGCCAGTCAGCTTCCGGCCGGCGAACTTCAGCTCATTGCTCTTGCTCTGCTTGATGACTTTCCCGAAGAACCAAGGGGCATAGAGGCTGAGTCCGTAGCGGCCCAGCACCGATCCAGGCACGCCCACGGCGAGCACCAACCACGGGTTCAGGTCAAACTTCACCAGCATGAATATCATGACGGTCCAGACCGGAGGTCCAATCACCGGAATAAGGTCAGTGGCCAGGGCCGCCAGAAACATCGCCAAGTAGGGCCACATATTAACGCGCGGGGAGGAGTGCTGGAGGGGCGACGAGGAGCTTTTCGGCGGTGGAGCAGATTCAAGTTTGAAAGGTGTGGAGAATGGCGGCGAGCGCGAAATGCACTGCCGGCCGTGGCGATCCTACCCGTCGGTTTCCTCAGGGCTGCTTTTTCGTAGCCTCCGGTGCCTGGCGGCTGAAGCCCCAGGAAAACGAGGCGTGCAGCTTCTCGTTGCCGCCGACGCTCACGCCGTGAAACATCGTCCCGGCCATCGCGGTCGAGTTCAGCAGCCGGGCGACGAATGAGAAGACGAGAATGCGGCGCAGGGGTTATCGGCGGTTGTTGTTATAGGATCGGTCCATGGCGTCTTCCAGCGGTGTCGGCTGACGCCATACGATTTGCTGCATTTCTTTCAGCAAATCGCGGCCTTCGGAAACCTCTCCGATCGCCTTGAGCGCGTCGGCGAGGTGTTTGAATTCGTTGATCCGCGCAAGGCGTTCATCATCCCGATACATCAAAGCAGCGTAGTTCGGAAGGTTGCTTCGGTACGGATCCTGGCCCTTCACGCTTGCGCCCGGATAGCGGTGCCTCAGCAGTTGTTCCAGTCCCGATTTGCCTGTGACCGCCGGCTCCGTAAGGACGATCTTGGGCGCGTAAACTACGAACTTCGGCAACGGGATGACACTATCGGCATGCACTTCCGGGTGCTCAGGGTGCGAGGGGAGTGAATCGAACGACGGGAGACCAGCAACGATTGCCGCTGAAATTGCGGGCGAGATCCGCTGAACAGCACCAGGTGATCGCGACAAGGCGGACAATGATGGGGCCTCTTGCGGGACAAGCGGTATCGATAACCAGGCTGCACAGACCAGCCCACACAGAGCTGCCTTAGGGCGCTTCAACACGGATTCATTCAGTCGATTTCAATGCCTGCTCCGGTCAAGCCCCAAAACGGCTGGCCTAAGGGACAGGCCAGTCTGGGAACCTCGCGAGGCGTCGCTGGCTTGGCGCTGAATCGGCCGGGTTCCCGCCAGCAGAGCTGAGAATAGGTGGAAGGCGTGGCCCGCTCAACGAGACAGAACGCTGAAAAGGGTAAATTATGGAATTGCCACGAACACCGGGGCGTCGCAGTGAGAAAGATCACCCATGCTAACTCGGTTCAGAGATCAATTCCCTTGGATCGGAACCGGGCGGACGCCCGCCGGAGAACGGGGGGCGGCGGGCGAGCGGCTGGCGGCCGAGTTCCTTCATGAGAAACAAGGCTACCAGATTGTGGTTCGCAACTGGCGCAACCCACGCGACCATCGCCAGGAGATCGATCTCGTGTGCCGCGATGGCGACGTGCTCGTGTTCGTCGAGGTGAAGTCCCGCTCCGCCGACGCGCTGGTGCCCGGTTACTATGCGGTCGACCGGCGGAAGAAACGGGTGCTGCTGCGGGCGATTCACGCCTATCTGACGCAGCTCCGGCTCCGGCCGCGCACCTTCCGGTTTGACATCGCGGAGGTGATTACCGGCGGGCAGATGCCGCCGCAGGTTCTCCATTTCCAGAACGTGCCGTTGTTTCCGAAGGGCTATCACGTGCTGCGATAGGAGCCGGGCGGATGTGGGCGATCCCGACCTACAATTCAAACCATCCGGTGGATCTCGTAGGATACCCACTCGCGGGCGATTTTTCCTATTCATCGCGCGCAAGCGCGCTTCCTACCAATGTCTACAGCCGGGATAAGATTTGGACCTCTCGACCAGGGCACGTAGGAAGACTCTCTCCAAATGCGCCATTGGGGGTGGTTGGACTTCCGGCCCGCGACGCATTCCTTCCTATCATCTTGCCGGCCGGCGCTTTTCCTCTGACAACCATCCTCTGCCATGGCTGATTCTCCACGCCACCCGTTTCTGCAGGGATTGAGCATCTATCGCGGTGCGCCGCCGACCGTCGTCGTCATTTTCGGCGCGTCCGGCGACCTCACCGCCCGGAAGCTCATCCCGGCCATCTACAATCTCAGCCACGACAATCTGCTTCCGCCCGATTTCTATTTGATCGGCTTTGGGCGCAAGCCCGTTCCCGACGAGGAATTCCGCCGGCACATGGACGCGGCGATCAAGGAGTTCTCGCGCCGGGAATTCAGTCCCCAGGTCTGGGACCACGTCGCGCGCAACACGTTTTACCTGGCCGGTGGTTACGACGAACCTGGGGCGTTCGAGCGCCTGCGCGTTCTCATCGATAAGCTTGAAGCGCAGGCGGGCCGCGAACTGCAATCGCTCTTTTACGTGTCCACGCCGCCGACAGTCTTCCGGCCCATCCTTGAGAATCTGGGCGCGTCCGGTCTGGCCCGGCGCCATCTGGGAACGGCGGTGCAGTCCAAGGTGGTGATTGAGAAACCGTTTGGTCGCGACCTCACCTCGGCGCGCGAACTCAACCAGACCATCGCCGGAGTGTTCCAGGAGCCGCAGGTCTTCCGCATCGATCACTACCTCGGCAAGGAGACGGTGCAGGACCTGTTGGTCCAGCGATTCGCCAACGCGATTTTTGAACCGCTCTGGAATCGGAATTATGTCGAGTGCGTGCAAATCACCGTCGCCGAGGAGGTCGGCGTCGGCGCCCGCGGCGGCTACTACGAGCAGAGCGGTTGCGTGCGCGACATGATCCAGAACCACACGATGCAGCTGCTCGCGCTGACCGCGATGGAGCCGCCAGTGTCGCTCGACGCCGAGGCGATCCGCGACGAAAAAGTGAAGCTCCTGAAGGCGATCCAGCCCCTCGCGACCGGTCCAGGTGGCGATGTGGCCCGCGCGCAGTATCTCGCCGGCCTCGCCGGTGGCCAGCCGGTGCCGGGTTACGTGCAGGAGGAGGGAATCAGCCCCCAGTCGGCCACCGAGACGTATGCGGCCCTGCGCATTGCCATCAACAACTGGCGCTGGGCGGGCGTGCCGTTTTACCTGCGCTCGGGCAAACGCCTGGCCCGGCGCGTCACCGAGATCGCCATCCAGTTCAAATGTCCGCCCGGCGCGCTCTTCGCCGGGACGGACCGGTTTGATCTCGCGGCCAACACCCTCGCGTTCCAGATCCAGCCCGACGAGGGCAGCACCGTGTTGCTCAACGCGAAGATTCCCGGGCTCGAGACGCGCACGCAGCCGGTGAAGATGCACTTCCGCTACGCTACCACCTTCGGCTCCAACACCCCCGAGGCCTACGAGCGGTTGGTGCTCGATGCCATGGTCGGTGATGGCACGCTTTTCATCCGCGGCGACGAGACCGAGGCGTCGTGGCGGCTGATCACGCCGGTCCTCGAATCCTGGCAGGCGCAGCCGCGCGAGGGATTGGACGGCTATCCCGCCGGCTCTTGGGGCCCGCAATCCGCCGAGGCGCTCCCGGCCGCGCGCGGTCACGAATGGCGAAAACCTTGAGCGCGGCGCGAGCGCGCAAATTCCAAGTTCCAATTCTCAAATCCCAAGGAAGCCCCAATGGCCAAATCCAAGATATACAGGCGGGCTAGATTGGAATTCCGGACTTCAGGATTTCCTTGGAACTTGGGACCTGGAACTTGGGATTTCTTGGGCGTTTGGTTTTTGGAGTTTGGAGTTTCCCCAAGATGACCTCCGTTTTTGACGCCTTGCCCGGTCTGCAGGTGCCCGTGAGCGGCATCGCGCCGGGCCTGGCGCGGCTGTGGGAAGGCGAGCCCGGAGAAGGCAATCGCGCGCCGTCGGAATTTCGCGCGTCGCAGATGAACCTCGTGCTGCATGTCGGACTGCCGACCACGCCCGACGACGGCATGGCGCAGTTCAACGCGGCGGTGCGGTTCACCCAGCGATACCCGGCGCGCATTCTCGTGCTCTGCCCGCGGGCGGAAGGCGGATCGGAGCTCGCCATGCGCGCGAAAATCTACAGCGAGTGCTTCATCGGCAAGTCGCGCCATGAGATGAGCTGCATTGAGGCGGTCGTGCTGAGCTATCCGCAGGAGCGGCGCGAATTTCTCGAGGATCAGGTCTCGATCATCGTCGAGACCGATTTGCCCATCTACTATTGGGTTCACCGCATGTCGCAGGTCCACAAGATCGCCACCTACCAGTGGCTCCTGCGCAATTCGAACCGCTTTCTGATCGACACGGCGGTCTCCACCCCGGAAGCCCGCACCTTCGCCTGGCCGCGTCCGGACGGATTTCGAGATCTGGTTCACGCCCGGTTGTTGCCGGTGCGGCAGTCAATCGGCCAGTTTCTCAGCGCCTACCCGCCTGCCACCATTGTCCGCGGCCTGCAGAAAGTGACCGTGGCGAGCGGGCCGGGTTTGGCCGCCGAGGCGCGGGTGTTGCTTGAGTGGACAGCCGCGCGGCTGGAAGCGTGCGGCGTGCCGGCGCAGGGCGGAGCGGCGTGCACGATCCGGCCATTGGCCGCGGGCGCGACCTCGTCGCTGGAACTCAGTTTTGCCTACGACGACAGCCGCCGCTTTCTCTGGCGTGCGGATTTCGCGCGCGGCGGCGCCTATTTCGAGAGCACGCTCAGCGGCAGCCGGCAGATCCTGCCCATGACCACCGGTCTGCTTTCGACCGAAGCCGCGCTGGGCGAGGCGATCTTCTATTGAAGATATGTCTTCACAGGAGGAAACAGAGGGAACTGAGAGGGTTTTGCTTTCGTCGGCTGGATCATGAATCCCGAAGGCAAGCGAATCGGACTCTGGGAACCAAGATCACCCAAGCGCAAAGTGACGGTCGCGAAATGAGTGGGAGCCGGAAAGAGCTGGGATTAACCTGCCTGGCTGCTGCGAATCCGATCCCTCAACACCGGAATAAACTCCTCGTAAGCCAGAAATGCGGCTCCCTTCTTGGGCCGGAATATCGAAATCGACTCACTCCCGTCTTGATTCGCAAAAACTAGGCCTTCGCAAGGGCGGAGACCATCGAAGGCGATCCAAAGAAGCGTGAGCGTGCCGACTGCTAGAAAGCCTACAACCACCGCGGTTAGCTCTGGAACGTTGAGACGCTTCACAAGCAATGCCGCCAAAATCGTTGCGATGGCGAGAACAAGAGAGACCGCAGATCGAAGATAGAAGCGTTTATGTGTGATGATAGGCTCCGGCGACAGATCACTCAGCCGGACTCGGGGGAGGACTCTGGATAGACCCATTCCACTCTCGCCAACAAGAAGCTCTTCGTCACCTAGAGTATACGTTTCCCCTCCCAGTTCCGGTGTTTGCTGGAAAGTGAGGGGCTGCATGGCACGCTGGTGTTGGCCACCGTGGAAAGCGCGGGGAAAGCGCCGTCTCAGCTGACGATTTTAAGAACGGCGTACGTTCGCTTGCCTTTGCGCAACAGCAGAAATTGTCCGAACAGCAGATCGACGGTCGTTGCGGCGCGGGCGACCTCGGTTACGCGGACATTGTTGAGGTAGATCCCGCCGGACTCAATATCCTTGCGCGCCTGGCCTTTCGAGGGACATAGGCCGGCATGGACCAACAGGTCGATGACGGACGCGCCGCTTCCGGCGAGCTTTGCCTTCTCGAAATCCCTGGTGGGCACCTCACCGACAACTTCCTGGAAGACCGCCTCGGTGACCCCTTCGAGCCCGCCACCAAACATGATCTCGCTGGCGCGGACAGCGTCGTCGCAGGCAGACGGACCGTGAACGAGCGCGGCGACCTCGCGGGCCAGGGCCTTTTGCGCCGTGCGCGCTCCGGGGTTCTGCCCGTGTTCAACCGCCAGGGCTTCGATCTGCTCGCGCGGAAGGAGGGTAAATTTCTTCAGGTACTCCACCACCATGCTGTCCTCGGAGTTGATGAAGAACTGGTAGAAGCGGTAGGGAGACGTCTTCGCCGGGTCGAGCCACACCGAGCCGCCTCCCGTGCTCTTGCCGAATTTTTGCCCCGCGGCGTCGGTGATGAGTGGAAACACCAAGCCCCAAGCGACCACCCCGAGCTTCTTCCGGATGAGGTCAACGCCGGCGGTGATGTTGCCATACTGGTCTGTGCCGCCAACTTGCAGCTCGCAGTCGTGTGTTTCGCGCAGGTGCAGGAAATCGTTCGCCTGCAGCAGCATGTAGCTGAATTCCGTGTAGCTGATGCCGCTGTCGCTCTCGAGGCGAGAGCGCACGCTGTCTTTCGCTAGCATGACATTGACGGAAAAGTGCTTGCCAATATCGCGGTGAAAATCGAGGTATGAAACCGAGGCCGTCCAGTCGGCGTTATCGACGAGCCGCGCCGGATTCTGCTTCGAATCGAAGTCGATGAATCTGGCCAACTGCCGCTTGATGCAGGCGACATTGTGCACCAGCTCCGCGCGGTCGAGCAGGTTGCGCTCGGTCGAGCGGCCACCCGGATCGCCGATCATGCCGGTGGCGCCGCCGGCGAGCAAAATGGGGTGATGTCCGGCGAGTTGGAAGCGGCGCAGCATGAGCTGGCCGATGAGGTTGCCAACATGGAGACTGTCGCGGCTGGGGTCGAAACCGCAGTAGAGGGTGATCGGCCGGCTCGCCATCCGAAGACCGAGGCCATCAAGGTCGGTGCAGTTCGCGACCAAATCGCGCCATTGAAGGTCTTCAAGGAGGTTCATGGTGACCGGGCTGGTTATTGCGGGCGGCGGGGATGCGGACAAGGGGAAAGTGACTAACTTATGACTTCAACGGCCTTTCCAAAACCGTGGCTTATAACGGGAAAAACAAATTGTCTCGGGGGCCGCGGGTGCCGTAGCTTACCTGTTTCACCCCGGCGACTCACACTGCCGGCGTCCTCAACTTAAAACCGCGACCACCATGCCTCTCTCTGTTGGAACCAAAGCTCCCGATTTCACCCTCAAGACGAAAACCGCTGACGGACTCAAGGACGTCAAGCTAAGCAATAATCTCGGCAAGAAGCAGACTGTGCTCCTGTTCTTCCCCCTGGCATTTACCGGGGTCTGCACGCAGGAGATGTGCGACATCACCGCCGGGCTCGGCCAGTACACGGCGCTCGACGCCGAAGTCTATGCCATCAGCGTGGACAGCCCGTTCGCGCAGGAAGCCTGGGCGAAGCAGAACAGCATCAAAGTGACGCTGCTTTCCGACCTCAACAAAACCGTCACGAAGGCCTACGATGTCGTGTTTCCGAATCTGGCCGGCGTGGGTGACACGGCCGCGCGCGCGGCATTTGTCGTGGGCCGGGACGGCAAGATCAAGTACGCCGAGCAAACACCGACGCCGAAGGACCTGCCAAACTTCGCGGCGGTCCAGGCGGCGCTGAAGAAGTGAGGAGCCTGTTGTTGTAGGAGTGAGCTTGCTCGTGATTTCAGATCGCCTGCAAGCAGGCTCCTACATGGCATGATCTGCAGTTCCATGAGCGACCTTCCCAATCCGTTCAATGCGCTCCGGCAGCTCTCCGCCGTTGGCGGCGCAAAGTCGTTTTACTCGCTGCTGGCGCTGGAGACGGCCGGCTTTCCGCGTCTCCGGCGCCTGCCGGTTTCGCTCCGGCTCGTCCTGGAGTCGTTGCTGCGCAATTGTGACGGCCAGCGCGTGGCGGAGCCGGCCGTGCGCGCCCTGGCCTCCTGGCAGCCCAACGCGGCGCGCACCGAGGAGATTCCCTTCGTGGTCGCGCGGATCGTGCTGCAGGATTTCACCGGCGTGCCGCTGCTCGTCGACCTGGCCGCGATGCGCTCGGCGGTCCAGCGCCTGGGCCGGGACCCGAAGATCATTGAGCCGCTCGTGCCCGTCGACCTGGTGGTCGACCACTCGGTGCAGGTGGACTTCGCCGGCAGCGCGGACGCATTCCAGAAGAACCTGGAGCTCGAGTTTTCGCGGAACCGCGAGCGCTACCAGTTCCTAAAATGGGGCATGCAGGCCTTTGACACATTCAAAGTCGTGCCGCCGGGCATCGGGATTGTCCACCAAGTTAACCTTGAGTACCTCGCCAAGGGCGTGTTGTCCGCTCCGGCGGGCGGCGACTCCAGTCAGCAGATTGTCTATCCAGACACGCTGGTGGGCACCGACTCGCACACCACAATGATCAATGGCCTGGGCATCGTGGGCTGGGGCGTGGGCGGCATCGAGGCCGAGGCCGGCATGCTTGGCCAGCCGGTCTATTTCCTCACGCCTGACGTCGTGGGTATGCAGCTGACCGGCGCGTTGCGCGAAGGCGTCACGGCCACCGACCTGGTGCTGACCATCACCCAGATGCTGCGCCAGGCGAAGGTCGTTGGGAAGTTTGTCGAATTCTTCGGCCCGGGCGCGGCCTCCCTGCCGGTCGTGGACCGCGCCACCATTGGAAACATGGCCCCGGAGTATGGGGCGACAATGGGCTTCTTCCCGATCGACGCGGAGTGCACCAATTATCTCCGCGCCACCGGTCGTCCAGAGGAACAGGTGCAGATTTACGAGGCCTACTACCGGGCGCAGGGCTTGTGGGGCATGCCGCAGAAGGGCGAGATCGACTATTCGCAAGTGATCGAGTTGGACTTGAACGCCGTCGTCCCGAGCGTCGCGGGTCCGAAGCGTCCGCAGGACCGCATTGAACTGCAAAGTCTCAAGCAGGAGTTCACTACCGCCTTCTCGAAGCCGGTCGCCGAAAGTGGTTTTGGCAAGCCGGCCGCAGATCTGCGCCGGGCCGTGCATCTTTCCGCCAACGGGACGTTCCACAGCGGCGGTGGCAGCCAGGCGCCGGTTTCCGTGCAGGGAGCGGCCGCCCGCGACACCAATGCTTCTACCGAGCGCGAAATGGCCAACAATCGCAGCATGCCTGACCGCGTCGCCGCGGTGGCGCCGCGGATCGAGGGCGACCTGCGCCACGGCAGCGTGCTCATCGCCGCCATCACCAGTTGCACCAACACCTCCAATCCGAGCGTCATGCTGGCGGCCGGACTGCTGGCGAAAAAAGCCGTCGAGCGCGGACTCACAGTGAACCCGTTAGTCAAAACCTCGCTCGCGCCCGGCTCGCGGGTGGTGACCGACTACCTCGACAAGACCGGTCTGACGCCGTATCTCAACCAGCTCGGATTCCAGACGGTCGGCTACGGATGCACCACGTGCATTGGCAACTCTGGCCCGTTGCATCCGGCGATCGAAGACGCCGTGGTGAAGAACGATCTCGTGGCGGCCTCGGTGCTGTCGGGCAACCGCAACTTCGAGGCGCGGGTGCACCAGAGCATCAAGGCCAACTTTCTCATGTCGCCTCCGCTGGTGGTCGCATTTGCGATCGCCGGCCGGATTGACATCGACCTCGGCCATGAACCCCTGGGCAAGGGCAAGGACGGCCAGCCGGTATTCCTGCGCGACATCTGGCCCACCCTTCAGGAAGTCCGCGACCAGCTGCAGGCCGCGCTCAAGCCCAACGTGTTTCGGCGGCTCTACCGGGACTTTGCGGCCCAGAACCCGAAATGGGACAAAGTGCCGGCCGCCGCCGGCAACGTTTACGCGTGGGATGCGAACTCCACCTATATCCAGGAGCCGCCCTTCTTCGCGCAACTCGGCCTGGAGGCCGGTCGGGTGGGCAAGATTGAGGGCGCCCGGGCGCTCGGCATCTTCGGCGACTCGGTCACCACCGACCACATCTCCCCGGCCGGCTCGATCAAGAAGACCTCGCCGGCCGGACGATTCCTCCAGGAGAGCGGCGTGCGCAGCGAGGATTTCAACAGTTATGGTTCGCGCCGCGGCAACGATCGCGTGATGACGCGCGGAACGTTTGCCAATGTGCGGATCAAGAATCTCATGCTCGGAGGCGCGGAAGGCGGCGACACACTCTATTTCGGCGGGCCGGGCGCGACCGGGACCGCTCCCGAGAAGATGTCGATCTACGACGCGGCGATGCGCTACCAGGCCGACGGTACGCCGCTCATCATCATCGCCGGGCAGGAGTATGGCACCGGTTCGTCCCGGGACTGGGCGGCCAAGGGAACGAGCCTCCTGGGCGTGCGGGCGGTCCTGGCGCAGAGTTTCGAGCGCATCCACCGATCCAACCTCGTGGGTATGGGTGTGCTCCCGCTCCAATTCAAGGAGGGCATGACGGCGCAGACGCTGCGGCTGGACGGCACCGAAACCTACAGCGTGGAGGGGCTCGGCCCCGCCCTCCGGCCGCAGCAGGATCTCACGCTGCGCATCACGCGCCGGAACGGGGAGGTGAGCAGCGTGCCGATGCGCTGTCGCATCGATACGCCGATCGAAATCGAGTACTATCGACACGGCGGCATCCTGCCGTATGTGTTGCGGCAGATCATCGCCAAGAACTGAAGCTCGGGTGGCCCGCTGGCGGGCTTCGGGCCTGTTATCGCGCGCCAGCACGCTCCGACTGCGGCCATCATGTCCGAAACATCCAACCAGCCGGTCTATCTGGTCGACGCCTATGCCGATCCCGTGATCGTGCGCCTGGAGGGGCGGGCCTGCCACGCCAACTGCGCGTGCCTGCAGGATTTTTTCACCCAGATGATCGGACAGGGAAAGACGCGATTCGTGATGGATTTTGCGGGCTGCACGAGCATGGACAGCACGTTTCTCGGCGTGCTGGCGGGAGCGGCACTCGAATTGTACCGGAAAACCCCGGCCGGAAGCCTGGTCCTCTGCCGGGTGGGCCGTCGCAACCTGGAGCTGTTGCGCAATCTTGGGCTGCACCGGCTGCTCACGATCGATGCCGGCGGTTTTCGGATGGGGTTCGGCCCGACCGCGACAGCGCTGACGGGCGCCGCCGACCGCGGCGATCTGGAAAACGCCCGCCTCGTGCTGGAAGCGCATGAGAATCTTGTCGCGGCGGACCCGACAAACCAGGGCAAATTCCAGGACGTGATGGCATTTCTGCGCAATCGCGTGGAGCAGAAATAGGGCCGGGCTCCCGCCCCGGACGGAGGTTTCCCGGCCTCTAGCGGCGGGCCTGTCGCCTCACCTTCTGTCTCGACCCGGCGGCGGCCGCCTCGAGAATCCCCCCATGCTCTTCTTTCTCCTGGGTGCCGCGACCGGCGCGCTGGCCCTGTTCTGGCTCGGTGCGAAAGCCCGTGCCCAGGCGGACCGGCTGGAGGAGGAGAAGCTGGTGCTGGCGCAGGAGAAGCAGCTGGTGGTGGATTTCATGCATCACATGGTCCAGGCGCTTGGGGAGGGCCTTTCGCGCGACGACTTGTTTCAGCGCATTGTGCATGCCGCCATCCTTTGCACGGGCGCGCTGAGCGCCTGCATCTTCGAGAAGCGCGCCGACAACAAGATGCAGGGGGTGGCCGTGGAAGGGCTGTTCCCTCCGCACCGGCCACTGCCGTCGCAGGCCAAGACCAAGCTCACCACCCGGGCGCGCTTCATCGAGCAGGTGCTGAAGTCGGAGGTATTTGACATCAACGAGGGCATCGTCGGCCAAGTGGCGCGCACGGGCGTCGGCCAGCTGATCGCCGATGCCGTGACCGACCCGCGCATCGTGAAGCACGACGACCCGGCGCTCGCCGTAAAATCCGTCATCGCCGCGCCGATACGGTTTCAGGACCGGATGATCGGTGTCCTGTCGGTGGCCAATCCGGCGGACGGACTGCCGTTCATCGAATCCGATTTTTCGCTCGTCATGTCCCTCGCCGAGCAGGCCGGGCTGGCCGTGCACAACCTCGAGTCCCTGCGTTTCCAGATTGAAAAGCGGCAGCTCGACCTTGATCTCGCGCTCGCGAGCAGCATCCAGCAGATGCTGCTGCCGGCGGCGGCGCCGCGCTTCGCCGGACTGGACGTGGCGGCACAATACGTTCCCACGCAGAAGGTCGGCGGGGACCTCTACGATTTTTTTGTCCTCGGTCCAACCCGGCTCGGCATCGCCGTGGCCGACGTGTCCGGCAAGGGCATCCCGGCCTCGCTGCTCATGGCGACCTGCCGCACCAACCTCCAGCAGATCGCATTGCGCCACGAGTCGCCGGCCCGGGTGCTCAGCGAAGTGAACCGGGCCATGGCCGGCGATGTCTGCCGCGGCATGTTCATTTCCATCATCTATGCGGTGATTGATGTGGCGGCGAATTCGGTGACGTTGGCGCGGGCGGGCCACGAGCTGCCACTCTTTTCGCGGAGGGATCCGGCCACTGGCGAGATGGTGAGTGAGTTTGTCGGCTCGGAGGGCATGGCCGTCGGCATGGTCGATCCGGTCATGTTTGAAAGCGTTATTGCCGACCAGACGGTTTCGTTCGTGCCGGGCGACACCCTGGTGCTCTACACCGACGGCATCACCGAAGCGACCAACGGCGAGGACACCGAGTTTTCGGGCAGCCGGCTGGCCGATGCGTTGCGCATGCTGCGCAGCCGGGGGGCCGCCGAGATCACCGAGGGCATTCTCGACCATGTCCGGCGATTCTCGGGCCGGGATCACCACCGCGACGACCTCACGCTGGTGACGGTTAAGCGGGTCTAGCGCTGCTTCAATGCTGCCAGTCAGCAACAGCAAGCGGCCGGGCTATTGCGGCGCATGAGTCCGAAACTGGCCGTGGCGCAGGAATTCGATGGTCCGGGCGATCACCTCGCGGTGGCGCATCATCAACGGGTGGGTGGCTGCGACCACAAGATGGTCGCTCATCCCCGCCACCTTGGTTCTTTCGACCGAGACCTTGCCATCGTTCGGTCCGGGGATGATCAGACTGTTGATCCAGTTCAGCGACCGACTGCCGGCGATGACGCCCAGGCAGAACCGGACGGGTCCGAGGCGGCGAGGGATCGAATCCCTTGTCGTGCCCAGTTGGCGGCCGGCGGGACCGTTCAGAAGCGAGAAAACCCTCCAACCGCCCAGGCGGTCGACAATCTCGGTGCCCTGGTTGGGCGGCCCGAGCATGACGACGCGGCCGGCAATCGCCTGAGGATGCCGGTCCGCATACTGCCGCAAGAGGATCCCGCCCAGCGAATGCGCGACAAAGTGGATGGGTCCGGCCCCCCGGGTGCGACAATCTGCCAGCGCCTGACCCACCACCTGCTCGCTCAGTTGCTCGATGGGTGCTTCGCGGGAACGGTAATCGACGTTCAGGACATCGAATCCGGCCGCCTCAAGCGCCCGCTGCATGGGCCGCATCGATCTCGCCGTCCGGCAGAGCCCGTGCAGCAAGACCACGATCTCGCGCGGCGGGAGACCAGTCGGGACCTGCAAAGGTGGAGGGAGGACCATGCGGAAAGGCGTGCGCTTCAGGGCATGGGTCGGCGCGCTGAAGTTTGGACGAATTGACCAAGAGAGCGGTGACCGGACCGCCGGGAAAGACAAGCCCGGCAAGTTCGCCGTTGCCTGCCTGCCCATCCGCAGCCACGTTGTCCGTCCCATGGCTGCCGCCCAGACCGCCGAGCTCCTCGACCGTTTCTCGCTGCCCGACGCTGGCGGCCATTTCGGACCCTATGGTGGCATCTATGTGCCGGAGACGCTGATGACGGCGCTGGAGGAACTGGGCACGGCCTACGCCGCGGCGAAAGCCGACCCCGCGTTCCAGGCCGAATTGCGGCGTCATCTCCAGGAATATGCCGGGCGGCCCACGCCGCTGTATTTCGCCGAACGCCTGACCCGGCACTGCGGAGGCGCGAAGATCTTCCTGAAGCGCGAGGACCTGCTGCACACCGGCGCGCACAAGATCAACAACGCCCTTGGGCAGGCGCTGCTGGCCCGCCGCATGGGCAAGCGGCGGATCATTGCCGAGACCGGTGCCGGGCAGCACGGCGTGGCCACGGCCAGCGTCTGCGCGAAGTTCGGCTTCGACTGCGTCGTCTACATGGGCGCGGTCGACATGGAGCGCCAGGCGCTCAACGTGTTCCGCATGCGCCTGATGGGCGCCGAGGTCCGCGCCGTCGAGGCGGGACAGCAGACGCTGAAGGAGGCCATTAACGAGGCAATGCGCGACTGGGTGACGAACGTGCGCAGCACGCACTACATTCTCGGCACGGCCTACGGCGCCCATCCGTATCCGATGATGGTGCGCGATTTTCACCGGGTGATTGGGCTGGAGGCCCGGGACCAGATCCTGGCGCGGGAGGGCCGGCTGCCTGACGAGCTGATCTCCTGCGTGGGCGGGGGCAGCAACGCCATCGGCCTTTTCTTCGATTTCCTGGAGGAATCGGCGGTGGGCCTCACCGGGATCGAGGCGGGCGGACGGGGCATCCGGGCCGGGGACCATGCCGCCCGCTTCGCCGGCGGCCGCGTCGGCGTGCTGCAGGGCTGCAAGACATTCCTGCTGCAGAACGCCGACGGGCAGATCGATCTCACCCATTCCGTGAGCGCGGGGCTCGACTACGCTGCGGTCGGTCCGGAGCATGCCTTCTACCGGGATCGCGGGCGGATCAATTTCGGCTATGCGACGGATCACGAGGTGCTGGAGGCGTTCCAGCTGTGTTCACGCGTCGAGGGCATCATCCCGGCGCTGGAATCGACCCATGCGCTCGCCTACGCCATGAAGCGGGCCCGGGAGCTGGCCCCGGACCGGATCATCATCATCAACCTTTCCGGCCGCGGCGACAAGGATGTGCAAGAAGTCGCCAGGCTGCTAGGCAACGCGAAGGGATAAGTAACAAGTATCAAGTAACAAGTGGTCGGTAACAAGAGGCAAAAGGATGCCGGAGCAGCCGCGAGATTTGGTTGAAAGGAGCTTCCGTTTTGCGACGGAAGTGAGCCGGTTCGTCAACCGGCTCCCAAAGTTGCGTTCGAATTACGAAGATTCACGCCAAGTCGTGCGCTCCTCGGGGTCCGTGGCGGCGAATTATATCGAGTCGCAGGAAGGACTTAGCCGGAAGGATTTCTTCTACCGCATCAAGGTTTGCCGCAAGGAGGCGCGGGAGTCCGGCTTGTGGCTCCGGCTGGTCGATATCGCTGGTGATGCGATGCTCGCGCTCGAACGCGACAGACTCGCGGCGGAAGCTGACGAGTTGAAACGGATCTTTTCGGCGATCGCCGGAAAGGACGATACAACCGGACCTCTCTAGGCGTAGGCGCGCAATCTTGCCACTTGCCACTTGTTACTTGTTACTTGGTTTCCATGAACAGCATGACCGGTTATGGACGCGCGACAGCCGCGCTCGGCAGTCACAACCTTACGGTGCAGGTTAGCTCCGTGAACCGAAAGACCCTCGACCTGACGGTCGCGCTGCCCCGGGACTGGGAAAGCCTCGAGCCGGAGGTGACCGTCAAGGTCCGCGAAGCGGTGGTCCGCGGCAAGGTGCACGTCGAGGTGGAGCTGACCGGGCGGCCGAACGCCGCCGAAGCGAAGTGGAGCGAGGAGGGTGTGGCCCAGACCCTCGACCAGCTCCGGATGCTGGCCGGGAAACAGGGCGTGCCTTTTGCGCCGACGGCGGATCTGTTGTGGCAGATTGCCAGCGATGAACGGCAGCCGGTGCAGTTTCCGACGGTGGATGCCAGCCGCCCGGCCATCATCGCCGCGCTGGGCGAGGCACTGCAGGGATTCGTAGCGATGCGGGCCCGGGAGGGCGCCGCCCTTCAGGCTGACCTGCTAGAACGCCTGGCCGCCTTGGAACGCGAACTTGACGCCGTCTCCGCCCGGGCGCCCCAGGTGCCGGGACTCTATCGCGAGATGCTGTTCAAGCGCCTGCGCGAGGCCGGTCTGGAACTCCTCGATCTTGGCGACGAGCGCGTGCTGAAGGAAATCGCGCTGTTTGCCGACCGCTGCGACGTCAGCGAGGAACTGACGCGCCTGCGGAGTCACCTCAGTCAGCTCGGCCAACTCCTGCGGACAGACGGCGAGATTGGCCGGAAGGCGGAGTTCATCCTGCAGGAAATCGGCCGCGAGAGTCACACGATTGGCAGCAAGGCCAATAATCTGGCGATTGCGAAGGCGGTCATCGAGTTCAAGAACGAGCTGGAACGCATCCGCGAGCAGATTGCCAACGTCGAGTGAGACCTTCCGCGTGCACCTCCGTCGGCACGGCCGCCCGCTGGCATTTTCGTCTGGCCGTGGGGGCGTTTGCCGCCGCCGCCGCGGCCGAGCTGGCGGGACAGGCCCTGCGCGGACCAGCCGGCGCGGGACCGGCCGGCTGGCTGGCGCTGTTGGGCGGCGCCGGGTGGGTGGTGGGTTTGGTGTGGCGCGAGCGGGTGGGCGTGATCCGGGCGTGGCTGTGCGCGGTTTGGGTCATGTTGACGAGCCTCCTCGTGATGAGCCTCGCGGAACGAAGAGGCTTCCTCTTTGGCAACCTCGGGTTCACCGGACTGGAATTGGTTGCTCTTGCGCGGGTGCCGTTGAGCGTGCCGCTCCTGTGGTGGCTGGTGGTCGGCGGCAGTTACCTCGTGGTGGAGGGGCTGTGGGGCGAGTGGCGGGCGGGGGTCTCCGTCTTCACCGCCCTGATCACGGTGCAACTGGCGCTGATGATCATGCCATTTCTGAGCAGGCTGCGCGGTTACTGGCGCTGGCCGGCGGATTCCAACGGCTCACTACCGGCGGGCGGGGGCCTCTTCGGCATGCCTTGGGCGGTGCTGGCGGCCTGGTTTTCGGTCGGACTAGCGTTGACGTTTGGGCTGGTGGTTCTCGGCGACAACTGGAGCTCGGCAGAGGAACGCACGCGCCGGCAGGCCTGGACACCGGCCGCCGTGCTCTTGACCCTCACCGTGGTCTGTCTGAGCGCCAACCTTCTGGCGGGCCTCTGGCTGGCGGTGGCGTTCAGCGCAGCCAATGGCGTGCTTTTTGGGGCGGTCCTGGTGTGGTACCTGCGGGACCGCGGCGGCGCGCGCTGACGGGCGCGGCTGGACGACTCCGTTCGGGAGCGGGTAACGCCCGGCCGGGAGGACGGCGGCTCCGCCTATTGCAACGATGGCTCCGGCTGGCGGAGGGAGTGGAGCAGATAAATCACCACGCCGACGCAGATCCCGGAATCGGCGACATTGAAAGTGGGATACACGTAACTGCCAAAGTGAAAATCGAGGAAGTCGATGACGTGCCCATGGAGGAGCCGGTCGAGGAGGTTGCCGGTGATGCCCCCGCAGAGCAGCCCAAAGCTGATTTGCACGGGCAACAGGCGCAGACCGAGTTGGCGCCGCCAGGCGTAGATCGCGACCAGCGTCGCCACGGCGAGCAATGCAAGGGAACCGCTGCGGCCGCTGAACAGGCTCCAAGCCGCCCCCGTGTTACCAACATTCACGAGATTAAGGAAATCCTCGATGACCGTGATTTGTCCAGGCGGGCCGTAGGTGGGGTACGCCATCCGCGCGCGAATCCACGCCTTGGTTGCCTGGTCGAGCACGAATACTCCGGCGGCCAGCGCGAGCAGCCAGCGGTAGGCCAGGATGCGGTCGAGCCGCGGGCGCGGCTGGGAGGCGGCGGACGGCGGAGCCGACGGCGTGGCCGAAGGGCCAGGCGGGAGCGACGTCATTCCTCGGGTTCTTCCTCGACGATCTTGCCGCCTTCCTCAGTTGTGGTGTCGGCGAAGATGCCCGCGCGTTGCACGGAGCGGTGCCTGGTCTTTTCGAGCTCCTTCTGCGCCTCGGCGGAATAGCGCGTGAAAGGCACCGCCAGCAGCCGGTCCTTGCCGATGGGCTTGCCGGTGAGTTCGCAAATGCCGTAGGTGCCATCGCGCACGCGCTTGATGGCGGCTTCAACCTCGGACAGCGCCTCCTGCTCGTTCGAGACGAGGCTGAGCGCGAAATCACGGTCGAAGGTGTCGGTGCCGGCGTCGGCCATGTGCTGGCCGTAGCCGGAGAGATCGCCGGCGTCCTCCTTGGCGGAGCGCTTGAGCGTCTCCTCGGAGTGCTGGCCCAGCGATTCGAGCACGTGGGTGCGAAGATCGACGAGCAGCCGGTAGTACCGGCGGTATTTCTCGGGCACATCCTCGGCATTGTCGTGATCGGCCGTGCCTTTCTTGCTTTTGTTGGGATTGAAACCGAGGATGTCGGCGAGGGAGGCGGCCTTGATATGGTTGGGGATGGGCGGCCGGCTCGAACCCTTGGGGCTGGGCTCACCCCGGACGGCCTCCCTGGCGGGCCGGTTGGTCCGGTTCTCAGCCGCCTTGGTGGTCTTCTTCTCGTTCTTCTTTGCAATCTCCCGCACCTCATCGAGGCTAAACGCGATGGGCTTGGTGGTCTTGCGCTCAAGAATGCGGCGCTTGAGGTCGTCAGATTTCTGGGGTTTCGCTTCCGGGGCGCGGGCTCTGCCGGCTGGCGCCCGTTTGGCGGGCGGGGCCTTCCTGGCCGCCCGGGCGGGTGTCCTGGACGGGGCCGGCTTGGCGGGTTTCTTGGCGGGGGCGGACTTCTGCTTTTTGGCCATGATGGAAAAGGGGTTTGCGGGTTGGGGCTCAGGCGCTGAGGGCGTCAGCGCAGCGCGGACAAAGATCACCGTGGGCGGTTGGCGGCAAGGCCGGCACCCAGCGCCAGCAGCGTGGACAGCGAACGAAACCCAATTCGCGGGCGGACCGGACTTCGATGGAGATCTTCGAATCGGCGGCGGATTCCTGAAGCTCCACGTGGGAGACGTTCAGTAGTTCGGCCAGATTGGCCCGGTGCTTCAGCACCGTGGCAAAGAGAATCTCGGCTGGCGGGCCTGCGATCGTGACGGCGGCGTCCAGCGACTTGCCGATGCTTCCCTGCTGGCGGAGGGTCTCCAGCCTGGCGTTCGCCTCAACCCTCAGCCCAAGCAGCAGACTCTCGAATTCCCGGGCCAGGACGGCATCGCTCCAGTCGGCCGGCGCGACGGGCCAGTCCTGCAGATGCACCGATCCCCCGGCGTATTCGGTTCCAGCCGCGGCGAACGTCCAGGCCTCGTCGGCGGTAAAGGTGATGATGGGCGCAAGAATGCGCACCAGCGTGCTCAGGATCTGGTGGAGGGCGGTTTGCGACGAGCGGCGCAGCGGGTGGGCGGCCCGCAGCGTGTAAAGCCGGTCTTTCAGGATATCGTGGTAGGTCGCCGAGAGCGTGACCGCGCAGAATTGGTTGCAGAGCTGGTAGACGCGGTGGAACTCGTAGGCCTCATAGGCGGCCGTGCACTGCCGCAGCAACTCGGCCGTCTGGTGCAGCGCCCAGCGATCGAGCGGGTCCATCGACACGAGCGGGACGGCATCCCCGGCCGGATGGAAGTCGAACAAGTTGGAGAGCTGGAAGCGAAAGGTGTTTCGCAGCAGGCGGTAGGTCTCGCCGACGTGCGAGAGGATCTCCTTCGAGATGGGAATGTCGTCACGGAAATTCTGCGATGAGATCCACAGGCGCATGACGTCCGCGCCATACTCCGCGATGTAGGAATCGCTCGTCTGCGGCTTCTCGTAGGTGCTGCTCTTGGAGATCTTCTTGCGCTCCTCGTCGACAATGAAGCCGTGGGTGAGCACGATCCGGTAGGGGGCGCCGCCGTAGGCGATGACCCCGGTCCACAACGAGGACTGGAACCAGCCGCGATGCTGGTCGCTGCCCTCGAGATAGAGGTCGGCGGGCCAGTCCGTGCCGCCGAGGCCGCGCCGGAGGGTGGCGGCATGCGTGGAGCCCGAGTCGAACCAGACGTCAAGCGTGTCGCGGCCGGAGGTGAGCGTTTCGGGGGCGGGCCAGCCGGCCGGCAGTTTCACGCCGGCGAGCAGCTGGGCGGGAGCGGCATCGAACCAGAGGTTGGACCCATGCTCCTCGAACTTGTCGGCGATGCCACGAACCACGCCGGCGTCGAGGTAAGCCTGCTTTCGGGCATCGAAGAACGCCGGGAGGGGCACGCCCCACGAGCGCTGGCGGCTGATGCACCAGTCGGGCCGCGACTCCACGGCACTGCGGATCCGGGCCTCGCCCCAGGCCGGCACCCATTGCACCTTGCCAATCGCATCGAGCGCGGCCTGGCGCGCGCCGCTCTTGTCGAGGGACACGAACCACTGGTCGACCGCGCGAAAAACGATGGGAGTCTTCGAACGCCAGCAGTGCGGATAGCTGTGGGTGAACGATTGCTTCGCGAGCAAGGCTCCGGTGGCGGCCAGCTTTTTCAACACCCCGATATTGGCGGCCGAGGTGCGTTTCTTGGCCAGGTCCTCGACGGTCTCGAGCGTCGTCAGCCCGACGAGATCGGCGGGGATGCGGCCGTCATCAAGGAAGCGGCCGTCATCGCCGACCGGACAGTAAATCTCGAGGCCGTATTTAAGACCGGTGTGGTAGTCATCGAGTCCGTGGCCGGGGGCCGTGTGGACGCAACCGGTGCCGCTCTCGGTCGTGACATAATCGGCAAGCACGACCGGCGAGGGGCGATCGACGAAGGGGTGGCGCGCCTGAAGACCTACCAATCTCTCACCCCTAATTGCGCTCGCAACGTAAGTAGAAAACTCTTTGGGCGGTTGCGGTCCGGATCTCGAAAGTGTCGCCTGAAACTGGGTCAGTGTGCCGGAATCATGGGCCACCAGATAGATCTCATCGCCGTAAGTCACTAAACCGTAGTCTATGGTCGGATTTATCGCGATGGCTAAGTTGGCGGGAATCGTCCAAGGAGTGGTGGTCCAGATTACAATGTAGATTGGCTTCTTTTGGTCGTGTTCGGTGAGGGCATCGAGTAATCCGAATTTCTTCGCTTCGGCCGCCGGCACCGCAAACTTCACCCAGATCGACGGGCTGACATGGTCCTGGTATTCGATCTCCGCCTCGGCGAGAGCCGTTTCAAAGGGGATGGACCAATAGACGGGCTTCTTGCTCCGGTAGACGAGTCCCTTCTCAATGAAAGCGGCGAAAGTGCGCAGGATATCGGCCTCAAAGGCCGGGGCCTTGGTCTTGTATTCGTGCCGCCAGTCGGCCAGGACGCCCAGCCGTTTGAACTGCCCGGTCTGCCGGGCAATCCATCCCTCGGAGAAATCGTCGCAGAGCTTCCGCAGCTCGGAGGTGGTCGTCGGTTGCTTGTTTGCCTGGAGCTCGCGGGTGACTTTCTGCTCAATCGGCAGGCCGTGGCAGTCCCAGCCGGGCACATAGGGCGTGCGGAAACCCCGCAGCGACTTGAAGCGGAGAACGATGTCCTTGAGTGTCTTGTTAAGCGCGTTGCCGATGTGCACGTCGCCGTTGGTGAACGGCGGCCCGTCGTGAAGGACAAAGGCCGGGGCGGCGGCGCGATTCTGCTGGATGGCGTCGTAGAGGCCGATCTTCTCCCAGTGCGCGAGACGGGCCGGCTCACGCTGCACGAGATTCGCCCGCATCGGGAATTCGGTTCTCGGAAGCTGAAGCGTGTCTTTCAATTCATGGGCCATTCGGGAAAAAGCGCGTGAGGCTACCCCAAGTCTCCCCTGAGTCAAGGGAAGAGGGAGTCCGGCATGCCGGCCCAACCCAGCAGAGGGCCTCCGGTGGAAAATGCTGGCCTCCGGACGGTTGTCTGCCCCGAAGCAACCAAGACCGGGTGGATCTGGGACACACGGCTCCGCCTGGGGAGACTCTTCGCCAGGGCCTAGACCGCAGGCTTGCCGGCGGCGTCCGCGAGACGCTGGCCGGCCGCGATGCAGTTGGCCAGCGAGATGCCATCGCGAACATGGCCGCCGATGAAAAGGCCCGGGTGCCGGGTCTCGGCCTCAGTCATCGCGTCGAGGAAACGCTCGTAGCCGAGATTGTATTGCGGGATGGCGTGAGCCCAGAAGGTCGTGTGCGAAAAAACCGGATCGCCGTGGACTCCGAGCAGTTCGTGCAAGTCGGCGAGGACGCGCGGACGGAGGACTTCGGGCGCCAGGCGCGCGAGCTCGGGCTGGCGGGTGCCCCCAAGGTAAACCGTCAGCGCCACGTGACCGGCCGGCGCGCGGCCGGCAAACAGCGTTGAGGAGAACAACACACCGAGCACCGAGCGGTGCTCAATCTCGGGGACCAGCGCCCCGAACCCGTCCAGAGGGTGGGTCACCTGTTCGCGTCGGAACCCGAGAAAGAGCGACGCAACGGGCGGGTAATCGATCTGCTCAAGCGCGGCCAGCGGGCGTTCACCCGAGGTGCCGAGCGACAGCTGCGCCAGCGCCGCGGCCGGCAGCGCCAGCACGACGGCGTCGAATTCTTCCGTGGCCGCAAGACCCTCGCGGCGGCTGACGAGTTTCCAGGGCTTACCCGGAGAAAGGCTGATGACGGCCGCCCGGCTGCGAACAGCGCCGGCGGGCAGCCGCGCCGCGAGCGCGGTGGGCAGTGTCTGAAGGCCGCGCGCGAACGAGACGATGCGCGCCGCGGGCTTCTCACCCCGGGCGCGCCGCGCTTTCATCGCGGCAATCTGCCCCCGGATAAGGGAACCGTGAGTCTGCTCGATCTCCCATAGCTTGGGGAAAGCGAACTTGGTGGAGAGCATCTCGGGGTCTCCGGCATAAATGCCGGCCACGAGCGGATTGATCGCATAGTCAACAATTTCCTGGCCCAGATGGTCGCGGACAAACGTCGCCAGGCTCACGTCGGCCGGCCGCACCCGGGCCCGGAAGAAGGGCTCGGCGAACAGCCCCAGTTTTGTCCGGAGGGAGAACAAGGGGGTCGCGAGCAACTTGTGCGGCGCCATCGGCACCGGCACGAGCCGCCCGCCGCGCACCAGGTAGCGGTTCTTTGCGGCCGGCGCGGCATACCGGCACTCCGCCTCGAGGCCCAGCTCCGCGACGAGCGCATCGAACGGCGGTGATTCCAGGAGGGAGTTCGGCCCGTTCTCGATCAGCCAGCCATCGTTGATTGTCGTCGAGACGGCGCCGCCGAGACGGTCGGACTGCTCGAACACGGTGACGGCGTGCCCCTGGGCGTGCAGCCGCCAGGCGGCGGTGAGGCCGGTGATGCCGCCACCGACGACGGCAATCCGCTTCTTGGTGGCTGAGGAGTCAGTGGGCATGATCGAGGAGAAGGCGGGAGGGCAGATATTGGTCTACTAGAGGAGGCCGTGGATTTCCAGTCCGGTGTCGGGCAATCAGTTCTTCCATCCGGTCACGGTGCTGACCAGCGCCGCCACACATTCGGGGCTGGCGTCGGGTTGGATGCCATGGCCCAGGTTGAAGATATGTCCGGGACGGTCGCGCATCGACTCGAGCAGGCGCTGGGTCTCATCACGGACCGCCGCGGGCGTCGTGCTGAGCAGCGCCGGGTCCAGGTTGCCTTGCAGGGCCACCTGGATATTCTGGGCGCGCAGCGCCGGATCCTGCCGCAAGGCGTCGTGAACCGCGGCCAGGTCGACGGTCCCGTCGACGCTGAGAACGCGCGCGCCACTGGCGGCCTGCGCGGCCAGATGCCGCGAAGTCCCTTTGGCGTACAGAATCACCGGAAAATCCGCCGGCAGGGCGGCAATGATGCGGCGAATCCATTGCAGCGAAGCCGGCTCGTAGTCCGGGCCGGCAATCAACCCGCCCCACGAGTCAAAGATCTGGATGGCGTCGGCGCCGGACTCGATCTGCAGCTTGAAATACTCAATCAGCGCGATGGTGAGTTTCTCGAGCAGGGTGTCGAAGAATCCGCGGTCGGCGACAAATAGCTGCCGGAGGCGGGAGAAATCCTCGGAACCGCCTCCCTCGATCATGTAGCAGGCCAGCGTCCACGGGGAGCCGCCAAAGCCGAGCAGGGCGTGCTTGGTCCCGAGCTGACGGCGGAGGAGGCGGAGCGCCTTCCCGACGTAGGCGAGTTTCTCCCGGAGATCCTCGGTGGACAGCCGGTCGAGCTGGGCCCGGTTCTCGAGACGGTATTCCATGGCGATGCCGCCCTCGTCCCTGAACCGGTAGCCCTGGCCCATGGCCTCGGGCACGACAAGGATGTCGGAAAACAAGATGGCGGCATCGAGGGCAAACCGGCGCAGTGGCTGGAGGGTGACCTCGGCCGCCAGCGCGGGAGTGCGCACGAGGTGGGCGAAGGAATGCCGGGCCTTGAGCTCGCGGTATTCCGGCAGGTAGCGGCCGGCCTGGCGCATGATCCAGATCGGCGGCCGCTCGAGCGGGCGGCAGGCGCAGGCGGCGAGAAAGCGTTCCCGGGAGGTCATGGGAGAATCAATCGGAGGGCGGCAGAACCGCCGGCAGAGTAGCGAGCATCGCATAGTGAGTAGTGAGCAGGGATCCGGCCGGTTCAAATCTTATTCCGCCAGTTGCCGGCCGACACGGCGGGGCCAGGGCGTCCAATCATGGGCTGCAAAAATGGTTGGAGTTATGTATGGGGTCGTTCAACGTGCCCGTTCGCCTCGGGGCGTCCGCCACCGGCGCCCAGAACCTCCGCATGAATTCCGCTGTCCTCGCCACCATTGCCGCCACCGGGTTTACCGTGGCTTTTTTCCATGCGGCGATCCCCACGCACTGGTTGCCATTCGTGCTGGTCTCGAGGGTCCGGGGCTGGAGCCGGCCAAAAACCATCGCGGTGACACTCGGCGCCGGGCTGGGCCACGTTGGTCTGACGACGCTGCTCGGGGCTGCCATCGCCTGGTTCGGATTCCAGCTCGACGAGCGGGTGGGCCGGCTGTTCCCGTGGGTGATCGGCGTTTTCCTCGGAGGAATGGGTCTGTACTATTTCTGGCGGCAATGGCGCGGCAAGGGCATCTGCCATCATCACCCGCCGGGCGGCCATCACGCCGCCAGCGAAGCCTGCGGGCACGCGCCGGATCATACCCATTGGGACGAGGAACTGAAGGACAGCCCCATCGTCTCCGACCGGGCCAGCGACTGGACGGCCATCGGCGGGCTTTTCATGATGCTGACCCTGTCGCCGTGCGAAGGGTTTCTGCCGATCTATCTTTCCAGCGTCCGCTTCGGGTGGCGCGGGTTCGGATTGCTGAGCGCCATCCTGGCCGTCGGGGCGTTGGCCGGAATGACTCTGTTCACCTGGTTGACACTGCTCGGCATGGAACGCTTCAAGGTCCAGCGATTTGAACGCTACGAGGCGGGACTTCTCGGCGGTCTCTTCAGTCTGTTGGGCGCTCTCGTCATCGTGCTGGAGCACTGATCCGGCTGCCCCGGCGAATCCCGGGAGGCGCCCCGAAGTCATTTCTTGGCGGCAGGAATCGCCACG
>Ga0182021_10000464_pt1 | contig 43012 bp, 32 predicted proteins | sample 612E3MmetaG_FD_120493 | JGI IMG/M metagenome (GOLD analysis project Ga0182021, IMG submission 120493) | Permafrost microbial communities from Stordalen Mire, Sweden - 612E3M metaG (Illumina Assembly) | ecosystem: Environmental > Terrestrial > Soil > Wetlands > Permafrost | place: Sweden... | reverse complement strand
TTTCCGGCCCCGGCTTCTCGGGTGCCGAAAAGGTGAAGGTGGCGGTGAACACTCAGAACGTGACCGATACGGGCACGCTGATCACGGCCATCAACAAAGGCATTCAGAACGCGGGCAACAACGGGACTGCGGCGGGCACGGCGCTCCAGGACGCCAACATCACGGCCACCATCAACACGGACAGCAGCGGTAAGCAGCAACTGGCTTTCACCTCCAGCACAACCGCCTTTCAGGTCGAGGCGGGCGATCTGGTGTCGAACGCGCTGATGGGCAAGTTCGTGGATGCCACCACCAACGCGGACGCGGCGGCGATGACCTCGACGGTCACCGGCGGAGAGAACGTCACGCTGGCCAATGCGATCACAAACCCCGCCAACATCACCATGCGTTTCACGGGCGCCGGTCTAAGCGCTCCGGTCGACATCACTCTGCAATCGAGCGACAGCACGGTTGCCGCCGCGGTGAGCGACTTGCAGACGCAAATGGCCTCCAAGCTGGCGGGAACGGGCATCACCCTGGCCACGCCGGCGGCCACTGGGCAAACGCTCTCGTTCAGCAGCGCGCGCGGCGAAAAGTTCGCGGTCTCGGTGAGCGGCGACGCGACGGACGCGCTGGGACTCGGTTCGTTCCAGAAGGGCCTCAACGGGGTCTTCGACTACAGCACGCTGGCGGCCACTGCGAATTACGACCCGACTGCCGCGACCACGGCGGGCACCAGTTCGCTGCAGTTCTCGATCAACGGGGCGGCCTCGAGCGCGGTGAACGTCGACCTGGCCGGCGGCAACGCCACGTACGCCACGTCGACCGGTACCGCACTGGCCGGCGCCACGACAACCATCACCGCCGGCACCAACATGTTCAGCCTCGCGGTGGACGGCGTGGTGAGCAACGTCACCCTCACCTCCGGCGTGGCCGCGACCAAGGGCACGGCGGCAGCCGGGAGCGTGAGCTTCGGTGTGGGTGGTGCGAGCACGTTTTCCGTCGTAGCCGCCACCAGCGCTCAGGTGCAAGGCACCGTTATAGCGGGTACCGTCGACACCACCCTCGCCAACCAGTTCCTGGTCAATATCGACGGCACGGGCAACCAGACCATCAACCTGGTCGCAGCCACCGGCCAAACCCAGGCGTCCATAGCGAACCAAATCACCGCCCAGTTGGGCGGGAGGGCGACGGCCGCGTTCGTCAGCAACAAGCTCACGATCACGTCGGCCACCGCCGGTCTGAGCTCGGGCGTCAAGATCAGCGCAGGCGCCGCGGGCGGCCTCGGAACCGGTGACGCCACCACCCTGCTCGGCCTAACCGACCTAACTCAGCATAACGGCGTGGCCGGAAACAACATCGTCAACGTGAGCGTGGATGGAGGCCCGACGACCGCCATTACCCTCACTGCAGGCGCCGCCCGTACGGGCCTTCAAATCGAGGGCGACCTGAACGGCGCGGGCCTGGGCACAATCGCCAGTTTGGACGGCTCGAACCACCTGGTCCTGGCTTCGACGACCACCGGCGTGGGCTCCTCGATTCTGATCTCCGCGCCGGCGGCCAATTCGGCCGACACCCTCATCGGAATCACGGCTGCCGAGGGAACCGTCTACCACGGCGCCGCGGCGACCTCGACCCAGACGCTCGACTCCCTCGCCAGCACGATCCAGACGGCGATCGGCGCGGGCAACGCGACGGTTTCGGTCAGCCCGACCAACCAGATCCAGATCAAGGCCGCAACGGCGGGTCAGGGCCACACCATCGAGATCCTGAACGGGACGGCCAACACGGCGCTCGGGTTCAACGGCCAGGAAGGCACCGTCCGTACCGGACAGAACCGCAGCGGGGCCGACCTTGCGGCGGCTCTCCAGCAGCAGTTCAACACGACCGCCGATCTCAAGGCGGCCGGGCTGACGGCGACCTACGCCAGCAACAAGATCACTGTGACCGGCAACGGGACCTACTTCCGCGTCAATGCGAACGCGGCCTCGACCAACGCCGTGGCTCTCGGCACCCAGACGGTCGCTAACGGCGGCACCTTCGACTTCACGGGTGCCAACACGCTGTCGATCAACAACCACGTCGTGACCCTCACCAACGGCACGATGACCGCCGCTGCGGTGCAGGCCGCCATCACCTCTGCGGACGGCGTGACTTCGTCGGTAGTGACCCAAAACGGCAGGGACAGCCTCAAGCTGGTCTCGACCGGGACCGCGGGCTCCTCGGACGCGATCTCCATTACGGGCAACGCGGCGGCGGTTCTGGGCCTGGCAACGGGCACCACGGCCGCCTCGGGCACCGACGGCAGCTTCGGCTTCGGCATCGGCAGCGGTGTCTCTTTTGCGGGTGCTACCGTGGGCGTGGCGCACAACAGCGTGGTAAACGCCGGCGGATCGTCGGCGACCGGAGACCTGGCCTTTACGCCGCTGGCTTACGGCAGCGACAGCCAGGTCATCACCGTAACCGCCAACGACTCCAGCGGCGCGACGCAGCCGATGACCATCACGCTCTCCAACAACGGCGCCACGCGCACCGGGCGCAGCCTCGATGAGACCGTCGAGGCCATCAACACGGCGCTGCAGCAGACCAACAACTCGACGCTGCAGAAGATCACTGCCGTCAAGGACGTCAGCCCCGCCGGAGCGGAGAAGATCAACTTCGTCAGCTCGCTGGCATCCTTCCAGGTGAGTGTTGGAAGCACGGCCAGCGGGAACGGGATCGGCTCCCAAGGCACCACCGTCAACTCCCAGGCGCTGGCCGGCGGAAGCAGCCTCGACATTTCCACCCAGCAGGGCGGAACGAGCGCCATTAGCGCGCTGACCACCGCCGTATCGGCGCTGGGCTCGGCACAGGCCAACGTCGGCAAAGCGCAAAACACCCTGAACTACGCGATCGGCCTGGCCGAATCGCAGACGTCGAACCTCTCGGCCGCCCAGTCGCGCATCCGCGATGCGGACATGGCGTCCGAGGCGGCGAACCTGACCAAGGCACAGGTCCTGCAGCAGTCCGCCATCGCGGCCATGGTGCAGGCCAATTCGGCTCCGCAGGCCGTACTGACTCTGTTGCGGGGCTAATAACCACAGCTAGCGGCCGTGGCAGCTAACGGCCGCCGGCAACAGCAGTGGAGGCCGGGCGGATCGCCTCAAGCGGTCCGCCCGGCTCGATTCCTTTATGGCCAGCAGCACCAGCGGTACCAGCAGCAACACCGTCACTTTCACCGGCACCAGCCGTTACTCCCAGGATTTTCAGAACCTCATCAACCGCTCCCTGGCGATCGCCTCGCTGCCCATTACGCAACTCGACAGCGACGTCACGCAGCTTAGCTCGGAGGGCTCGGCGCTCAGCGACCTGAACACCAAGTTCTCCACCCTCTCGGATGCGGTCAACGGGCTGGTCACCGCCATGGGCAGCGGATCGTTCAATGCCGATGTCCAGGACCCCTCCATCGCCAGCGCCGCCGTGACCGACGGGGCGATGGAAGGCAACTACTCGATCGAGGTGGACAGCCTGGGCGCCTACACCACCGCCCAGAGTCTGGACAGCGGGAATCTGAAAGTCACCGACCCCTCGGCCACGAGCATCAGCACGGCCACCAACTACACCCTCACGGTGGGATCGAACACCTATTCCATCACCCCGGACAGCAACAGCCTGTACAGCCTGGCCGATGCCATCAACTCCAGCTCCGCAGGCGTCCAGGCGAGCATCGTCAACCAGGGATCCACCTCCAATCCCGACTATCGTCTCTCGCTCCAGAACTCGTCGCTCGGGACCGACAGCATCGATTTGACCGCTAATACCGTGGATGGCAGCGGGCATCCCGTGCGCACCGACCTGATGGCCGCGCCGGTGCTGGGGAGCCTGGCCACCTACAAACCGAACGGATCGGCCCAGCAGCAAACCAGCGATTCCCGCACCGTGACACTCGCCCCGGGCCTCAACGTCACCATGCTGGGACAAAGCCCGGCTGGCCAGTCGACCTCGATCACTCTGACGCGTCAGTCGGAGACGATCGGCACCGCGCTCCAGACTTTCGTGAAGGACTACCAGGCGGCTCAGGACGATCTCAACCAGCAGCGCGGGACGGCAGGGGGCGCGCTAGCCGGCCAGAGCATCGTCTACGAACTGCAGGATGCCTTGAACCAGATCAGCGGCTACGGCCAACCCGGCAGCGCGGTCGCGTCGCTGTCGGATCTGGGGGTCACCTTCGACAAAACGACGTTTAAGATGACGTTCGACGAACCGACGTTTCTCAGCGCGACGCTGGGCAGCATGTCCGGGATCACCGCGTTCATGGGCGACGGCACCACCAGCGGCTTTCTCAAGAGCGCCACCGCCGCGATGGCGTCGGTCGAAGACCCCACGCAAGGGACGCTGAGAACCGCCATCACCGACAACCAGACCCACATCACCAATGACAACGCGCGGATCGCGACCGAGACGGCGCAGGTCGATAAGCTTCAAACGAACCTGACCAACCAGATGGACGCTGCCGACGCGTTGATCTCCTCGATGGAGCAGCAGTACACGGTGATCAGCAACCTCTTCTCGGCGATGGACAGCTCGTCGGGCACCAGCAGCACGGCTACGAACTCGCTGGCCTGACCTCCATGCAGACACTCGAGGACGCTGCCGCCCGGTTGCGCGCAGCCGTGGCCTCGCAGACATACGCCGAAGCGCGGGGCCTCATCCCGGCGTACTGCGCGCTCCTCGAGGGCGAATTCCGCAGGTGGCCCGCTTCGTCGCCCGAGGCCCGCCGCATCGCGGAGGAAGCCAGGGACCTGTACCAATGGCTGGCGCGCACCGTGGTTGTGGACCGTGCGCAGTGCGCCGCCGAGTTACAGCGGCTGGCCAGGCTGTCGGCATACATCGAGCTGCGCGGCCGCCCGCGGCACACCTACGAGCTCGAAGGCTGAAGACCGCAAGCGCGGATCGGCACGCGCCCAGCCAGGCCCAGCGCGGCCCTCCCGGGCTCAGCACTCGTCCAGCCAGGCTCGGCGCCGGCCCCGCCGGGCTCAGCACTCGCCCAGCCAGGCTCAGCACGGCCCCGCCGGGCTCGGCACTCGCCCAGCCAGGCTACGCACGGCCCTCCCCCTGCGCTCTGCCCCTCCTGCCGAGCTCGGCACTTGCGGCCGGCGTCCCGCTCGAAGGCTTCGCCGAGCGTGGCGCCCCAGCCAGCGTCTGGCCGAAACCCCGGCTGTTCAAACTCCGACAGATCCCGGCTGCGCACACTGGCGGTCCGGCGCGTCGCGTTTTCGGTCCCGTACCCCACGAAGTTGACGCCATGCGTGCGGGGAGGGATCGGTTCTGGAAGGCCGCTTGCGGCCGCGACTTCGGCAGCTTCCTTTGCCGGGAACCGGCCGCGCCGCAGCTTCGTATTAACATTGAAAGATCCGATTGTGTCATCATGCCCAGTCGCAAGAAGAACTCGCTCTACGTCGTTCTGATCCTGCCGGCGCTCGGGGCGGCTGCCGTGTTTCTATTGAGGAACCTTGGCCACGAGCCGGCCAGGATCGAGCCCGAGAAGCTGGTGCGCGTCGAGCGCATGGACCTGGCCCGCTCCGTGGTGGCGACTGGCAAGATTCAGCCCACCACCCAGGTCGAGATCAAGTCCAAGGCCAGCGGGATCATCCTGAAGTTGCCGGTCAACGTGGGCGACAAGGTGCGTCAGGGACAGGTCATCTGCGAACTCGACCAGAACGACCTTCTCCCCCGTTTGCGGCAGGTGCAGGCCGCGCTGGGGATCGCCGAAGCCACTCTTAAGAGCGCGCGCGCCGATTATGAGCGCACAAAAGTCGAGGCCGCCGGCCCGGATGTCCCCTTCCTCAAGCGCGACCTGGAGCGCGCCCGGCAGATGTTCGCCGGCAAGCTGCTGGCCCAGAACGCCCGCGACGACGCCGAAAAGAACTACGAGCTGGCGTTGAACCGCCAACTGCAGGCGCAGGGCAATCTCGGAGTCGCGGATGCCGCCATCGCCAAGGCGGAAGCGCAGGTGGAGGAATCCCGAGCGCAGGTCTCCCAGTCGGAGGAGGACGTGCGCAACGCCACGATTCGTTCCCCCATCGATGGAGTCGTGCTCTCTCGCGACCACGAGGTCGGCGATGCGGTGAGCTCGATCCTAGTCATGGGCGCAGGCGCAACGGTCATCATGACCGTCGGCGACCTCAGTGAAGTCTACGTCAAAGGCAAGGTGGACGAGAGCGATATCGGCAAGGTCTATCTCGGCCAGCCGGCGCGCATCACCGTCGAATCCTTCAAGAACGAGAAGTTCGGCGGCAAGGTGACCAAGATCTCGCCCATGGGGGTGGAGAAGGACAACGTCACCACCTTCGAGGTGCGGGTGTCCATCTCGAACGAATCCCACAGGCTGATGGCCGACATGACCGCCAACGCCGAGATCATGCTCGAAGAGCATCTGGGAGTGCTCACCGTTCCCGAAGGCGCGCTCATTTACAAAAAAGACCGCTCCATGGAAGTTGAAATCCCCGATGCCGCCGAGAAGACCGCCAGGCGGCGCGTTCCCGTGACCACGGGCATCGGCAACGGATCGAGGACCGAGATACTCACGGGCCTGAACGAGGGACAACAGGTCGTACTCCAGTAGCCGGGCGGCATGACGTACTTCAGAGAGATCCTCGAGCAAGCCGTTTCCAGCCTGCTGCGCAACAAGCTGCGCAGCCTGCTCACCATGGGCGGCATCGCCTGGGGGATCGCCTCGATCGTGCTCATCGTCGCCATGGGAGACGGCTTCAAGCTCGGGCAGCGCGATCGCACCCGGCAGCTCGGAGACAACATCGTGGTGGTCTTCCCCGGGCGGACCGCGAACCAGGTGGGCGGCCAGCGGGCGGGCCGCCGCATTCGCCTGAACCACGACGACGTGCGAGACATCCGCACCGAGTGCTTCCTGGTGAAGGCCGTCGTAGCCGAGCTGCTCAACCCCGCCAGCGCCGTCAGCCCCTATAACAGCGGCACGTTCTCCGTGCTCGGCGTGGAGCCACTGTACTCCACCATCCGCAACATCCCCGTGGACCGTGGGCGCTTTCTGGCGGAGCAGGATGAGGACGACGCCGCCCGCGTCGCCGTACTCGGCGACAATGTCCGCAAGCAGTTGTTCGCCGAGCGCACGGGCATCTTGGGCAGCCAGATAACCCTTGCGGGCCTGCCCTACCGCATCGTCGGATGGATGCCGCCCAAGGACCAGAACAGCAGCTACAACGGCCTCGACAGCGACAAAGTCTTCATTCCTTATTCCGCGCTGGTGCGCGACCTCCCTCTGAAGGGCCCCAACTTCCACTCCGGCATCGTCACCGACATCGTCTACGTTCCCGCATCGGTGACCGAATGGGACGCCGCCGAGCGCCAGGTCCGCCGGGTGCTGGCCCGCAATCACCTGTACGAGCCCGACGACACCGGCGCCATCCGCCTGTGGGACACGGTAAAAGAAGCCCAGCTCGTGGACCACATGTTCACTTCCATGACCGCGTTTCTGGGCGCCATCGCGTTTGTGACGCTCTCGCTCGGCGGGGTGGGAGTAATGAATATCATGCTGGTCTCAGTGACGGAGCGGACGCGCGAAATCGGGCTGCGCAAGGCCGTCGGCGCGACGCGACGCCGCATTCTGATGGACTTTCTGCTCGAAGGCATCCTGCTGGCCGGGACCAGCGGCGTCTTCGGCTGGATGGGGGCCTACGCCCTCTCCGCAACGGTGAATTCTCTGCCCAAGCGGGAGATGTTCGGCGGCTTGCCGGTGGAGGGTTCGACGACGCTGCTGGCGTTTGCCGCACTGAGCCTGACCGCGGTCGGATCCTCACTCTGGCCGGCCTGGCGCGGCGCTTCGCTCACGCCGGTGGAGGCACTGAGGTATGAGCGGTAGACCCTGTGGGGCGGGCTTGGGCGTGCCGGCGTGGGCTTCAGCGCACGGGAAGCGCGGGGCAAATGCAAGCTAGCGCCATCCTCCGCGAGGCCGTCCAGGCGCTGCGCTTCAATCGCCAGCGCAGCATCCTCACCATGATCAGCCTGGGTTGGGGCGTGGCCTGCTTCGTCATCCTGTACTCTTACGGAGACGGTTTCCACGCCGCTCTGCGGACCGCCTTCCTCTCCATCGGCCAGGACCTGATCCTGGAGTTCGGAGGCCAGACCTCGGCCCAGGCCGGAGGCGAGCGCGCGGGGCGTAGAATCCGCCTGGAACGCTCCGACATCGAGGCGGTCCGCGAGGCCGCTCCCATGGTGGCGGCGATCTCGCCCGAGATGATGATGGGCGGCATGACGGTGGTTCGCGGCTACCGCACCGATACCACCATGGTGCGCGCGGTGAGCTACCTGTACGGGCGCATCCGGAACATGTCGCTCGCCACGGGCCGCTGGCTGAGCCCCGAGGACGATGCGCGCAAGGAGCGTGTCGCGGTCCTGGGCGCGAAGGCGGCCAACCTGCTCTTCGGCGAAATCCCGCCCGACGGCGAAGACATCGCCATCAACGGCCTGCGGTTCACCGTCGTCGGGGTGCTCAAAACCAAGGCGCAGGTGGCCAACTACGGCACGCCGGACAACGAGTGCGTGTTCATCCCCTTCGAAAGCGGCTCGCTCTTCCGCGATCTGAAGTACATCGATGTCCTGGTCTGGACGCCGGCGAATCCCATCTTCCGGGACGAGGCGCTTGCGCAGGTCCGCGATGCCCTGGCCCGCCTCCACAACTACTCGCCCAACGACGAGCGGGCCGTGCGCGCTATCGTCTTCAACCAATACATGCGGCTGGTGGATACCATGGGACTGGCGCTGCGCGTCGTGCTGGCCTTTATCGGCACGCTGACGCTGGCCATCGGCGGAGTGGGGCTGGCCAACATCATGCTGGTGGCCGTGACACAGCGGACGCGCGAGATCGGCGTGCTGAAGGCCATCGGCGCAACGCGGCGGTCGATCCTGCTGCAGTTCCTGCTCGAAGCGATGGCGATCGTTTCGCTGGGCGGAGTCCTGGGAGTTGCGGCCGGCTATGCGGTCACGGCGACGCTCGACACGCTGCCGCTGCTCGGCCCGCTGTTCAAAGACACCAGCGGCACGGCCGACATCCACCTGCGCATCTCGCAGTTCGCCGTTTTCGCTTCGACCATCCTACTCGAAGCGGTCGGCCTCGTCGCCGGCCTGCTTCCGGCCATCAAAGCCGCCCGCCTGGACCCTATCGAGGCGCTGCACTACGAGTAGCGGGCGGTGGCACGGGCTTCAGGCCGGAGGCCTTTCCGCCTGCGAGGCCGCCAGAGCCTGCTCGAGGTCGCGCTTGATGTCCTCGATGTCTTCGATGCCCACCGAGACGCGGATATACTCCGGCGTCACGCCGGTGGCCGCCTGCTCCTCCGGAGTTAGCTGCGAGTGGGTCGTCGAGCCGGGATGAATCACCAGCGTCTTGGCATCGCCGATATTTGCCAGGTGGGTGGCGAGCTTCACGCTGTTGATGAAGCGCACGCCCGCCGGGGCGCCGCCGCGGATCCCGAATCCTAAGATCGCTCCGGCTCCTTTCGGCATGTATCGCTTCGCGCGCTCGTGATCCGGGTGGCTCGCGAGGCCCGGGTAATTCACCCACTCGACGGCCGGATGCGCCTCGAGAAACTCGGCCACGGCCTGCGCGTTCCTGACGTGCCGCTCCAGCCGCACCTCGAGGGTTTCGATGCCCAGCAGGAACAGAAACGCCGCAAACGGACTCATGCACGCCCCGGTGTCCCGCAACCAGTGAGTGCGGATATGGATGATGTAAGCGATGTTCCCGAGCGGCTTCAGGGCATCGGTGAACACAAGACCGTGGTAGGCGTTGTCCGGCGCGGTGAACTCCGGCCACTTCTCAGGATTGTCGGCCCAGGGGAACCGGGCGCTATCCACAATCGCCCCGCCGACGTGGACGCCGTGGCCGCCCAGGAACTTCGTGGTCGAGTAGACGACGATGTCGATGCCGTGATCGATGGGCCGAAACAGGGCCGGCGTCAGCGCCGTGTTGTCGGCGATCACCGGAAGCCCGTGCCTGTGCGCGATGTCCGTGAGGAGCCGGAAGTCCACCACGTCGTTCTTCGGATTGCCGATGGTCTCCAGATAGACCAGCCGCGTGTTGGCGTCCACCAGTTTCTCGATTTGCTCGGGATGCCGCGGATCGAAAAACCGCACCTCGATGCCCAGCTTCTTAAACGTCTGCGTGAAAAGCGTCCAGGTGCCGCCGTAAAGGCTGGTGGCCGCGATGAAGTTCTGCCCGGAGTGCGTGATGGTGAGAATGGCCGCTGTGATGGCGGCCTGCCCGCTCGCGAAGGCCAGCCCGGCCGCACCCCCGTCCAGAGCCGCGAGCCTCTTTTCGAGGACGTCGTTGGTGGGGTTCGTCAGCCGCGAGTAGATGTTCCCGAATTCCTTCAACGCGAAGAGATTGGCGGCCTGCTCCGTCGAGCGGAAAACGTAGCTCGATGTGGCGTAGATCGGAACGGCGCATGCATTGGTGGTGGGGTCCGCTTCCTGGCCCGCGTGCAAAGCCAGCGTGCCCAGTTTGTATTGCTGCTCGTTCGACATGTGATTTCCTTCCGAAGTTGGCGTTGGCTGCGACTGGCCGCGGCGCGTGGACCACAGCGCCTGTGCAGTTCAAATCTGTCCTGGGTCCATAGAGTAGATGGTATATTGCCGGCGTATTGCAGGCTCTGACCCCAATATACGCCCGCAGGGGAGCGCGGCGCGGCGAGGGCGGCAGACGCGGCTACCGCCGCTGTCGAGCGGCGCCCGGCTGTTGCTCCCGTGCCCAGGCGCCGGCTTCCTGTTCGGGCCGACAAGAGAACCGCTGAGAGAAGCGGACGGATGACCCGGTTGCGTTTCGCAAAAACCGCGAGCAGCGGAGTCAGCAGCGAGGCGGAGCGCGACGGCCGACCGCGCGGCGATCGAGAGCGCGTCCCAGTCCAGTATCGTTCAAGCGGCGGACGAAGCCGCGCCACGTCATCACCGACCACCATTCGCGGACGAAGCGCCCCATCTGGCCGCGGTTGTGCCAGCAGCCGAACGGCAGGCTGAGAAGATACTTGACGAAAGACGGTTCGAGCGGTCTGTGGAACTGATCTCGTCCGTCTACGCGGTAGGAGCAGGCGGCGTGAATCAACTGGAACGGCAGGTAGCCGTAGTGCCGCTTCAGAATCCGGAAGGACTCCGCGAACACTTGTGAGCGGCTCCCCAGGGTCTTGTTGGCGCGATGCATGCGGGAAGTGGCCAGATACCGATTGAGGTGGAGAAAGCGGCAGTTGGCCGCCATGCGAATCCATAAGTCATAGTCGAACGCGGACTGGAGCGTCGAATCGAGCATTCCCGCCCGTTCGAAAGCCGACCTCCGGACAAAGCAAGCGGGCTGGCAGATGAAACACTCGCGGCCGAGCCGTTTCGGGTCGAAGGGGAGGGTGGGATAGCGCCGAAGGATCTCGCCCCGATCGTCGACCCAGTAGGCCTCGCCGTAGACCGCTGCGATCTCCGGCGCGGCCACGAGCTGCCGGACCGCAGCGCTGACGGCGCCGGGCAGATAAGTATCGTCCGCGCTGAGCCAGGCGAAGATCAAACCCTGGGAGTTCTTGCACCCGCGATTGATGGCGTCGGCGGTGCCGCGATCCGCGGCCGATACATAGCGCAGGCGATCGCCATAACGCTTGAGGATTTCGAGCGTTCCGTCGGTCGAGCCGCCATCCATCACGAGGTATTCGATACGCGGATAGTCCTGCGTGAGCACGCTCTCGATGGTTTCCGGCAGAAAGGCAGCCATATTGTAGGAAGGAGTAACAATACTGACCAGCGGTTCTTCCGGCACGGCCTATCAGGCTCCACTCTAGCAGACCGGAATCGGGACGGTAGTTCTCTCGGCGGGCCTCGGCGGTCCGGAGGCCAGGGAGGACCGCGATCGCGCCGCCTGGAGCGGTGCGGCGGCAACAGCCCCGGCCCGCTCAGTCCAACCGTTTGTGGAAGCGCATGGCGCTGGCGCCCAGGACAAGCGTGCCGTAGATGGCCAGAGCCGCGAACTGGGGCCAGAGGGCGCCCAGACCGGTTCCCTTGAGGAAGATTCCCCGCACGATGGATATGAAGTAGCGCACGGGATCGAGGTAGCTCAGCAGTTGCACCGGCAGCGGCATGTTGCGAATAGGGAAAGCGAAGCCGCTCAGCATGAAGGCCGGCGTGAAGAAGAAGAACGAGCCCATGACGGCCTGCTGCTGGGTCTGCGAGATGGTGGAGACGAAAAGGCCGACGCCCAGGGTCGTCATCAGATACAGGGCGGCCGCGAAGAATAGCAGAAACAGGCTGCCGCGCAGCGGGATGTGGAAGACCACCAGCGCGGCGGCGGTGATGAAAGCCACCTGGATCAGCGCAACCAGAGCGAAGGGCAGAGTCTTCCCGATCATCAGCTCGAAGGGGCGGATCGGCGTGACCATCAACTGCTCGAGGGTCCCGATCTCCTTCTCGCGGACGATTGCCATGGCGGTCAGCATCATGCTCACCAGCGTGATGATGTTCACTATGACGCCCGGGACGAAGTAGTTGCGGCTGAGCAGATCGGGATTGAACCACACGCGGCTGCGGGCGTCGAGCGAGGGCAGGCCGAGGCCCACGGGCGCGCCAGTCGCCTCGGTCCGGCCGACCAGCTTGGCGCGCTGCTCGGCCGCGAGAATGCCGGCCCCGAAACCGGAGATCACCTGGGTGGCGTAGCCCGAAGCGATGGAGGCGGTGTTCGAGTTCGAGCCATCGACCGCAACCTCAACCGACGTGGTGACGCCGCGCTCGATGTCGCGTCCGAATCCCGGAAGGACGCCGATGACGGCGTGGACGCGGCTCTCGTCGAGCAGAAGCTGCGCCTCCCGTTCGCTCGCGGGCAGCGCAACCAGATCGAAACGGGGCGAGCCTTGGAAGGCCGCGAGCAGGTCGCGAGAGGCGGTGGTGTGGTCGCGATCGAGCCAGGCGATCCGCACGTGGTCGACATCGAGATTGACCGCGTAGCCGAAAACGAGCAACTGTATCAGGGGCGGCAGGAAGAGCAGGATGCGCATGCGCGGCTCGCGCAGCGCCTGGCGGAACTCTTTTTGAACGATCTCGCGGATTCGGTTCCACATATCAGGCCACCTTCTGCCGCAGCTTGCGGGTCGCGATCGCGAAGACGATGACGGCGAACGCAGCCAGAAACGCGAGCTGGCCCCACAACAGCTCGATGCCAATGCCCTTCAGAAAAACCCCTTTCAGGATGGTCACGAAGTAGCGCGCCGGCACGATGTGGCTGATGATCTGGATCGCTTGCGGCATGTTCTCGATGGAGTACACGAAGCCCGAGAGAAGGAAGGCCGGCAGGAACGAGCTGAGCATGCCCATCTGATAGGCCAGCACCTGGGAACGCGTGAGCGCCGAAATCAGAATGCCCCAGCACAGAGAGCCGAGCAGGAACAGGCAGCTTGAAACCACCAGCAGCCACGGGCTGCCCCGCAAAGGCACGCGGAAGACCAGCAGGCCCGCGGCGATCGAAATCGCGGTATCGACGATGCCGACCACGAAGAACGCCGCCATCTTTCCCAGGACGATCTCGGCGGGCCGCAGGGGCGTCGAAAGCAGTTGCTCCATGGTGCCCATCTCCCACTCGCGGGCGATGGTGAGCGAGGTGATGAGCGCGGTAATAATGGCGAGAATGACCGAGATCAGTCCCGGAACGATGTAGTTCTTCGACTTCAGCTCGCTGTTGTAGAGCACCCGCAGGCGGGCATCCACGGGCGGGTCGAGTCTGGCGCCGCCGCGCCGGTTCATGGCCGTGGCGCGGAGCTGGAGCGAATAGGATCCGAGCATCGCATCGGCGTAGCCTTTGGCGATGGAGGCGGTGTTGGAGTCGCTGCCATCGTAGATGAGCTGGACCGCAGCGGCGCGTCCGGCGGCGAGATCGCGCGCGAAGCCGCGTTGAATGACGACGGCGAGCAGGCACTGATCCCGGTCGATCGAGCGTTCGATGGCGTGGTAGTTGTCGACGGTGCCGATGATCTCGAAGAAGCGCGAGCCTGCGAATTGGGCGATGAGGTCGCGGCTCTGGGGCGAGCGGTCGGAGTCGTAGACCAGCGTGGGAATGTGGTCCACGTCGAGGGTGAGGCCGTAGCCGAACAGGATCAGCATCACGATGGGGACGGCCAGGGCCATGGCCAGGCTGCGCGAATCGCGCACGATGTGCAAAATCTCCTTGCGGAACATAGCGCGGGTGCGGCGGAAACTCATGCGGCCCTCCGCTCTTCCCGCTCGATCATGGCGACGAAGACGTCCTCCATGGACGGTTCGATGGATTCCAGGCGGCGCACCTCGATGGCCAGCGAGCCGAGCCGTTCGCGAATGAGCGGCGCGGCGGCGACGGAGTCATCTACGGTGACGTGAAGGCCGCCTCCGAACACGGCAACGTCGTGCACGCCGTCGAAGCCGTCGAGGGCCTTCATGGTCCCCAGCGGGTCCGAAGTCTCGATCATGAGCAGGTGGTAGCCGATGAGCGAGCGCTTCAGCTCGGCGGGCGCGCCCAGGGCGATGATCCTGCCGCTGTACATCAGCGCCAGGCGGTGGCAGTACTCGGCCTCGTCCATGTAGTGCGTCGATACGAAGATGGTGCGGCCCGCCTCGGAGAGCTGGTAGATCAACTCCCAAAAGTCGCGTCGGGCGATGGGATCGACGCCGGAGGTGGGCTCGTCCAGGAACAGGATAGGCGGCTCATGCAGGATGGCGCAGCCCAGGGCCAGGCGCTGCTTCAAGCCGCCGGGGAGCAGGCGCGTCATGGTGTGGCGGCGCTCTTCGAGGCCGGCCATTTTGAGGACATAGTCGCGGCGCGCGGCGCGGAGCTCGCGGGGAACGCCGTAGATGCCGCTGAAGAACTCGATATTCTCGCCGACTTCGAGGTCGTCGTAGAGCGAAAACTTCTGCGACATATAGCCGATGGAACGTTTGATGGATTCCGACTCCGTGGCCACGTCGAAACCCCCCACGCGCGCCGTGCCTTCGGTCGGCGTGAGCAGGCCGCAGAGCATCCGGATGGTGGTGGACTTGCCCGCGCCATTGGGGCCGAGGAAGCCGAAGATCTCGCCGCGGCCGACCGAGAGCGACACGTGATCGACGGCGACGAAGCTGCCGAAGCGCTTGACCAGGTCGTGAACCTCGACGGCGATCCCGTCGTTCATGCCCGCGCCTCCGCCCGCGCTGTTCATGCCCGCGCCTCCGCCCGCGGTGCTCATGCCCGCGCCTCCGCCCGCGGCGTTCATGCGCGAACCTCCGCCCGCGGCGTTCATGCGCGAACCTCCGCCCGCGGCGTTCATGCCCCAACCCCCGCCCGCGCCTCTTCCTTGCGAATGAGCGCGATGAAGACGTCTTCGAGAGACGGCTCGATGAGGCGCAGCCCGGCCGGGCCGAGACCCCGCTCATCGAGCGCGGCGGCGAGGCCTTCGGGCGTCGTGGCCGGCGCAAGGAAAACATGCAGGGTCTCGCCCGCGGGTTCGGCGCTCACGACGCCGCCGCTCCCGGCCAGCAGCTCGCGCGCGGCGCGGCGGTCGCGCACGCGCACCTCGTAGCACTTTTCTTCGAGAGAGGTGCGCAGGGCGGCGGGCGAGTCGCAGCGGATGAGGCGGCCGCGATGGATCAGGCCGACGCGGTTGGCGCGCTCGGCTTCGTCCAGATAAGCCGTGGTGGCGAAGACCGTCATGCCGTCCTTGACGAGCTGATAGAGGATGGCCCAGAAGTCGCGGCGGGAGACCGGGTCGACTCCGTTGGTGGGCTCGTCGAGGAACAGGATCTGGGGATGGTGGAGCAGCGTGCACATGAGCGCCAGCTTCTGTTTCATGCCGCCGGAGAGCTTGCCGGCTTGGCGCGCGCGGAAAGGCTCCATGCGGGTCATGCGGAGCAGGCGCGTGGTGAGGGAATCGCGGTCGGCGCCGAGGACGCCAAACAGGTCGGCGTAGAAGGCCATGTTTTCCTCGACCGACAAATCGGCGTACAGGCCGAAGCGCTGGGCCATGTAGCCGATGCGGTCCTTGACGGCGTCCGGCTCGCGCGCGACGTTGTGGCCGGCCACCCAGGCCTCGCCTTCGGTGGGGTCGAGCAGGCCGCACATCAGGCGCAGGGTGGTGGTCTTGCCGGCTCCATCGGGGCCGACCAGGCCGAAGATCTCGCCGGCGGCGACCTCGAGGTTGAGGTGGTCGAGCGCGGTAAGCGAGCCGAAGCGGCGCGTCAGATTGAGGGCGCGGATCACGTCAGGGCCTCCGCAGGCTGAAGCCTGCGCCACGAAAGCCTGCGCCACAAGCCTGCGCCACGAAGCGGCTCCACGCTAGTCCCCTCCGAGCTCGATCTCGGCGTCGGCGGGCATGTTGGAGTTGAGCTCGCCTTTGGGGTTGTCGACGGCGATTTTGACGCGGTAAACCAGCTTGGCGCGCTCCTCCTGCGTCTGAATCTGCTTCGGAGTGAACTCGGCCTCCGAGGAGATGAACGACACGCGGCCCCAGTAGATCTTGCCCGGATAGGAGTCGGTGGTCACCTTGGCCTTGTCGCCGAGCTTGACGCGCCCTTTGTCGCCCTCGGCGATGTAGGCGCGCACCCAGGGGTGGTCGATGTCGCCGACGGTGAGGACGGTCGTTCCGGCGGCGATCACCTCACCGGGTTCGGCCGATTTCACCAGCACCACGCCGCCGACCGGAGAGAAGGCATCGGTATCGTCGAGCTGGGTGCGGACGACGGCCAGGTCGGCCTGGCGCTGGCCGAGATCGGCCTGGCGCTGGACCAGCTCCTGGCGGCGGCGCTTGAGCTCGAGACGCTGCGCCTCGGCCAGCCTCGATACGGCCTGGGCCGTGGCGAGCTGGGCGCGGGCGGCGTCGATGTCCTCCTTGCGGGGGCCTTCGAGCACCATCGCCTGCTGTTCCTGGGCGGTTTTCAGTTGGGCGGCGGCGCTTTCGTAATGAGTGCGGTACTGGTCGAAATCGGCGGCCGAGATGTCCTCGTTCTTGAACAGTTCCTGGGCCCGCTTCCAGTCGTTGGCGGATCGGCCGTATTCGGTCTGAGCGCGATCGACCGCGTCGCGCGCCTGCTCCTTTTCCTGTACGCGGGAGCCGGCCAGCAACTCGGCGAGGCGCGCATCGGCGGCGTTGACCTCGGCGCCGCGCTGCTGGATCTGGCCTTCGAGCGTTTCGGCCTGGAAGTCGATGGCGGTGCTCTGCTGGGCCAGTTGCGAGCCGGCCGAGGTCACGGCGTCGTCGGCGCGGTCGCGCTGGCGGAGCAGTTGCTCCTTGTCGAGGCGCGCCACCAACATGCCGGGCGTCACGCGATCGCCTTCATCCACGCGCCGCTCGACGAGCTTGCCGGGGACCTTGAAGGAGATATTGACTTCGGTGAGTTCGATGTTGCCCGAGACGCGGATGGAGCGGCCGTCTGCCTGGTGAAACCAGGAGCGCCATCCGATGAGCATGACGGCGGCGATAACCGCGAGAACGATAACCGGGATGAGTTTCTTCTTCATGGCCTGACTCCTACTGAATGAACTGGCGGATGACGCCCATGGCCTGGCCCAGGTTGATGCGGGCGATGTTGCAGGCGAGCAGGGCGGAGATGCGGTTGTCGCGGGCGCGCGCCAGGCGGGTCTGGGCGTCGATCGGCTCGAGACTGTTGGCGACGCCGGCGGCATAGCGGCGGCCGGCCTGGGCGACCTCGCGCTCCGCCTGTGCGAGACCCTCCGTCGCGACGGCAAGCTGATCTTCGGCGGAGTGGAGGCTGTCGAGCGCGAGACGGATCTCGAGCTCGAGCTGCTGGCGGAGGTCTCGGGTTCTGATCTGTTCCTGGCGCAATTGAGAGGAACCCTCGGCGCGTTGCGCGTCGCGGCGGCCACCGTCGAAGATGGGAACGCGGAGTTGGAGACCGTACGTGCGTGTCGGGGAGGCGGCGTCGATGCTGGTGCCGATGGTGCCGTAGTCGGCGAAACCGGCCAGCGAAGGCAGGCGCTCGAACTTCACCGCGCTATAGCTGAGGCTCGCATTCTCTTCGCGCGTCTTCTGGGCCTTCCAATCCGGGCGCGCGGCGAGCGCCTTCTCGACGGCGTCCTTGACGGACGTTTCGGCGACGGCCCGATAATCCAGCTTGTCGGCCAGCTCGAATTCGGTATCGAGTTTGAGGCCGATGGCGCGCAGCAACTGAAGCCGGGCTGCGCGCAGGTCGTTCTGGGCCACCAGGAGGCGCTGCCGGCTATTGGCGAGTTCGACTTCCGAGCGCGTCACCTCGATGAGGATGCCGGTGCCTGCGTCCTTGCGGTTGCGGGCGAGCTGGGCGGTGGCGGCGGCGAGATCGACATCGGCCTGAGCGGCCTCCACGTGGGCCTGAGCCGCGAGCGCAATAACATAAGCCGAGGCTACCTGCGTGCCGACCTGGTCGCGCGCGCTATCGGTATCGGCCCGGGCGGCGCGGACGCCGGTGCGGGCGGCCTGGAACCGCCGTATCGAACTGAAATCGAAGACGGACTGAGTGGCGCTGACGCGCGCATCGAACGTGCTGAAGGGACCGACGATGGTGGGAAACGCGAAGCCCGGGATGGGGATGTGGAGGGTGGTGAGGCCCATGGCGGCGAGGTTGCTCGTCCGGTTCTGGTCGGCGACATAGGATTCGAGGTCCGGCAACAGCGCGGCGCGCGACTGAGCCGCCCGCGACTGCGCCTGGCGGATGCCCTCGCTGGCAAGCTGGATGCGGGCGCTGCCATCGGGCGAGAGCGCAAGATCCACCGCCTGCTTTAGGCTGAGCTTCAGCGGAGCCTGGGCGGCGGCAGCGGCCGCGAGGGCGGCAATCATCAGGGGAAGCCGTTTCATTCCGGTTCTCCTTTCGGCTTGGAAGTCGGCGGCACCTGTGTACTACCGGAGCGGGCGGAGATTGGTTTCACGCCGGTTCTCCTTTCCGGGCGGGAATCAGGGGTGCGCGGCAACCGGCGGCGACGAACGCGACCAGGCGGTCGAGCATGCCGTCGACGTCCGTGGTGTCGCAGAGGCCGCCGGAGATGAACTGAATGAGCCGCTGGCCTGCAACCACGTGACTCATGGCGCCGATGGCGAATTGGATTCTCCAGAACACCTCGACATCGGGAAGATCGGGCAGCGAGCGGCGCGCGGCTGCGACGAAGCGGGCGACGACGGAAGAGAAGTGCCCCGTGAACAGACGCTCGAAAACTTCTCCGGGCTCGGTGTGGGCGCGCCCGATGAGATTGGCGGCGCAGGCGCCTTCCGGTGTGGCGATCAGGCGAAGGACGGGTTCGACGATGACCCGCACAAGATCCTCGACCACCAGGGGCCGGCCGGCGGCCTGACCCTCCAGGGCATCGAGCATGGCGAGGCGTTTCTCGTTGATCGGTCCGATGCGCCGCTCGAAGACGGCAGCGATCAGGTGATCTTTGGATTGGAAGTGGTAGTTGACGGCAGCGAGGTTGACTCCGGCCTCGGCGGTGATATCGCGGAGGGAGGTTTGGGTGAAGCCTTTCTCGGCGAAGAGGCGCTCGGCGACGTCGAGAACGCGATCCTTGGTGCTGGCCTGCTTGACTGGTTCAGTCATACGTTGGTTTGAAACATGCGTACGATTTAATTATACGTATGAAACGGGGATTGTCAACTGGGACGTGGCGAGTGGCTGGATCGGCGGCGGCTCAGCCGCGGCGGCATGAAGAAAGCGGCAACGCAAACCGGTGTCGGAAGGGCAATGCCGTTCAACCTGTCCGCCTCTCTTCAATATCCCTGGAGGTCCGATGGTATACTGATGCCCCGGTGACAAGAACGACGCTGGCGGCGATGGCGTTGGCCTTGCTGGCTCGACCTGCGGGGAGCCAGACGCCCATCTACCATGCCCAGGTGGTTGTGGAGGAGGGCGCCGCTCCCGCCACATCGCCCCAGATCATTCCCGAGAGAACGACCAACTGCACAATTGGGAACTTCTTCGGCAACGGGACCGTGGAATACACGGTGAGCACGGAGTCCCGCTCCGACGAGTGCCCGGTCAGCATCAGGCTGGCAGGCTACCGGAAGACCGGCACGACGCTGAGAGACGGCGGCGTCGTCGTCCTGAAGCGGCCGGGCAGCTACTCGAATCCGACCGTCTCGCTGACCACGCTGGCGGCTCCGGCAGAGGCCCGGAAGGCATTCGAGAAGGGGGTGGCAGCGCTCTCGGCAAACAAATGGGCGACCGCCCAGACGGCCCTCGAGCGGGCCGTGGCCAGCTACCCCGAGTATGCGCCGGCCTGGAGCGCTCTCGGGGAGGCGCTGGCGGAGCAGTCCCAGCCGCAGCAGGCACGCGCCGCCTGGGAGCGGGCGGTCGAAGCCGACCCGAAGTTCGCGAGAGCCTGGGCGGAACTGGCGCGGCTGGCTGCCGACCAGGGGCGGATGGAAGATGCGCTTCAGGCGGCGGGGCGGGCCCTTCAGTTGGATGCCGCGGGGTTCCCGGCGGTCTATGTCGCTCAGGCGATGGCGAACCTCGGCCTCAAACGGCTGGATGCCGCCGAGAAGAGCGGGCGCCGGGCGATCGAGGTGGACACCTACCACGAGATTCCGCGCGCGGAGAGCGTCCTGGGATCGGTGCTGGCGGAGAAGGGCGACCGCACAGGCGCCATCGAGCACTGGCGCAAGTACCTAAAACTGGCGCCGAAGGGGGAAGACGCCGCAGAGGTGACGCGGCGCATTGCGCAACTCGGGGCTGGCGGGGACAAGGCGCAGTAGCCGTTCAGACCGCCGGCGAGGAGAAGGACAGATACATCATCGCGAATGAGACCGCGGTGAGCGCGACCGCCGCGAAAGCCGCCGCGCGCCAGAATCGCTCTCCGAACGTATCGATGAGCTTGGGCGTCCCGGCTGCATATGCGGCGCAGAAACCCGCGGCCAGGCCGCCGATGTGGGCCGCGTTATCGATGCGGCTGACCACCAGCCCCAGCACCAGCATGTAAACGACCCAGCGGATGTACATGCCCCGCATCGCAGCGGCCGCGGGATTGGAGCGGTTGCGCACGCCCAGCGCAATCATGGCGCCGATCAGCCCCATGATCCCGGCTGAAGCGCCAACGGAGAGGTTCGCCGACCACCAGGAGCTCAGAAAGAAGCCGGCCACCGTCGCCACGAAATAGATGACGATCATGCGCGCCGCCCCATAGATCTCCTCGACTTGCGCACCCACGTCGAACAGGACCCAGGAATTCATCGCGATGTGGATGATGCCACCGTGGAGAAAGCCCGCGGTCACCAGGCGCCACCACTGGCCGGTCTCGAACACGCGCCACTTGGCGCCGAAGCGGTAGAGCGTCTCGCCGTCGATGCCGAGGAGCGCGTTCGCGTCCGCGGCCCCCATGCTCAGTGCCAGCGTAGCGGCGAAGAGGCCCACATTGATCAGCAGGATGATGGAGGTGGTGAAACGCGCGTGCGGGATGAATCCGCCGAGGATCTCGCCCGGACTTCGCCTGTCGATGGCGCGCGGGCCCACCTGAATCCCGCAGTACGGGCAGACACGGTCATTGTTGGTGATGAAAGCCCGGCAGTGCGGGCACATGCGGCGTCGATCCATGGGCAAATTCCATTGTAGCGGACGGCTGGGGCCGGGCCGCCCGATCCGGCGTAGCGGCGATACTGCCAAGGGCCAGCCCAGCCGCCGCCACGCTACTACGGGCAGAGGCCTGTTGCAAGGGCCTCGGGAATCGGGGCACGCGCACGGGGTACAATTCCCTTTCGGCCAGCAATCGGAGGAACGGAAGGGGGTCCAATGAAGGTCTCCATTGTCGGAGCGGGCTATGTCGGGATCACGACGGGAGTCGCGCTCGCCTATCTGGGGCACACGGTCATGCTGCTCGACTCCGACGAATCGAAGATCGGTTTGCTCCGCGAGGGCAAGTTCCCGATCTATGAGCCTTTTCTCGAGGAGCTTGCCAACCTGGCGGCTTCGCGGCTGCGATACACCACCGACGCCGCCGAGGCGCATCTTGAAGCCGAGGTGATTTTTATCGCCGTGGGCACGCCCCCGCTTGCGGACGGCAATCCGGACCTCGCATATCTGCGGGCGGCGGCCACATCGGTCGGCGAGTGCCTGGGCGACCGCTACACGGTGGTGGTCAACAAATCCACCGTGCCGATCGGTTGCGGCAACTGGGTGGAGGCTCTGGTACGCGAGGCGTTCGAGGGCCGCAATGGGCGCGGTTCCAAGGGCCGCTTTTCGGTGGCCTCGAACCCTGAGTTCCTGCGAGAAGGCTCGGCGCTTCACGACTCGCTGTACCCCGACCGGGTGGTGATCGGCTCAGACGACCAGCGCGCCCTGGATTGCCTGTACGCGCTCTACCGGCCCGTGGCGGAGCAGACCTTCCCGGCGCCGAGCTTTCTTCCGCGGCCCGAGCCGCTCGGCGCAGTGCCGCTCATCACCACCAACCTGGCCTCGGCCGAGCTGATCAAGTACGCCGCCAACGCGTTCCTGGCCCTCAAGATCAGCTTCATCAACGAAGTTGCGCAACTGGCCGAGAAGGTGGGAGCGGATGCCACCCAGATCGGCAAAGGCATCGGCCTCGATGCGCGCATTGGCACGCGCTTTCTGCAGGCCGGAATCGGGTGGGGCGGCTCCTGCTTCGGAAAGGACACCTCGGCGCTGATCGCGACTGCCCGCGAGTACAACCTGACCATGCCCATCGTGGCGGCGGCGCGCGAGGTGAACTACAACCAGCGCGACCGCGTGGTCGAGAAGCTGCTGGGCTCGCTGAAGATCCTGAAGGGCCGCACGGTGGGCCTTCTGGGTCTGGCCTTCAAGCCGAACACGGACGACTTGCGCGACGCGCCGGCTCTCGACATTGCGCGCAGGCTGGCGGAGCGCGGCGCCAAGGTGCGCGCGCACGACCCGATTGCGCTCGAGCGCGCACGGCGCGAGTGCGATTCGAGCGTCAGCCTCGTGAGCTCGGTGGAGGAGTTGGCGGCGGACGCCGATGCCCTGGTCCTGGTCACCGAGTGGCCGCAATACCGCGACCTGCCATGGCGCAAGGTGGCGGGCCTGATGCGAACGCCGCTGCTGCTCGACGGCCGCAATTTCCTCGATCAAGCCGCGCTCGAAGCCGCCGGCTTCCAGTACATCGGGATGGGACGGTAGCGGAGCCGCGTGGGGCAGGCAGTTTTGCCTGCCGAAGGGCTGCCGGCACCCTGCGCCGGTCCGAGGCGCTCGCGGAGCCGCGTGGGGCAGGCAGTTTTGCCTGCCGAAGGACCGCCGGCACCCTACGCCGGTCCGAGGCGCTCGCGGAGCAGATCGAGCTGGCGGCCGAGCTGCTCGAGTTTCGCCAGCAGCTCGGAGGGCTTGGGCTCGGGAGGCGAAACCGGGCGAATGTAGAAGATGCCGCCCGGCAGCAGCTCGCAGTGCTCGATCTCTTGCAGGCGGGCAAAGCCCTGGCGGTGCGCCAGCACGAGCAGTTCGGCCTCCGAGAGCAGTTCCTTCGCCAGCGCCCGCCGGCGGACGTGGCCGTGCTCGATGAGCACGGTGGGCGTGCCTTCCAGGATCTGGTCGAGAGCTTTGTGCCGGAAGACGAACCGGACCACGACGTAGTTGATGGCGAACAAAGCGAGCGCGCCGATCAGGCCGCCGGTTACCGAGTTGTCGTCGCCGATGATGGCGTTCTGGACGGTGTTCGAAATCGACAGCAGCACAACCAGGTCGAATGGGTTCAACTGGGCCAGTTGCCGCTTGCCGAATATGCGGAGGCACACCAGGACAAACGCGTACACGATAACGGGTCGCAGGATCTTCTCAAGCACGCCTACCTTGAGAGCGAACATGTCCGGCCAGATGCCGGCCAGGGCTGGCGCAAACATAGAAACCTCCTCCCGGGGTCGGGAGTAACAGGATCGCACAGAGGGGCGGGAAGCGCGGACCCAGGTGGCCGGGAGAGCGGCCGGGGAGCGTCGGTCCCCGCTCAGCCCGGCACTTTCACGGATTGCGACTGCATTACAGCGAACGCAACAAGCTGGGCGGTCGAGTGAAGACCCATCTTCTTGCAGATGTGCTTGCGGTGATTGTTCACCGTGAAGACGCTCAGGTTCAGCGCGCCGGCAATCTGTCTGCTGGTCTTGCCCTGACCAATCATTTCAAGTACTTCCTGTTCCCGTGGTGTGAGCATGTCGTGGGCTTGCCTCACGAAGGGCGGCTGACCCCGGCGTTAACCGGCAAATCTAACAAACTGCCGCCCGTCAGTCCAGTGCCCTATATAGGCTATTCTCATCCGTTTAGCCATTTCCTGTCCAGCAGGCAGTGAACTATGAGTAAAGTTTAACGTTGTAATCGCTCTTCAAACTGCTTCCTCGGAAGGCCTACAGCATCCAATTAAAGTACAGAACCCGGCGCAGGTCCTTGCAGGATAGAGGGGTACAGAGGCTGGGTTCAGGGTGCTTATGCCTCAGGACGACCTCACACCAAGAGAGACTGAAGTCTTCGATCTGGTGGCTCAAGGCAAGACGAGCAAACAGATCGCCGCGGCGCTCGAAATCAGCGTCCACACGGTGAACAATCATCGCAAGCGGATCTGCCGAAAACTTGGGGTGCACTCGACCGCCGAACTGGTGGCTTTCGCAGCCAGGCATGTCCTGGCGCCGGGAAAGCCCCCTGCCGAGCGGGTCGGCTTCCGGGTCTCTGCTCTGCAGCCTACAGCTACAGCCTAGTCCGATCCTCTTGCGCGCCTGGGACGTTGCGGGGTCTGGGGCCGAGTTCTCATCGGTCCCGCCGCGTCGCGTCGTGCTCTCCGTACGCGGCCCTCCGAGCGCCGGCCCCCTCGCAGCGTCTGCCTCCCGGGCACATTCCTGGACCTGACCGCGCCCCTTCAAGCCGGCAGGTCGGCCTGCTGCTCGCGGGCGGAGCCAACGGAGCCGCTGGGTGTGGGTTCATTCTCGGGAGCGTTTAGGCATCCCGCCGCCGGTGGTCGAAACGGAGTCCCCCGCCGAGATGAAAGCCGCCGCGCACTCTATGCGCTCTTGGACCTCTGGGCCATCTTGGCCATCTCGATGTCGCCTCGCCGCTTCAGCTCTTGAGGACTCACGTCTTCGATGTGAGTGGCCAGCGTCCACAGGTGGCCGAAGGGATCGGCGACGTAGGCCGTGCGGTCTCCCCAGAACTGATCTTTGAGCGGCATCTTCACAATGGCGCCGGCCTGGACCGCGCGGCTGAACAGGGAATCCACGTCTTCGGTGTAGATCCAGAGGCCCGCCGACGTTCCTCCGAGCGATTGCGGCGAACGGCCGAAGCCGAACGGGAACTCGTCCGATAGCATCAGCATCGAATCGCCGATCTTGATGGTGGCGTGGGCGATCTTGCCGTCCGGCGTAGGGTACCGGTCGAGCTCGACGGCGCCGAACGCGCGTTTGTAAAAATCCAGCGCCCGCCCGGCGTCGTCGACCACGATCGACGGAGTGAGCGAATGGAAAACTTCGGGAATGGGTCTTACGTCTTTGGCCATGTTGCCCTCCTGAGTAAGTTCCTTGCCTCCTTTATAGCACGGGGGCGGCTTCGAGCGCGGGCGACTGCGAGCGCGGGCGGCTTCCAGCACGCACGGCTTCGAGCGCGCACGGGTTGGGCGGCGCTCTCCCGCTCCACCTTGCCGGGCCGAGGCCCGCGGCTGGAGATTGACTCGTGCGCGGCCGCACACCGGAGTTTCAGGCCGTTTGTCTCCTGTGTTACTCTGTCGGGACAAGACTGCCCGCAGCAGGTTCGCGCTGCGGCAATCTTCGTAGAGGAGGGAACAGAGCGAAATGAAAGCCGATCCCGCAGGGTACGCAGGGATTTTCTTCGGGATGCTCGTGCTTGTGCCGGTGATTCTGGCGCTGGCGCTGGCCAGATACGCCGGCAACACCGTGCACATCGTCGCCGCCGCCGCCAATGTGGCGCTGCTCGCGCTGGTCTGGTACTACAACAGCGGCCCGTCGCTCTCGCTCTGGAAAGGCTTCGTCGAGATCTGTCGGGACATGTCGAGCGGCTGCGCCAACATCACTCTTCTCTACATTTTCTTCCTTCTCGCCGCCGTGTACCTCATCGCAGCCGTGAATGCGGCGATCGGGGTGTTTAAGGGAAGGGCGGTATCGCAGGATCGCTGGCACCGGCTGGTTCTCTGGTTCGATCTCCACAGCTTCCGCTGAGAAGTGCCGCCTCACTCTGCGGCGGCCTGGGCGTCGGAGCGGTGGCGCTGCTCGGCCGCAGCCTGCGCCGCCCACTCGGCGCCGGCCAGACTCACCATGGCGGCCAGAAAGCTCAAAAGCAGGATCGTGACCGAGTAGTAGAACGGACCGTACTCGGCGTGCAGCTTCTTTCGCCACAGGGGCCAGGTCAGCAGGTTGACGTACTTCAGAAGTTCGAGCGCCAGGCCCACGAAGACCGCCGGCGGCAGCGCGAACCGGGGCGATATCTTCGCGTTCGGCAGCCGCCAGTAGATCAGAAACAGAATCAAAATCGACATCGGAACGGCGGCGGTCTTGAAGATGACCACGGACATGAATCGCGAGAAGATATCCCCGCCGAGATCCCTCATGTTCATCCCGGTCAGCAGCGAAGAGACCAGCCCCAGCGTTCCGCAGACGAAGATGAGACCCAGGCTCACGGCCTGGTTGCGGACGAAGCTGCGGTTCTGCCGGATTCCCCAGGCGCGGTTCAAGGCGACCTCGAGCGGCTCGAATATGCCGTTGGCCGTGAACAGGAGCATGAAGACGGAGGCGATCTGGAGACTGCGGTGCGGCAGGCCGCTGCTGATGAACACGCCGAGCTGGTCCGGGAAGTAGTCGCGGATCGCGAGATTGATGGCGTCGCCGGCGGTCTTCCAACCCAGCAGCTTGTGGCATACCGAGATCATGACGATCAGGAAGGGGTAGAACGATAGCAGCACGTTGGCGGCGATGGAGAAGCCGAAGACGTGGACCTCAGTCTCCATCCAGTAGTGGAAGGTATGCGCCAGGCGCCGTCTGAGCACCGCCCCCCGCGCATCCCGGACAGGATTGGCTTCGCCGCCGTGCATCTCCGACTGTGGCATGAATCTCCCAGGGTAACTCGCTTCGGCGAGGCCGGGCGGCGGGCGCCCGATGGACGCGGCGCCGGATGGATGGGCGCCTAATGGATGGGATCTGCCCGTGAGCCGCCGGGTTCGATATCGGCGCGTCGCTTTCAGGGGCCGCCAGTCTCGATGGAAGCGCCATCGGGACCACGGACCTCAATGGACCGGGTGCCCCCGCTCTCCTGGATCGGTCCTGGGAACGCGGGTTTGGCTGCGAGGCGGTCGCGCCAGCCGCCCGCCAGTCCGCGCGCTCGCTCGAGAGAATCGTCGGCCGGTCGGTCCCCGGCAGCGTGAGCGCCACATCTCCCGGAAGGGAACCGTCCCGGTCAGCAGGCACTCCGACCGGTATGCAATCGAACCGCCCGATCCACCACTGCTATGCCCTTAGGACGTCGGAGCAGCACAGTGAGATCGGGTTCGTCGAGAGCAGAGCCATCGTGGCAGCCTCCCGACCGCAGATGCCGTCACAGAATCGCCAGCGCGAGGATGGGCCGCAGGGCTACATCTCGCAGCAGCCTCCCGAGCGCAGAGGCTGTCACAGGCCTCCACCCGCCCCCGCAAGAGACTGCAAAAACAGGCCCCTTCCGTGTTATTCTCGGGTGGAACAAGTGCGGGCCGGGCTCCGCGCCGACGGAGCCGGCCACCGGCCGGATGGGCGGGTTGGACATGCGCGGCGGAGCCTTCCGCGCAAGGGGAGGACGGGCATTCATGGCGGTTCCCGACAAGCTAAGCGGTCGTTACGAGATCAAGGAAGTTCTCGGCCAGGGCGGGATGGGACTCGTGTTTCGCGCCTGGGATGCGACGGTCAAGCGGGACGTAGCGCTCAAGACCTTGCGCGACGCGCCCACGCGCGCGGCCCTCCAGATGTTCTACAAGGAATGCGGCGTTCTGGCGGCGATGAGCCACCCCAACATCGTCGAGATCTTCGACATCGGCGAGTTTGTGGACGACGGCACCAGCAAGCCGTATTTCGTCATGCCCCTGCTGCCGGGCTCGACGCTCGACAAGCTGATCGCGAACGCCAGCCACCGCCTCACCGTCGAGCGCGTAGTGGACATCATGTGCCAGGCATGCCGCGGCCTCCAGGCCGCTCACGAGCGCGGCCTGGTTCACCGCGACATCAAGCCCAGCAACATCTTCGTCATGGACGACGACTCGGTGAAGGTGATCGATTTCGGCGTGGCGCACATGGCTGAGACCGGGCTTTCGGTAGGCCTGAAGGGAACGCTGCTGTACATGGCGCCGGAACAACTCCAAATGAAGCCGGCGACGCCCGCCTGCGACATCTACTCGCTGGGCGTGGTGAGCTACGAGGCGCTGACGCGGCGGCGTCCGTTTGAAGGCGGCAAAGAGGCGGAGATCGCCGACGCGATCCTGCGCACCCTGCCTCCGCCGGTCTGCGATTTGAACCCGGCTGCCAGCCAGACGCTCAGCCGCGTGATCCACAAAGCGTTGGCCAAGCAGCCGTGGAACCGTTATGCAAGCGCGAAGGAATTCGCCGAAACGCTGCAAAAAGGCCTGCGAGACGAGCCCATCGAGTTCTTCAATCCCGAGCGCCTGCGGCCGCGCATCGAGCGCGCCACCAACGCCTTCGAACAGGGCGATTTGCAGTTCGCCGCCGAGATCCTGAACGAGCTCGAGGCGGAAGGGCATATCGACCCGGCCATCGCGCCGCTCAAGCGGCAGATCGAGGGCTCCGGGAAACAGAAGACCATCGCCCAGCTTCTGCAAAGCGCCCGCACGCGGTTCGAGAACGACGAGTATCCGCTGGCGCTCCAGAAGATCCAGGAGATCCTGCAACTGGACGCGGGCAACGCGGCCGCCCTGGGGCTCAAAGCCAGCATCGAGAACAAGACCACCGCGCGCAAGATCGAGGACTGGCTGCGCCTGGCCGGGCAACACCTGGACAACCAGGCTTGGAGCCATGCCCGCGAGGCGCTCCACAACGTGCTCCAGCTCAAGTCGAACGAGCCGCGCGCCGTGCAACTGATGGCGGAAGTAGATCGCCGCGAACAGGAGTTTCTGCGCATCCGCAAGGAGAAAGAGGAGCTCTACCACGACGCCCTCGAAGCCTGGAACGCGGGCGAGGTCACCACCGCGCTCGGCAGGATGGAGAAAGTGGTCGAGTTGGACCACCAGGCGCCGGAGACCGCCTCGCCGGACCGGGCCGCGTCCTACCAGACCTTCTACAACAAGGTCCGGTCCGAGCACGAATCCATCAAGGGCTCTTACAGCGAAGCCAGGAGACTGCTGGATAACCGGAGTTTCGTGCCGGCTCTGGCGATCGCCGACGATTGGCTCGCGAGGTACCCCGGCCACGCCCTCTTCCAGGCCTTGAAGTTCGATATCGAGGAGCAGCAGCGCCAGCAACTCTCCGCCCGCATCGCCGAAATCGACCGCCAGTTGGAGACGGAGCCGGACCTCGACCGCCGTGTGAACATTCTCGAACAGACCGTGGCGCAGTACCCAGGCGAGCCGCATTTCGAGCGGCAGATCCGGCCCATGCGGGAGAAGCGCGACTTGGTGAACTCGATCGCCGCGAAGGCGCGCTATCACGAGGAGCGGGGGCAGTTCTCCGAGGCCCTGGCGCAGTGGGAGATCCTGAGCACCATTTACAACCAATACCCCGGTCTGGCCTTCGAAGTGGAGCGCGTCACGAAGAAGAGGGGGCAACAGGCGCTCTCGCAGGTGAAGAACCGGTGGACCGGGCAGATCGACGCCGCCATGGCGGCGGGAGACTATGCGCGGGCGTCGGCGTTGTGCGAGGCCGCCGAAGCGGAGTTCCCGAACGATCCCGAACTGGCCGCGATGAAGCAACTGGCATCCGATTCGACGGCTCGCGCCGAGGAAGCCACGAAGCTGCTGTCGGAGGGACAGGCGCTCAGTCAGGACAAGTCGTTCGACGAAGGGATCGGCACGATGCGCCGCGCGCTCGATCTCAACCCGCGCAGCCAGACCATCCAGGATGCCATCGTCGAGGCGCTGGTCGAGAGGGCACGGGCGGTGATCGATACGGATTGGCGCGCCGCCGAACCTCTCATCCAGCAGGCGCTTGAGATCGACCCTTCCCACCTGCTGGCCCGGAATCTGCGGATCGTCGCTCAGGACCACAAGCACGACGAGGCGGTGAGCAGTTGCTTCACCCAGGCCCGCCAGTTCCGCGCGGCGGGCGATTTTGAACGTGCGCTGGCGGAGGCCGAGACGTGCCTGGCGGCGTACCCGTTGGACCCGCGCCTGGCGCAGTTGCGCGACATCCTGGCGAAGGAAATGGGAGACACGCGCCGCGCCAGGACGCGGCCCGGCGATCTGGACTCATTGCGCCAGATCGAGCAGCAGATGGCAGGCACCACAAACTTCGCCGAGGTGAGCGCGGCGCTGGACCGGGCGCGCGCCGTGGCGGGCGTGTATGGCGGCGATCCGGAGTTTGAACAGATCGTGCATACGCTGGAGCAGCGACTGGCCACGATCCCGCGCCCAGCGCTTCCCGCGGACATTTCGGGTCTGGAGGCCACGGCTACCGGCATCAGCGTGCCGCCGGTCCCACGGACCTTCGAGGAGATGCCGACGCTCCAGACGCCGGCATCCCCTCCGCCTCTTCCGCCGCCCGGCGCGGAGCCTCCTACCATCGCGGCCGCGCCGCCAACCGGCGGCCCCCCGCCCCCCGCGAGCGCGGCGTTCGCCATTCCCGAAATGCCGCCCGCAGGCCCGCCGCCGGCTATGGCGCCGCCTCCTCTGCCGCCGCCGGCGGCCCCGCTTGGTGCGGCGGCCGGGGGTGTTCCTCCGGCCCGCCCCCGCCTCAAGCTCCCTCTCAATCGCAACGTGATTTGGGCCGGCGCCATCGCGCTGGCCGTCATCCTGGCGATTGCCGGCGTCGCCCTGCTGGCCCCCAAGTTCTTCAAGAAGGGGGCGCCGGCTGTGGCCATGGTCCGGGTCCAGGTCCGGACGTTGCCCCCGGGGGCGGTGATCCAGGTAAACGGGAAGATCCGAGGCACCTCCAACTTCCTACTCGAGGACAAGCCCGGAACCTACCAGATCGAAGCCATCCTGGACGGCTATCAGCCCGCCTCGGCGACGGCGCAATTGAAGCAGGGCGCGGCCGCGCCCATCGAGCTGATGCTCGCGCCGCTGCCGCAGACCGTGCGGCTGATCACCGATTTCAACGACGCCAAGGTGGGGCTCGACGACCAGGAGCCGCGGGCTGCCCAGGACGGGCAGGTCGCCTTCGACGCCGTTCCTCCGGGCAAGCACAGCCTGAAGCTCTTGAGCCGCCTGGGCCAGGCACAGCTCGATTTCGTGTTGGCTCCGGGCGCCGTGCCGCAGCTTGACGCTGCCCCGGTGGTGAAGAACACCAGCGCCCTGATGCTGGGAGCTTTCGGCGGCCAGGCGCGGGTTTACACCACGCTTTCGCCCGCCAAGGTGCTGCTGGACGGCGCCCCGGCCGGAGACGCCGCGGACAGCGGCCTGCAACTGCCAAACCTGACGCCGGGCACCCACGAGATCGCCATCGTCAGCGGGCAGACGCAGCTCAAGCGGGTGGTTGAGGTGGGCAAGGCGCCCGAGCTCTCCGCGTTCTTCCAGTCCGATCAGAACATCGGGACCATTGTGGTCCTGGCGGGCGAAGATGGCGCGGACGTCTTCGTCGACGGAAAGAAATACCGCAACCAGACATCCCGTGGCGGGCAGTTGCGGATTCCGCGCCCGCCCAAGGAATACCACATCAAGGTGGCCAAGCAGGGCTTCCAGGATGTTCCGGAGCAGACCGTTCAGATCGCCAAAGGCGAAGAGAAGAAGCTGGTCTTCCAGTTGGTGCCGCTGCCCACCACCGCCCGCCTCACATTGCACGGCACGCCCGAAGCGGAGGTCCTCATCGACCAAAGCGCCGTAGGAACGGTTGGGGCCGATGGCACGTTCCAGGTTTCCAACCTCAGCCCCGGCGAGCACACCATCGAGCTGCGCAAACAGAGGCAGCGGTCGCAGCCGATCCGGCGGGCGTTCGTCGCCGGGCAGACGGTCAGTGTCGCCGACAACGAAGTCGTGCTCCGCGGCGGCAATGGCACGCTGCGGGTGTCGGTCACCCCGGCCGGCGCGAGCGTCACCGTAGCGCGCAGTGGGCGCCCGCCGCAGCCGCTCGCGGGCGGGAGCATCGAGCTCGAAGAAGGCACTTACACCGTCGCGGCGCACGAATCCGGCTACATCGACCGCAGCCAGCAGGTGCAGGTGACCGGAGGGCAGGTTATGACGATCACGCTGGCGCTCACGCGGGAGAAGCAGAAGCCGGTGGCGATGGGCATGGAGGGCTGGGAGGAGCCGGGGGCATGGACGCAGGATGGGAACTCGTCCGTCCGCCACGGCGGCGGCTTCGTTCTCTACAAGCCGGTGGGCAAGCCCGGTACTTTCGAGTTCACGTTGCAACTGCTCCGGGGCAAGACCCTGGAGTGGTTCGCAGGCTATGCCGACGCCAAGAACTACGTGCTTTTCCGGATGGACAAAGACACGTTCCATCGCATCCAGGTGGTCAACGGGAAACGCAACGAGCTCTTCAAGAAGAACCACGGCCTGAAACTCAAGGAGAAGGAGATGGCGGCCGGGTTGCGCGTGGAAGTGGCCTCGGGACTGCTGGTCACGAGCGCGCTCGACGGCACTCAGTGGGTGGTGCTCGATTCCTGGTCCGCGCCGGACTTCAACTTCACCGAGCGCAGGTTCGGCCTCCTGATCGAGGGCAAAGACGAGGTGCGTCTGTCGGACTTCAAGTTCGCGGCGCGCGAGTGAGGGTTGGGGCCGGCGCAACCGCCTGCCCACCGGCCACAACGCGGGCGGCGTCGCATAGAATGGGAGTCAGATGCCTCTGTACGAATATCGATGCCCAAGTTGCGGCGGGACCTTCGAGCAACTCCGCCGTATGCAGGACGCCGACCGGGATGTCGAATGCCCGAAATGCGGCGCGCGCGACGTCAAGCGGCTGCTCTCGACCTTCGCGCCACAGATGGGGAGTTCCGGCAGCCATCCGGGCGAACTGGCTCCGTGCGGCCAGCCGGCCTCGGCCTGTAGCAGCGGCCGCTGTGGCCGGGGCTAGCTGCGGCGGGCCAGGCCGCGCCTTGGTTGTTTCTTCCGTGACAGAATGGATCGCAGTGGTGCGTTCGGAAATGCCAGGAGAGGCCAGATGCAACTTCGCGTGCTCGCCTTCGTGCTCGCCGGCGGCAAGGGAACCCGGCTCTACCCGCTCACTAAGGAGCGCGCCAAGCCGGCGGTGCCCTTCGGCGGCAAGTACCGCATCGTAGACTTCGTACTGAGCAACCTCATCAATTCGGGCGTCTACTCGATTTACGTCCTGCTTCAGTTCAAGAGCCAGTCGCTGCTGCAGCACCTGCGCGACGGCTGGCAGTTCGCCGGCCTGCTGAAGAACCAGTTCATCATCCCCGTGCCGGCGCAGATGCGCACGGCCGAAACCTGGTACCAGGGCACCGCCGACGCCATCTACCAGAACATCAACCTGATCGAGCAGGCCGACCCGCACATCGTCGTCATCTTCGGCGCGGACCACATTTACCGCATGAATATCCGCGCCATGATCAAATACCACGAGCAGAAACGGGCCGACGTAACGGTGGCCGCGATTCCGGTGGAGAAGAAGTTCGCGGCCGAGCTCGGCGTGATCGAGACCGAGGGCGACGGGAGAATCAGGGGATTCCACGAAAAGAAAGCCGATGCGCCCTGTCTGCCGGGCGACCCGAACCTGATCTACGCGTCCATGGGCAACTACATCTTCTCGACGCGCCTGCTGCTCCAGGAGTTGCACGCGGACGCGAACAACGAGCAGAGCACGCACGATTTCGGCCGCGACATCCTGCCGGGCCTGATCGGCCGCGTGCCGATGTACGCTTACGATTTCCAGACCAACTCGATCCCCGGCGAGCCGCCCGAAAAGAAGCCCTACTGGCGCGACGTGGGGACCATCGATTCTTATTACGAAGCCAACATGGACATCCGCGCCGTGGAGCCGGCGCTCAACCTGTACAATCGGCAGTGGCCGCTGATCACCGCGGGCTACTCCGATCCGCCGGCGAAGTTCGTCTTCGACGAGGAAGGGCGGCGCGGCCAGTCCATCAACTCCGTTGTGGCGGGCGGAACGATTCTCTCCGGAGGCAGCGTTCACGACTCGGTGCTGGGCCGCTACGTGCGCGTGCACTCGGGCGCGCTGGTGGAGGACTCGATCATTTTCGACAACTGCGACATCGGCCGCCACGCCAGGATCCGCCACGCCATCCTGGACAAGAATGTCCGCGTGCCCGAGAACGCCGTCATCGGCTACGACCTGGAACTGGACCGCCTGCATCACCATGTGACCGAGAGCGGCATCGTGGTGGTGGAAGGCCCGCGCTCCCGGGTGGAGCTGTCGACGCTCACGGTGTGAGTGGCGGGAGCGATGTGGGGCAGGCCGTTCGGCCTGCCCGTGCAGGCAGGCGGTAACGCCTGCCCAACAGGCCCGCGCGGATGGAGACACGAATCGCAACGACGCTCACGGTGTGAGCGGCGGGGAGCGATGTGGGGTAGGCCGTTCGGCCTGCCCAGGCAGGCAGGCGAAAACGCCTGCCCCACAGGCCCGCCGACGCGCTAGGATGGCCTTGATGAAGACACGAATCGCAACCGCCTTCCTTTTGGCAGCCGTGCTGGCATTGCCCGCGTTTCCGGCCGCCCGCACTCACTGGGTCGCAACCTGGGGCCCGAGCCCGTCGCCGCAACTCGCCGACCAGGCGCAGATGCAGGCCGCTGGACTGGTCTTCGATAATCAGACGCTGCGCGAGATCGTCCACTCAACCGTCGGAAGCGATACGGTGCGGGTGCGGCTCGGGAACGCGTTCGGAACCGATGCCGTCCAGATCGGGGCCGCGCATATCGCGCTGCGCGGAAAAGGCGCCGACATCGCCGCCGGCTCGGACCGCGTTCTGACCTTCAGCGGACGGCCCGCGGTCTCGATTGCGCCGGGCGCCCTGGTCCTGAGCGACCCGGTGAAGCTGGACGTTCCCGTGGCCGGAGATCTCGCCATCAGCATCTATCTCCCCAAGGCGGCAACCGGCGCCGGGATACACTACTCGGCCCAGCAGACGTCGTACACGGGGCCGGGCGATCTCACGGGCGCGGCCTCCATCCCCGATCCAAAAATCCTCACGTCCTGGGTGTTCCTGGCGGGCGTGGATGTGCTGGCGCCGGAGTCGGTGTCCCTGGCGGTGGCTTTCGGAGACTCGATCACGGACGGCGCGTGCTCGACCAGCGACCTCAATCACCGCTGGCCGGACATTCTCGCCGGCCGGCTGCTGGCGCGGCGCGCCGACAAGCGCATCGCCGTGATCGACGCAGGCATCGGAGGCAACCGGATTCTGAACGACGCCCGAATCGACGTGCGCTACGGCATCAACGCGCTGGCCCGCTTCGAGCGCGACGTTCTGGCGCAGCCGGGCGTCAAGTACGTGCTGGTTCTCGAAGGGATCAACGACCTCGGCCACTACGGGCCGGCCAGTCCCGAGTCGGAGAAGCCGGGCGCGGAAGACATCATCGCCGGGCTGAAGCAGATCGTCGAACGGGCGCACGAAGGAGGGATCAAGGTCTTTGGCGGGACGCTGACCCCTTTCGAGGGCACGCCGTTCGCAACCTATTTCAGCCCGGAAAAGGAAGTGAAGCGCAAGGCCATCAACGAGTGGATCCGGACGGGCGGGGCCTTTGACGGCGTGATCGATTTCGACAAGGCAGTGCGCGACCCCGACCACCCGGACCGTATGCTGGCGGCCTACGACTGTGGCGACCACCTTCACCCGAAGGACGCCGGTTACCAGGCGATGGGCGAGGCGATCGACCTAGCCCTGTTCCGCTGAGGCCGGACGCGGCGAAAGCAGCAGGCCCGCCGCCACCACCACGGCGCAGCCGAGCGCGTTGTACCAGAGGAAAGAGATGTGCGTGGCGAAGTGGGCGTAAAAGATGGCCGCTTCGCCCGCCAGCGCTCCGGTGAACGCCGCGGTGCCGCGCACGCGCGGGAAAGCGAAGGCCAGGACGAAGACCCCCAACATGCCGCCGTAAAAGAGCGATCCCACCATGTTCACCGCCTCGATGAGCGAGCCGAGCCGCCGCAGGGCATACTCGGCGAAGGCCACCACGTAACAGCCCCAGAAGGCGCTGGCGATGCGGGACGCCCAGAGGTAGTGCCGGTCCGAGGCGCTCTTGCGGATGTGCCGGCGGTAGATGTCAATCACGGATACGGTGGCCAGGGAGTTGACTTCGGCGGCGGTCGAAGAGGTCGCCGCGACGAAAATGACGGCGATGATCAGGCCCACAATCCCGGCGGGCATGTAGCGGGTGACGAAGGAGAGAAAGATGTAGTTGGTGTCGGTGAATTTGGAGCCGGTGGCTTTCTCGACCATGCCGGCGCCCTCGGAGCGGGCGCGGTCGAACCGGTTCTGCGCGTCGCGATAGGCGGTGAGGCCGTGTGCGCGGAGGGCGGCATCTCCCGAGCGGCGGGATTCCACCAGTTCCCCGGCGGCGCGCCTGCGCTGCTCGAACGCGCCGCGGTAACGCTGGTCGAGCGACGGGTAGGCGGGATCGGCCTCGATGCGTTTCATTTCGACGGGGTGAAACAGCAGGGGCGGCCGCTCGTAGATGAAGAACACGAAGACCATCGCGCCCGTCATCAAGATCAGAAACTGCATGGGAATCTTGGCGACGGCGTTGAACAGCAGGCTGAGCCGGCTCTGGCCGATCGATTTGCCGGTGAGATAGCGCTGCACCTGGGACTGGTCGGTTCCGAAGTAGGCGAGAAACAGGAATGTGCCGCCGAACAGGCCGCTCCAGATGTTGTAGCGGTTGTCCCAGTTGAAGTCGAGATCGATGGCCTTCAGCTTGCCCACCGCGCCGGCGAGCGAAAGGGCGTCGCCCAGGCCGACGCCCCGAGGCAGGAGCCAGACGGCGGCGACGAGCGCGGCAGCGAGGCCGACGAAGATGATGACCATCTGCTGGACCTCGGTCCAGGTGACCGCCTTGATGCCACCCATCACGGTGTAGGCGACCACCAGCGCGCCCATGACCACGATGGTGATGCGGTCCGGCCACCCCAGAACGACGGTGAGCACGATGGCGGGCGCGCAGAGAGCCACGCCGACGGCGAGTCCGCGCTCGAGAAGGAAAATGGCGCTCACCAGGGCGCGAGTCTTCGCATCGAAGCGCCGCTCCAGGTATTCATACGCGGTGTAGACGTTAGCGCGGTGAAAGACGGGCACCGCCGTCGCCGCCAGGATCACCATCGCGATGGGCAGGCCCAGGTAGAACTGCAGGAAGCGGATTCCATCGGCGTAGCCCTGGGCGGTGGTGGAAATGAACGTGATGGCGCTGGCCTGGGTGGCCATGATCGAGAGCGCCATGGCGTACCACGGCATCGTCTTGCCGGCCAGCAGGTACGAGTTCATCGTATTGCTGCCGCGGCCCCGGTAGAGGCCGTAAGCCACAATGGAAACCAGCGTGCCCGCCAGCACCGCCCAATCGAGCGGCCTCATGGTGCGTACACTCGGGTGAAAACGTAGAAGCCCGCGATGAGTATGGCGAGATAGAGCAGGACCGCAGTGTAGACGCGGCGCCACGAGCCGAGAAACGGAGGAGGCTCGTCGGCGGGGATCTTCATTCGAGCGTTTTCCCCGCGCTCAGGAGGTTCGCGAAGATGCGGTACGCGCCGGGAACGCCGGCCGGCAACTGCCGGAACCACGAGTACGCCGTGAACACGTAAGCGCCCTTGCCGAAGCGCGTGTAGAGGGTTCCTCCCGGGAGCGGCCCGTCGCCCGGATCGTGCGATTCGAACAGCGTCTTGTACCGCGGGTCCCAGTCGCTGGCGAAGTAAAGTCCACGCTCCTGGACCCAGCCGTCGAAGTCTGCGGCGGCGATCCGATTCGGCGCGGCGAGCAGGGGAGCGTCTGGGCTGAACACCACCGGGGCCTCTTCCACCGAGACGCGGTCGCGGCCGATGTGAATGGGGTACGGGCCGATGCGCGCCAGGGCGTCCAGCGGCGCGTTGCGCTCGAGCACGTTGTACTGGACCACCAGCGTGCCGCCGTTCGACACGTAGTCCATTAGGCGGCCCTGGTTAGCGGCCAGATCCGGCCGCAGGTTATAGGCACGCACTCCGGTCAGGATGGCGTCGAATCCCGCCAGATCGCCGGTCGCCAGATCCTCCTGACTCAGCAGGGTGACCTGGCAGCCGAGCTGGCGCAAGGCCTCGGGGACCTCATCGCCCGCTCCCATCACGTAGCCGATGCGCTTCGCCAGGATTCGGACGTCCGCCCGCACGAGCGTGGCCACGGACGGCGGGAAGACCACCTGCGGCGGGAAATGCGGGTAGGAAATGACACGCGTGCCGACGGCGACGTCCCGCCCGCCGATGCTGGTGACGGCGCGAATCTGGCCGCGTCCGGGGCCGTTGGTCGGGGTCAGATTGAAGGCCAGGGTTCGCTCGTCGCCGGGGCTGGCCAGGGAGAAAGCTCTCTCCTCGGGCTCGGCGCGCCAACCCGCCGGGACCTCCAGCCGGACATTGCCGGCGACGCCCGCTGCGTTGCTCTTCGCCAGCACCTCGATTTTCTTTGGCTGCCGGTCCGGGAAGACCACCACGGGCTGCGCAAACTCCAGAGCCACGGGCGGTACCACCACGACGGGCCGCACCACCTCGCCCAGAGAACCGTCCGCGTACCGATAATGGACCGGCCGGAGGAGGGTCAGTTTCTCGTTTCCTATTTGGAGGACGAAAGCGGCGGACTCGAACGGAGCGTTCTCGGGATCCTCGGCGTGGCCGGGCGTATCGTAGTAGTCCTCGCCGTGCGGTCTGGCGAGCCAGTACGGCTGCGAGTAGGCGCGATCGGGCTGGATGGTGACGCTGAGGTCGCTTACTTCGGGCCGGTTGAACGGCAGCGGCTTCGGTGCCGAGAGCGCCGCACCGCCGGCCGAGACGCTGGCGAGCGTGATGGGAACCTGCGAGCGGTTGAGCGCCGTGATCCGAATACCGAGCTTGGAGCCCGGCGTCACTGCCCAGCGGTCCGCGGACGCATCGAGCCACAACCCGCAGACCAGCGCGATGCTTTCATCCAGCTCGGCGAGCTTAGCCGCGGCGAGCGGGTCTTTGAGTTCTCGGATCTGGGCGCGCGCCTGGAGCAGCAGGGGAACAACGCGGCCGGGGTGTTCGTCGTCGAAAGTCCGGGCAGCTTCGGCCAGCAGGCGGCCTGCTTCGGTGCCTCCGGGGATGCGGCCCCAGGTGGTGTCGATGCCGTCGAAAAGGTCGTTCGTAGCCGGCTCTCCGAGCACCGGCACGAAGGAGGAGGGAGAGGTTCCGCGGCGGCGGATAGCGCCGGTTGCCTGGCTGCGGTGCATGTTGCGGCTCAGGACAGCGATCTCGAGGTAGGAATAGCCCAGGGCGGGGTTAAACTCGCCCGTATCGATGTGAATCTGGCCGGGGGCATCGGAGGGGCCCCAGACGTTCCACACCAGCCGCTTGGCCTGCCACGGCTGGACCCATGCCAATTGGTCTGGAAAACGCGTGTTGTCGGCGGCTGCGGAGAACGCCTCCTTACCCAGGATGGAGGACGCCTGATGCTGGCCGTGGCCGTCGCGCGCGGTGCCTGAGAAACACAGAATGACCACGTCCGGGCGGAAGCGGCGGATCACCCAGACGATGTCGGAGAGAATCCTCTCGTGCCCCCACTTGGAGAAGGTTTCGTCTGCGGTCTTGGTGTAGCCAAAGTCGACTGCGCGGGTGAAGAACTGCTCGGCGCCATCGACGCGGCGGGCAGCCAGCATCTCCTCGGTGCGGATGATTCCGAGCAGATCGCCCTGTTCCGGGCCGATGAGATTCTGTCCCCCTTCGCCGCGCGTGACCGAGAGATAGGCGGCGCGAATGGCCCTGCCGCGGGCGAGCCAGGCCAACGTGGCGGCCTGCTCGTCATCGGGGTGCGCCGCGATCATCAGAACGCTCCCCACAACGTTGAGCCGTGCCAGCGCCAGGCGGATCTGGGCGGCGCCGGCCAGGTTGTCCTGTGCGGTCGCGACGGTAACGGCGAGGGGAACGGGGAGCAAAACCAGAAACTTAGGGCGGAATGAGAGCATCCAAATTCATAGTAGACGATTTTTCAGGATCGCCCAGCGTGGGGCAGGCGCTTCCGCTTGCCCGGGCAGGCCAAACGGCGTGTCGCGCCAGGCCGGCCAAACGGCCTGCTGCGCGTGGGGCAGGCGCTTCCGCCTGCCCAGGCCGACCGAACGGCCTGCCCCACACGGCGGTGGAGGAACGGCAATGGCAACGTTTGTAGATGGCATTCGCCGCTGGGCGCGCGCGGGCATCCGGCGGAGCGAACCGGCGATCGGTCTGGCGCTGGGAGGCGGATTCGCGCGGGGGATCGCACACCTGGGTGTCCTGCGGGTCCTCGAAGAGCGGCGGATTCCCATCGGCATGATTGCCGGGGTGAGCGCCGGCGCCATTGTGGCCTCGGCCTATGCCAGCGGCACCAGCATCGAGGAAATCGCCGCCGCCGCCCGCACCATGAAGTTCAAGGACGTTGCCCGCTGGACCGTGAGCCTGCTCGGCCTGGCCGGGAGCGAGCGCATGGCCGGATTCCTTAAGCGTCTGCTCAAGGTCTACACCTTCGAGCAGATGCGCATCCCCCTGGCGGTGGTGGCGACGGATCTGAAGACCGGACTGCCGGCGGTCTTCCGCGACCGCGGCGACGTGCTGCTGCCCATTCGCGCCAGTTGTTCGTACCCCGGCCTCTACCAGCCGGTGCGCTACCAGGGCCAGAACCTGGTGGACGGCGCCATGAGCATCGAGGTGCCCTCTCCGTTGGTGCGGCAGATGGGCGCGACGCACATCGTCTCCGTCTGCCTCCCGGTGAACGGCGCTGGCTTCGACCCGCGCAACCTGCTGCAAGTCGTGAACCGCTGCTTTCAGATCATGCAGCGTCGCAGCGAGCGCGAGTGGCGGCGCGCCTCCAACCTTGTGATCGAACCCAACGTCGATGGTTTGACCTGGGACTCTTTCGACAGCGCGGAGCGCCTCATCGAATGCGGGGAGAAAGCCGCGCTGGCCGCGCTCCCGCGCATCCTCTCGTGGCTCGGGCAGCCGGCGGGCCGGGAAGCGGCGTGAAACGCGGCGAACCGCCGGGACAGGCCGGAGGCCCGTCCTACTGATCCTTGCGGATCTGCTGCGAGAGATAGCGGTCCAGGCCGACCTCGCCGATCTGGTGAAGCTGGGCCTCGAGCCAGTCCACATGGCCTTCTTCGACGGCCAACAGCTCTTCGAAAAGCTCGCGCGAGGCGGCGTCGCCGGCCTCGGTGCAGACCTTGATGGCGGCGTTGTAGGCGGCTACGGCGCCGAGCTCGAGCGCGAGATCGTTCTCGATCTGCGCTTTCACGTTGGCGCCGATCTTCAGGGGATTCAGCTCGGCCATCTGCGGGGCGCCCTCGAGGAACAGCAACCGCTCGATGAGTTCCTCGGCGTGCTTCATTTCCTCGATGGAGTGCCTCTTGGTGACGGCGTAGACCCGCTCGTAACCCCAGTTCTGGCACATCTCGCCGTGCAGAAAGTACTGGCTGATGGCGGTAAGCTCCAACTTGAGGCCGTCGTTCAGGGCGGCGATCACATTCTGGTTCCCTTGCATGAAAGTGTCTCCTCGTGAGTGCAGAATTCAAACGTTCACTATGCATAGTATCCTGAATTGCATGGGCACGGAAAACAGCGGACCCGGACGGGTCATTGGCATCGGAGGAGTGTTCTTCAAGTCCGCGGACCGGAAACGGCTCGATTCCTGGTATGCGGACAATCTCGGCGTGATTCACGGGCCGGAGGGGTTCCATTTCAAATGGCGCGAGTACGACAAGCCGGAGGCCGAGCACCTCACCGTCTGGTGCGTGTTCCCCAGCGAGTCGACCTACTTCGACCCCAGCGGCGCGCCGTTCATGATCAATTACATCGTGGACGATCTGGACGCCCTCCTGGCGAAGCTCGTGAGCAATGGCGTTGCCGTGGATCCCAAGCGCGAAGACTACGATTACGGCCGCTTCGCCTGGGTCTTGGATCCCGACGGCAATAAGATCGAGCTTTGGGAGCCGCGCGGAACGTGATAGGCTACAGGGTTGATGGCCCCTCCTAGCGCGCTCAGGCTCACGCCGCTCAATGCAGTCCACCACCGTCTGGGGGCGAAGATGGTGGATTTCGGCGGATGGGAGATGCCGGTGCAGTACACGGGCATCCTAGACGAGCACCATGCCGTCCGGAAGGCCGCCGGAGTCTTCGACGTCAGCCACATGGGCGAAATCGAGATCCGCGGCCCGGAAGCCCTCGCGCTGGTCGATTACGTTTCCACAAACTCGGCGGCGCGCCTCGCGCACGGCTCGATTCAGTACGCAGGCCTGCTTTACGAGAACGGCGGCTTCGTCGACGACATCCTGGTGCACCGCGTCGCGGCGGACCGGTTCTTCCTGTGCGTGAACGCGTCGAACCAGCAGAAGGACTACGAGCACATCCGGGACGCCAACCGCTGGCAGGCGGAGGTGGATTACGCCAGCGACCGCTACGCGCAGATCGCCATCCAAGGGCCCAGGGCGCTGGCGACTCTCCAGAAGCTCACCGCCGTCAACCTGGCGGCGATTCGCTATTACCACTTCATCGACGCCGAGGCGGCCGGAACGCCGGCGCGCATCGCACGGACGGGCTACACGGGCGAGGACGGTTTCGAGATCTACTTCGATCCGGCCCAGGCGGAGCGGGTCTGGAACGCCATCCTGGACGCGGGCAGCGAATTCGGCGTCAGGCCGTGCGGCTTGGGAGCGCGCAACACGTTGCGGCTGGAAGCGGCGATGGCGCTCTACGGCCACGAGATCGACGCCTCGATTACCCCGTTCGAAGCCGGCCTGGACTGGATCGTGAAGATGGAAAAAGAAAGCTTCCTGGGGCGAGCGGCGCTCGATCGGCAGCGGCAGGCGGGCGTGCGGCGGAAG
>Ga0182021_10000463_pt1 | contig 43020 bp, 29 predicted proteins | sample 612E3MmetaG_FD_120493 | JGI IMG/M metagenome (GOLD analysis project Ga0182021, IMG submission 120493) | Permafrost microbial communities from Stordalen Mire, Sweden - 612E3M metaG (Illumina Assembly) | ecosystem: Environmental > Terrestrial > Soil > Wetlands > Permafrost | place: Sweden... | reverse complement strand
TTCAAGCCGGAGGCGCCCGCCTCCGGCTTTTCTTTTCCCGCTTTTCTCCCCGGGTCCACTGTGTCTCTGTGGATCCCATGAAACTCCTCGTCACCAATGACGACGGTATCGATTCCATCTTTTTCCGCGAACTCGTCGTGGCGCTGCGCGCCGTCGGCCATGATCTCTACGTGGTCGCGCCCGCCCGCGAGCAAAGCTGGGTCGGCGCCGGAAAAACCAAGGCGCGTCCGGTAAAATGCAACGCAGGCGATCATGGTTTCGGCTGCCCCACCTGGGTGATCGACGGCACGCCGTCCGACTGCGTCAACATCGGTCTCGCCCACCTGGTGAAGGCGCGCATGGACGGCGTGGTCAGTGGCATCAACGTCGGCTTCAACTGTTCGCTCGGCTTCATCCTCGCCAGCGGCACCGTGGCCGGCGCGTGGGAAGGCGCCCTGCACGGCCTGCCCGCCCTGGCGGTGTCGCAGGACATCTCGCCGGCGATCTACGAACACCTCAAGGAGCGCGGCGGCGAGCCCGACGCCGACCTGCGGACCACGCTGATCAACTCCGCCGCCCACGCCGCCCGCCTCGCCGGGGACTTGCTGCCCCGGACTCCCGCCCGCAGTTTCATCGTCCACAACGTCAATTTACCGTACCCCTGCCATCCCGACACCGCAGTGCGCCGCACCGTGCCCGCCCGCTATTTTGTGCCCGGCCTCTTCTCGCCGGCCGATGCCGACGGCACGCACCGGTTGATCTGGGCCGTCGGCGAGGATGTTTCGCCGAAGGAACCGTTGACCGACATCGCCTGCCTCGCCGCCGGTTTCATCAGCCACACCGTCCTCGACTACACCCGGTTGGGCCACCTCTGAGGAACCGGCGGGCTGGTCCGGGCTGCCCTCGCGGGACGATTCTGCATTTGCCTTCGCGGCCTTCGTGCTCTTCGTGGTGAATCTCTTCCGCCGATGATTGAAGTTGACCATCTCACCCGCGTCTTCCGCACCTACAAGAAGCGACCCGGCTTCTGGGGCGGCGTGCGGGGTCTGTTCCGGCGCGAGTTCGAGGAGGTGCGCGCCGCCGACCAGATCAGCTTCTCGATCGCCGAGGGCGAGTTCGTCGGCTTCCTCGGCCCCAACGGCGCCGGCAAAACGACCACACTCAAGATGCTGTCCGGCCTCATCTACCCCACCTCCGGCCGGGCGCGCGTCGCGGGTTTCGATCCCACCAAGCGCGAAAACGCCTACCGCCGCCTCTTCGCCCTTGTCCTCGGCCAGAAGAACCAGCTGTGGTGGGACCTGCCCGCCAGCGAGTCCTTCCTGCTCCTGCGGCACATCTACGGCCTGCCCGGCGACCAGTGGCAGGCCACGCTCGACGAATTGGTCGCGCTGCTCGACGTTGGCCACAAGCTCAACGTCATGGTCCGCGAACTCTCGCTCGGCGAGCGCATGAAGATGGAGCTCATCGCCGCGCTGCTCCACCGCCCGCGGGTGCTGTTTCTCGACGAGCCCACCATCGGCCTCGACGTCGTTTCGCAGAAGGCCGTGCGCTCGTTTTTGCGCGACTACAACCGCCGGCACCACACCACCATCCTGCTCACCAGCCATTACATGGCGGACATCAAGGAACTGTGCGAGCGCGTCATCGTCATTCACAAGGGCCGCAAGATCCACGACGGCAACATCGACCGGCTCGACGCCACGGGCAGCCGCCAGAAGATCATCAAGGTCCTGCCGGCCGGGGAGGCCGACGGCGCGCTCCGCGCCGCTTTCCAGGACAACCTCCGGCGGCAGTTCGGCCCGCTGGAGGCCAACGAGAATGGCGGATACGTGCTGCATGTGCCCTCCGACCAGGCGGTTGCCGCCTCGCAGCAGATCCTCGCCGCCGGTCCGGTGGCGGATATCACGATCGAGGACGTGCCGCTGGAGGACATCATTGCCGAATTGTTCGGCAAGCAGACTTGATCGCCCACCGGATTCCTGGCGGCGAAACCCTCTTGCGTTCCCGACCCGCCCCGGCAAAAACGCTGCCATGAACGCCCCGGCGCAGAAGGCTCGCGGCGGTGATTCCCGGTCGGAACCTCTTGCCGTGAGGATGGCCATGGTTGCGGGGGCACCTCGCGCTTCCAGCAGCAGGCCCCGCCGGTTGCGTTTCTGGCCCGGCCCAGCGCGTGTTCTTCCCACCGCGGCCTTGGGGTTGCTCCTGGCCGTGCGACTCGGCGGGGCGCAGCCGGTGATCTCCAGTCCGCCACCGGACGAGCGTCTTAAGGCTGACGTGCTCGTCATCATGGCCCATCCCGATGACGAGACGCTGATTTCCGGCTACCTGGCCCGGGCGGTTCTGGATGACCACAAGCGCGTCGCGGTCGTCTACACCACCCGCGGCAATGGCGGACAGAACCTCGTGGGCTACGAGCAGGCGGCATCGCTGGCGGAGGTCCGGGAAACCGAAGCGCGCGAGGCCTTGCTGACGATCGGCATCAGGAGTGCGTGGTTTCTGCGCGCCCCGGATACGCCCGCCCCCGAAATCCACGACGTGTTGCGTTCGTTGGGATCGTGGAACCACGGCAACGTCCTCGGCGAGATCGTCCGCTTCATCCGGCTGACGCGCCCCCGGGTCGTCGTCACCTTCGTGCCGGACGTCGTCGTGGGGGAAAATCACGAGGATCATCAAGCGGCGGGCGTCATCGCGACCGAGGCCTTCGACTTGGCGGGCGACCCAACGAGGTTTCCCGAACAAGTGGCGACGCCGGAGGACCGGCTGTTTTACGGCAATCTGATCGAGGGATTGCGCCCGTGGCAGCCGCAGAAGTTGTATTTTTTCACCGATGCCGCGCACTTTGATTTTGTGAGAGGGCAAGGGCCGGAATACCCGACCACCGCGCTCTCGCCGTCGCAGCACGTTTCCTACGCGCGGCTCTCGGCCAAGGTAGCCAGCCTCCATCGGACGCAGGGTGATGTCGGACCAGTCGGCGAAAAGGCCCTGGCCACCGGCGACCTGGGTGTCTTTGCGGATCCGGTGCGCCTGGTCCTGGGCAAGTCGCTGGTCGGCGGCGCTGCCACCGGCGACATCTTCGAGGGCACGGTTGCAGGCGCCATCGCCTTTGCGCCGGTGCGTGGCTATCAGCCGCCGCCTGCGCCGAGACCCGGCATCGAACTCGGCGGTCCTTGGGCGTTTTATGCGAGTTTTTGGCCGGCGCACAACCTCGACCAGATGCCGCAACTGCTCGCGCCGGAACTCGGCGTGGGCGGCGGTCAGAGTTTCCCCGTCCCGCTCCTGCTCCATAACAGCTCCGATCAGGCCCGGACGTTGACCGTGCGAATCCAGCTGCCTCCCGGCTGGACAGAAGCCAAGGGTTCCGGGACCTATGCGGTGGCGGCTCATGACTCCGCGCCAGTACAGGCCAGACTGATCGCGCCACGTGTTGCCCAATCGGAATGGCAGCAGGTGACGTGGATGGCCGAAGCCGACGGGCGGACCGCCGGTTCGGCGACCCTGAAGGTCTATGTGGGCGGGCTGTAGGAATTCCGCCCTCGAAACCGCGGGGAGTTCGCCGGCACCGTTGGATTCCTTCCCGGCGAATCCGCTGGGGCGTTATTCGGTTCGCGCCACGGCGTCACCCAGGCCGAGCTTCTCGCGCACCGTCTGCGCCAGCGCGCGTGCGTCGAAGGGCTTCTGGAAAACCACCGCATCCGCCAGGTCCGCGGTTCCGGCGGTCGCCGCCGGCAGTTCCGCGATGGTCGTGAAGAACGGGCGAATGCCCGGCTGCAGTTCCCGCGCCAGCCGGGCCAGTTCCAATCCGCTCGCGCCGCGCAGCTCCACCTCGGTGATCAGCCCGTCGAAACTGCGGGTGCGCAGCAGCTGCTGCGCCTGCTCCAGGCTCGTGCTCTTCTCCAGTTCGAAGTCGCGTCCGAGCACATAGGCCAGTGTGTCGTTGACCGCCCCGTCGTCGTCGTGCAACAGCAGGGCGGGGCGCGTCATCTCCTGCAACGGGCGCAGCCCGGCCAGCGCCGCCTGCAGCAGGACCTCGGGTTCGCCCGTTTCCCGGCCCAGTTCGGCCACGCCGGCCCGCACCGGGCCGTCGGGCAGCACGGCCTTCAACCGCCGCAGCTGGGCCACCGCCGTCGCGCGTCCGCCCTCTGGAAAAACCAACCCCACGCGGTTCGCGTCATACGGGCCCGCGGTCACCGACGCCGGCAGCGCCGCGCGCAATTCCGGCAGCCGTTGCAGCAGGCCGCCCGCGATGCGCGGCGATTCCAGGAGGGCCAGCGCCAGGCGCAAGTGCCGCCATTGACAGCGATACGTCTCGCGCCGCAGCACCTCGAGCAGCCGCGCCTGGTCGGACGTCAGGTCGGTCATCACGACGACGCCCACGCCCGCCTCGCCTCCCGCCCCCGGGGCCGTGCGCAGCTCGCCGAAAATGAGGCGCCCCTCGAGCCGAAGATGAAAACAGGCCCGCGGTACTGCGCCGCGGGCCCGCAGCTCCTCCGGCAGTGCTGCCTGCACGGCGCTCCAGAGGTCCCCGCCGCCCAGCCAGCGCCGCGCCAGATCATTGGCCGCGGCCACGCGATGCTGTTCGTCGAAGGCGAGGATGCCCACTGGCGCCTGGTTGAGCAGGAACCCCAGCAGCTGGCGGTGGCGTGCCGTCTCCCGCCATTCGCGGGCCCGGTCCAGCACGACGGCGAGGAAGTCAGCCAGACCGGACAGGAGATACAAATCCTCCGCGCCGAAAAACCGCGGCATGTCGCGTCCCGCCGCGCGCAGCAAGCCGTGCGCCCCGGTCGCGCCCTGCACCGGCAGCGTCATCTCGCCGATCAGGAATTGCGCCTCACCGGCGCCGGGCCGGTCCGCCAATTCGATCGTCACCCGCCCGAACCATTCGGTCTGGTCCAGCGCGGTCTGCAGGCCGCGCACAAAGCCATCGAAATCCTGCAGATGGGCGAAGGCCGCGGCCAGTGCCCGCAAAGCGGCCGACCCGCGCACGATCCGGGGTTCGGCGAGGCGCGGGGCGGGCGGCATACTGGCGTCCGGCTGGCTCATCACAGGTGGTCGTGGGGCAAGAGATACACGCGAAATGCCGTCCCCTGCCCCACTTTGCTCGTCACTTCGATGGCTCCCTGGTGGTATTGGACAATGCGCCGCACGATGGCGAGCCCCAATCCCATGCCGCGCTTGCTGCGCTGGTCGCCGGTGGACTTGGTCGTGGTGAAGGGTTCGAACACCCGCGACAGCAGCGCCGGGTCGATGCCCGGCCCGTTGTCCGAGACCGTGATCAAGACCATCGGCTTGGGCACGTCGGCCGGCCCCAGCTCCGCGGTCACCGTGATGCGACTGCCCGGGCGCCCAGCCAGGGCGTGGATCGCGTTCTGCGCCAGGTTGAGGAACACCTGGAGCAGCTGGCTGTAATTGCCGTGCACGGCCGGCAAATCGGCCGGCAAATCGACCTGCCATTGCACCTCGGCGCGCAGCAGCTCGGGCCGCGCAATCTCGGCGACGCCGGCGATGACTTCGCCCACCTTCACCGCCGTAAAAGGCACCGAGCTGTTGTCCGCGAACGCCGCGACACTCTCGACGATCCCCGCGATGCGCCCCACGTCGCGCTGCATGATCGCGCCGAACTCGTGCTGAAACTCCGGCTCGTTCCAGTGGTCTTTGAGCAGGGCCGAAAAGGTCTGGATCGAAACCAGCGGGTTACGCAGCTCGTGCGCGAGCCCTGCCGCCAGGGTGCCCAGCGAAATGAGTTTCTCCGTCTGGCTGGCGCGGCGTTCGAGTTGGCGCGCGCGCAGGGTGACGCCGAGTTGCAGGCAGATGGCTTCGAGCAGCGAGAAATCGATCTCCGTGTAACGCTCGCGGTTCTTCCGGGGACTCAGGATGAGCACGCCCAGCAGGAAGCCTTCGGTCAGAACCGGGAAGGCCGCCCCGAAGGGCATCGTCTGGCGCGTCTCCTCAATGCCGCTGAGATCCGCCGCGGGCAGTTCCACCTCCGACCCATCGAAGATGACCGGGGCCTGCCGCTGGGCCATCACCCGCACCAGCGGGCTGTCGGCCGGCAGCGTCACGAGCGTGTAGGCGTCGCGGCCCCAGCCCACCTGGGCCCGCAAGGCGTAGGCATCGCTGAATTCGGCGCGGAGGAAAAGGCCGAGGTGGGTGAAACCCATCGCGCCGGCGATTTCCTTCGCCGTCGTATCGAAGATCTCCTGCTCGGCGCCGATGGTGCAGATTTGCGCGGCCAGCTCCTTCAACCGGCCGCGTTGACCGAGGCGCTTGCGCAGGTACGTCAGCGCCAGGATGTGGTCCGTGCCTTCCTTCAGCCGCGGCACAATCCAAAAGAAAAACAGGCTCACCGCCATGCAGATCAGGAAGCCGTTCAACAGGTCGATCGGGGGCAGGCTCACCCCGCTGATCGAGGAGGCGACCACGTAGACCAGCACGAAAAAGATCGACGCCGTCGCGCTCATGCCCATGTAGACGGCCGCATACACGAAATCGTAGGTCGCGAGCGGAAGTTGATAGCGCGACACGGCGTTCGCCACCGTCAGGAGGTAGACAAACACCAGGGCGTTGCCCACGGGCGGGATCGGAAAATCATACCACATGGGGAAATTCGTCGCCCCGCCCGTGAAACCCACCAGGGTGGCGAAGAAGATGTGCCACAACTGGGTGGCCCGGGCTCCCGAGGAGGCACGCGCCTGCCGCTGCAGCAGCCACACCGCCTCGCCGGTATAGACCACGAAAACCGCGAGATAGACGGCGAACAGCGGACCCGCGCGCGGCCAGAAGGCGAGGTCGAGGGCCGGCTTGACGCCCTCGACCATCAACGGGGTGGTGTTCAACCCGACAAAGATCAGCGCCACGCCATAACCAATCCGGATCCACCAGGGCTTCCGTTCGCCGCACAGTTGCGCCACGAAATGCAGGTACGTCACCGGTACGAAATAGGCCGCCACCATCAAGGCGCGCGACAGGAACAGCGCCTGCGTCGCCTCCCGCGAGATCTGCCAGAGAAAATACCCGGCGGACCAGACGCCGACGTTGAACGCGAAGACGCCGAACCAGCGGTTCAGCGGGCTCTTCCGGCCGCGCAGCACCACCGTGAAGGCAAACAGCAGGCCCGCGACCAGGTTCAAAAACGACGAAGTGACGAGATAGGCCTTCACTTGCCCGCCTTGATCACCACCGCCTGTTCGCCCAGCGACAGATGCGACTCCAGCACATTGAAGCCCAGGTCCATGACCAGACCCGCCAGTTCGGCCTGCGAGAAGAAAGTGTAGTAGCCGATTTCCTCCTTCAGCTTGATCTTGCCCGCCGCCCGCAACAGGTTGCGCCCCGCTTCAAGGTCCTCGGCCGTGAGCTGGGCCGAGATCGAATCACGGTAGATCAGAGACAGGTCGCAATTGGGCTTCATGCTCGACACCACCAGCACCCCGCCCGGCCGCAGCACCCGATGCAATTCGCTCAACAACCCGCGGGGGTTTTTCAAATAGGAGAGCACGAGGCTGCAGCAGATCACGTCGAACGTCGCGTCCTGGAATGGCAGCCGTTCCATCACCCCCGCCTTGTCCGCCAACTGGTCGAAATCGACAAGGAAGTACTGCAGACCCGGCGGCGGACCTGCCCGCGATTTCGCCACCGGGTGCATCCGTTGCCGCCAGCCGAGATGGTTGTCCAACGCATCGGCCAGCCCGCGCTGCGTGAGATCCAATCCGACATAGATCAACGGTTCGCCCCCTTCCTTCGGGACCTGCCCCTGCCAGAGGTCACGCAGCACCCACAAACCGAACAGGCCGTTGCCGCACCCGGCATCCAACACCAGCGCCCCCGGCCGCAGAGGACGGCAGAGCCGGCCGACCAAGTCGAGGTAGGCCTGGTAGTCGGCTGATTTTTCCAGGATGCTGTATTTTTTGAGATAGCCGGACCAAAATTCCTTCTCGTTTTCCGCCGGCACCTCCGACACGCGCATCTGCTCCCGCTCGCGGCGGTTCTGTGCCATGATCATTTTCTTGGATGGCACGCGCAGACCGGCCGGGCCTTCCCCCGGGTACGGTGTGTCGTGGAGGCAGGCCCAAATCACCTGTTCGAAAACCTCCCGCGCGGCCTGCGGGTTTTCCCGCACCTCGTGCATCGCCGCCGCCACCGAAACCAGGCGGCCCCGCGGATTGGAGGCCACCGCCCGCTCGACCTCGCGCCGGTCAACCCAGGCGTCCCGTTCCGCGTAAAAAAAGACAAACGGGATCCGCAGCTTGCCCACGTCCTCGATCGTCCCGCCGAGATCGTGGAGTCCGGCCTGGATTAGCGTGTCCAGGAATACATCGCCATTGATGTCAAAGCCGAGGAAATCCGTGATCCCCCAGCGATGCCCCTGCTGGTACATTCCGTAGAGATCTTCTTTGTATATCTCCTGCATGGTCGCCAGCAGGTTGACCACCCCAGCGACGCTCACGAGTTTCCTGAACCGCGCGTCGATGGCGGCCGCCCGGAGCATGCACCGCGCCGACAAGCTGTTCGCCACCCCCGTCACCTGCTTCACCGCGAAATTAGCCTCGAGGTAGTCCAACCCGGCCAAGATGTCGTTGATGGCGCCGGGCATCACGAAATTCTCCATCGACCCCTCGCTCTCGCCTACATGGTTGGTCGGGTCAAAGCGAAGCACGTTGATTCCGTTGGCCGCCAAATAGTACGCCAGATGGAGCGTGCTCTTTTTGGTTTCCCCGTATTTCGGTGCCAAGAGCACCCAGGGTCGCGATTCAAAATCGCCGCCGGCCCGGTCTAGACAGGCGGCGATGCGAAGTCCTGCACGATTCTGATAACAGACAAAATCCGTGTGAATCTGGCCAATCTCAACCTGCGAAGAGTCGGTAATCATTGATACGGTGGCTCATGCGCAAAGGAAGAATCAGATAGTTCTGATGCAAATGCAATGATCAAGTCGGCTCCGCCGCGGAAGGGGTCCCAATCTCCCCCTGTCATCGCCAGTCCTGTAGCCGGACGGCCTGTTGTCTGGCCTGCCCCCATTAGCTTGCGACGGCGGAAGTCGAAATCGCCGCGCGAATGGTATAAGGACACGATGCCGGCCCAACCCGGGTGGCACGTTTCCGCGATCCTTGCTGACGAATTGCCGGCCGACCCACCTGCCCGTTCGCTTGGCCCAAAGAACGGTTCAAAGGGACCTGCGCCCATCAGGCAACTCCCGTGTCACTTTACCGTTGCGTTAGTTTTTTTCATCCGCCAGTAACTTGCACTGGTTGGTTAAGCGTTTCTTTTGGAACGCTTGGGGCCTTGGAAGACCGCAGTGATTCATCTTATCATTATCGCTGAGGACACCGTCGCATTTCCACCAATTGCGGCCCCTGCCTCTTCCGTCGGCGTCAAATCTCTCCGCAAACCAAATCTCGCCGCCGCGCGCCAATTGCTGGACGCCGGGATGTGTGACGTATGCCTGCTGGCCGTAAGTGCAATCCCGGCCGAGGCGCGCCAATGGGTGACGGAGTTTCGCGCCGCCGCGCCCGACTGCCCGTTGGTGGCGGTCATGCCAGAGGGTACGCCCGAGGGCGAGCGCGCCGCCTACCTCGGGGGAGCTGACGTGGTGCTGACGGGACCCCTTGATCTGGCCACCATCCTGACCGTCGTTCAACGCCTGGCGGCCCGGGCCAGAACACCGGAGCCGGTGTTGGTGCCTTCGGTGCCCGTACCGCCGGGAACCGCTTCGGTCGCGACGCCAGCCTATTCGGCGCTGGCCGTCATGCGCGACTTTTCCCAGGTGCTCAACTATTCCCTGGATTACCAGCAGTTCACCCGGCATTTCATCCTGAAGGTTTGTGACATCATTGGGGTGTCCAGGATTGCCATTTTTCTGGAGCCGCCACCCGTCAGCTCGCTGGGCGCCACGGTCCCCTCCGGCGGCAACCGGCTGGTCTGCGCGGGAGCGGTGGGGCTGCCGCCGGACTTGCTCGCGAATTTCGAACTGTCGCGGGACAGCGGCTTGGGTCGCGGGGTCCTGCACGCCGGCAAGATCCTTCGCCTCGGGGCCGACAGCACCGCCCCCTTCCTCGCCCGGGATCCACGGCTGCAACGGGAATTCGACATTCTCGGTTGTGAGATTGCGCTGCCGATCAGCGACCGCGAACGCATCCTCGGCGTCGCCCTCCTGGGCGGCCGCCTGACCGGTGCGCCGTTCGCCGACGCGGAACTGCTGCTCGTCTACCATCTCATGGAGGAGCTGGGCCTGGCGGTGAAGAATTCCTGGCTGCACCGCGAGCTCGGCGCCAGCCACCGCCTGTTCTCCGAGGTGTTGGGGGCGATGACGGCCGGGGCTTTGGTGGTGGATTCCGAACTGGCGGTCCTGTTCGCCAATGACGCCCTGTTGCGGCTGCTCAAGGGCAAGGATGCGCCCGCGTCCGCGCGTCTGGGTTTCGACGGCCTTCCGGCGCCGCTGGCGGCCGGCTTGCGCGAGGTCGTCGAACAGGGGCGTAGCCGCCCGCCGTTCTTCTACGAGCACCCCGGCCCTCCACCCGCCACCCTGCAGGCGACGCTGCTCCCCCTGCCGGCCGCCGGCCGCCTGTTGCCGCAGCCAGCGCTCCTGGTGCTGGAGGATTTTACGCAGGTCCGGGCGGCGCAGCGCGCGGAGATCGAGGCCTCGAACCTGAAACTCATCGGGTTGATTGCGCGTCGATTTGCCCACGAGATTCGCAATTCGCTGGTCCCTCTCACCACCCACCAGCAGCTCTTCGACACCGATTATGCGAATGCCGAGTTTCGCGATTCGCTGAAGCACGCTCTCACCCGCGAAACGGGCCGGATCCAACGCTTCACCGAGCAGATGATCTTTCTGGCGCAGACGGAAGGCGGCGCCACCGATCTGCTGCCGCTTGAGGATCTGTTGCGCCACAGCTTCGCCCACTCCCGCGATTTCCTTGGACGCGAAAACAGCGAACTGGAGATCCGCAGCGAAATGCCGCACCCGCTCCTGCGCGGCAACCGCGCGAGCTTAATGCACGCGCTGCAGGAGATCTTCCTGAACGGACTCCAGTCGGCCGGCGAACCGCCCCGGGTCACCGTCACCGTCGTTGCCGAAAGCGGGGCAGACGGGCGCCCGGGCGTTGCCCTGCGCGTGCGGGATAATGGCGGCGGCTTCGCGCCCGAGGTGGCCGCCCGCGCCACCGATCCTTTTTTCACGACACGCAACACCGGCGTCGGTCTCGGCCTTTCCGTCGCCAAACGGGTGATCGAGGCCCATGCCGGACGACTCGAAGTGCAGACTCGACATCAACCCGAAGACCCCGACCTTGTGATCCACCTTCCCTCCAACACCTGAATCCCATGCCGCGTACCCGACTTGCCCCGCATCGTCGCGCCCACCTGTTCCTCGGCGTCAGCGCCTGTCTCCTCGCCCTGGCTCCGCTCGCCCTCCACGCCTCGGGCACGCAGGTGGGGTTCAAGGACGCTTTTGCCACCGCGCGCGGCAATGCTTTCGTCGCGACGGCCGATAACCCGTCCGCCATTTATTACAATCCTGCGGGCCTGACCCAAATCCAAGGCCAGGAGATTTCGGCCACGGCCTATTTCGTCCAGCTCGACGCCGATTACCGCTCCTCGCTGACGGGGCAGACTTCCTCCCTGAAGACCGAGACGCAATTGCTGCCGCAACTGTACTATGCCTTCGCGCCGGCCGGCGCGAAATGGGCCGTCGGTCTCGGCGTCTACGCCCCGTTCGGGCTCTCCACTGACTGGAACAACGGCGACAAGCCGCTTTCCGACCCCCTCTTCGAGTTCGCAACCAAGAACGAGGAAACCTACACCACCATCAACCCCGTCTTCGCCTGGCAAATCAGTGACTCCTTTTCCATCGGTGGTGGAATCACGTTCAATCACCTCAAGGTCGACCTGCGCCGCGGGGTCATCTTCAGCGGTGTGGGGCCCTTCGGCATCTACCGGTTCAACGGCAGCGGGTCTGACCTCGGCTATAATCTCGGCCTGCGCTGGCAGCCCGCGCCGGAGCATGCGTTCGGCCTGTCCTACCAGGCGCGCACCAACTTCGGAGTCTCCGGCTCGTCGGAACTCCCGCCGGTGCTCGCCAGCGAGTCCGCCCGCGCCGACTTCGCGTTTCCGGAGGTCGTCATCGCCGGCTATTCCTTCCGGCCCACCCCGCAGTGGAACATCGAGGCAGATATCGACTGGACCAACTGGACCTGCTTGAAGACGGTCGTGATCTCCAAGGCGAGCGGGCCGGTGGCCCTGCCATTCAACTGGAAGTCCAGCTGCTTCTATGAACTTGGCGTGACGCGCTACCTGTCGGACGGCTGGCAGGTGAGCGCGGGCTACACCTTGAGCGAAAACTCCGTCCCGGACGCCACGTGGAATCCGGCCGTGCCCGACGCCACCCGCCATTTCCTGTGCGCCGGCGTGGGGTATTCGCACGGCCCCGTCCGATTCACGCTGACGCTGCAACGCGCCCTTTCCAATACCCGCCACGTCAACAGCGGCCAGCGGACGTTGGCGGGCTCCTCGCCCGACGGCACGTATAGCACTTCGATCAACACCGCCTCCCTTTCGATTGACTGGCGTTTTTGACCCGGATGCCGTCTCCTTTGCCCCGGACATGACCCCGGCCGACTCCACCGCCTCCCCTATTCCCACCCCTGCACCCGCGCCTGCCGCGCTGCCGACCATGCTGGTGGTCGACGATGAAGAAGGTCCGCGCCTGTCCTTGCGGATGGTCTTCAAGAACGACTTCGTCGTCCATGCCGTCGACAACGGTGAGAAGGCGATCGAATATGCCCGCCACCATCTGGTGCACGTCGCCATCCTCGACCTGCGCATGGCGGGCCGCTCGGGCATCGAGGTGCTGCGCAGCCTCAAGGAGATCGACGCCCGGATCGAGGTCATCATGCTCACGGCCTACGAGACGATCGAGACGGCGCGCCAGGCCCTCCGACTCGGCGCCTGCGACTACCTGAGCAAGCCCTTCGACTTGGCGACCATCCGCGAGGCGGCGGCGCGGGCCCTGCGGCTCCGGCGCATCTCGGAGAGCGTGGCCGAGACTCAGGACCGCCTCCACCACCTGACCGACCAGCTGAAAGACACGACGCTGCGCGAGGAGATGGCCCGCACCACCAACCAGATTTACGCGGGCGTGATCCACGACATCAACAACCCGCTCGTGATCATCATGGGTTATGTGGAGATGCTCGAGCTCCGCCTGGCCCGAGCCTCCTTCCTGCACGGGGCCGATCTCGACGCGGTGCGCGAGGATCTCGCCACCGTGTCCAAGCAGGTGAACACCTGTTTTGCCATCGCGACCCGCTACCTGCGCTCCCTCGGCAAACGCCATTTCTCCAACCGCGAGGTGCGCGTCAACCAGGTGCTCACCGACCTGCAAACGCTGCTCAAGCATCACCCCGCCGTGCGCGGCGGGCACCTGGCGGTCAAGTTGCTGGGCGAGGACATCGCCGTGCTGGTCAATGGCACCGAGCTCATCCAGATCCTCCTCAACCTCACGATCAATGCGTTTCAGAGCACCACGAAGGACCAGACCGTCTGGGTCACGGCCGAGCTGGTGCACCAGCCGCTGCCGGTCGATACGCTGCAGGATGGACCCGAGGATGCCGTTGTCGGCCGCGAACCGCTGGCGAACGAGCCGCCGCTGGTCGCGCTCTCTGTCCTCGACCAGGGCCCCGGCATTCCGCCAAACGTGCTGCCGCATATCTTCGAGCCGTATTTCACGACCAAGGCGGAAAAGGGCACGGGCCTGGGGCTCGCCATCGTCTCCCGCTTGGTGCAGGACCACCGCGGCCTCCTCCACGTAAAGACCAAGGTCGGCGAGGGCACCCGCATGACCGCCTATTTCCCGGCCAAGGAACCGTCGGCGTCGAACGAACCCTTCGCCACCTGAACCGGTCGGCGGTCGGGGCCCTCCGTTTTTGCGCTTGAGCGGGGATGCGAGCGGGAACATGAGCCATTGATTCGATTGTGCTGACCACCCTGCTCACCGCCCTTGCCGCCGCTGCCGCTGCCGGCGTCCTTGTCTGGCTTTGGATGCAGGCGCGCTCCGCCGCGCTCGCCGCCACGCTCGCCGAACGCGTCAACCAACTGCGGACGGCTGAGACTGAGCTGACCGAACTGCGGGCCCGCCTTGGCGAACTCGGCAAGGAGAATTCCCGGCTGACCACGCTCCTGACCGCCGAGCGCGACGCGCTCCAGCAGGCGCAGACTCGGCTGGCCGAAACCTTCAAAGCGCTGGCCAGTGACGCCCTCAGCACCAGCAACACCCGGTTCCTCGAGCTCGCCCGCGAGACCTTCGGCAAGCTCCACCAGCAATCGGCCGACGAGCTTGGCAAGCGGCAGCAGGCCATCGACACCCTGGTCCAGCCGCTCAAGGCGTCCCTGGAGCGAGTGGACGCCAAGATCGGCGAAATCGAAAAATCGCGCACGTCCGCCTATTCCGCCCTGTCGGAACAGCTCCAATCGCTCGCCCTGGCGCAGACTTCGCTGCAGACGGAAACCACCCGGCTCTCCACCTCGCTCAGCACGACCAGGACCGCCGGCACCTGGGGCGAATTGCAGCTCCGCCGCGTGGTCGAACTGGCCGGCATGGTCGAACACTGCGATTTCACCGAACAGACCGCGTCCGGCGACCTGCGTCCCGACCTCGTGGTGAACCTTCCACGCGGCCAGCGGATCGTCGTTGACGCCAAGGCCCCCACCGACGCCTATCGCGAAGCTGCCGGCACCAGCGACCCGAAGCTGCGGGCGCACAAGCTGGAAGAACATGCGGCCAAAGTGCGCGGCCATGTCGACGCCCTGGCGGCGAAGGCCTACTGGGAGCAATTCCAGCCTTCGCCGGAATTTGTCGTGCTGTTCCTGCCGGGTGATCAGTTCCTCGCCGCCGCCCTGGAAGCCGACCCCGCGCTCATCGACCGGGCCATCCGCGGCCGGGTGCTGCTGGCCACGCCCTCAACCCTCATCGCGCTTCTCAAGGCATCCGCCTATGGCTGGCGGCAGGAGGCCGTCTCGCAAAACGCCGAGGAAATCAGCGCGCTGGGCCGCCAGCTTTACGACCGCATCGTCAACTACGTCGAACATTTTGAAAAGGTGGGACGCGGACTCGAAACGGCCACGAAGTCGTACAACGCCGCGGTCGGTTCCCTCGAAGGCACGCTGATTCCCGGGGCGCGGAAATTCGCCGAGCTCGGCGCCAAAGGCGCGAAGGAATTGCCCGCGATCGACCCGATCGAGATCGTCCCGCGCGACGTGACCAAGCGCGCCTAGGCGGCACCGCCTTGGCCGCCTTCTCTTTAACCCCGGGACGGCTTGCGCTGGCCCAAGACGATTATTAACCTGTCCCGTGAATAGGCCCTCATGTGGGGGGACGCGCCCCGTGTTGGATCGTACGGTGATCGTGGACGCCACCGCGAACAGAAGTGCCGGCCTCGAGAAGCTGGCGGGCGTTGGAATCGTCGCGCAGCCAGGCGTCGAAGAAAAGGACCTCCCAGGTGTTCACATCGCTGGTGGTGCTGTTGGAGAGATCATGGGTTTCGCCGTCGAGCATGACCGCTGAAGCTGGACCCGCCATCGCTCGCACGCCGGCTTCCACACCCGCCGGTGGAACGTTGCGGTCTTTCTCGCCGTACACGGCCAGGAATGGTGCGTGTACGGTCCGCAGTCCGGCGTGATCTTCACCAAAGTACCAGGCGTCCAGTTGGAACGGCCAGATGCCCATGCTGCCTCCCATGAACGGCACCAGACCAAACCCTGCCTTGATGCGCGGGTCGGCCAGACTTGGGTTGGGCGCGGTGGGATCGATGCCGCCCATGGCGCAGAGGATGGTGTGGGCACCGGCGCTGGCGGACGAAGCGCCGATCCGGCCCATGTCGATGGCGTGGGCGAAGTCGGGGTGCTGCAGGACGAAATCCAACGCCGCCCGAAGCTCGAGCGGGCGCACCGCCATGCCGCTGACGAAACTCGGTTCCCGGTTGTCACCATGGAAGAGGTCCACCACGACGTAGCCGTGCGAGGCGAGCCACTTCAGATGGTTGAGGTGCCAGAGCCCATGCGTGTTGTACCCACCGGAGTAAAGGAGCAGCGGGTACCTGGCCGCCGCGTCAGCGAAGATCGGCTTTTCTCCGGCACGCTGCATGTGCGGAAAGACGTTGTCGCCGGTTTCGGCATAGGGAAATTTGTAGTCGGCGCGCGGGTTGTTCTTCGTGGTCGGGTACAGCACGTAGAGCACGAGCGGAATGCGGGCGCCGGCGCGAGCGCCAAAGGCCCTGCGGTCGGCGGGAACGGCGACCTGCAGCGAAAACGCCGATTCAGGGTGCGCGAGAAGATCCGCGAGGTAGACCGTGTACTTCGACGTCGCCTTGCCGTTGAGGTAATCGCCCATCGGCTGACCGACGGGCGCGGTGACTTCCATATTGGTGCTGCCGACCGCAAACGGACCGGGTCCGATTGGGGCGAGTTCAGCACTGACGAGTCGCGTGACCCAGGCAAAGAGCGAAAGGACGGCAAGAGCAGCCCGGCGGAAAGGAATAGGCATCATGGCGGTACCCACCAATGGACACGAATGCCCACCGATGAAAGGAAAGAACCCACCGGGACAGATCAAAAACGGCCCTATCCCATCGACCAACCGTCAACCCCGCTTTTCGCTCGCGCCAGTGGAGGGCGCTGCTCCGTCAGCGCCACGTCAGAGTTCCCTATGGTGCAGGCTTCCCGCCGGCAAACACCGACACGCCCGCCGCGCCACGGGCGCGGCGTTCAGCCGCGGCGATCGGTCGGGTCCGGCTCCGCCAGCGGGATGTGTTCGGCGCCGGCGGTGGTCGACGCCGCGGGGACGCCGCGCTTCGATCTCCGCCCCCCCTCGCCGTAATAGGCGTAATTGCTGGTGTAGTAGCTGTAGTCTTCGCCCGCCCCCGGCGGCACCTGGCTCAGGACGACCCCGAGGATCGGCGTCTTGACCCCGTCGACGATCTGCCGGGCCCGCAGCACCATGCTCTGCGGATTCCGCCGATGCTGGATCAGCAGTACGACCCCGTCCACCACACTCGCCAGCACCGAGGCATCGCTCACGCCGATGATCGGCGGCGAATCGAAGACAATCTTGTCGTAGCGCAACTTGTGCTCCGCGATGAACTCGCGGAGTTTGTTTGCGTAGAGCAGACTGAGCACGAAATTCGGAGCCGCGCCGCTCGGCATGAAATCGAGATTCGGCGCCACCCCGCGGCGGAGCACCGCGCCGGCGGCCACCTTTCGGAGGAGCACCTCGCTAAACCCGGGCTCGCGCCCCATGTCCAGCAGCCGGTGCTGCGTCGGACGCCGTACGTCCGAATCCACCAGCAGCACGCGTTCGCCGGCATCCGCCATCGCGCGCGCCAGGTGATTGGCCACCGTCGATTTGCCCTCGCCCGGACCCGCCGACAGCACGACCAGGCTGCTCGGCTGACCCGGCTTCAGCGCCAGATTGATGTTGGTCTGGAGCACCCGGTACGGCTCCACGGCGGCGGCGTCCGCCGGGTCGAACCGCCCTGGCGTCCGGCTCACGGGGATGACGCTCAACACCGGGAGTTGCAGACGGCCCTCCACATCGGCGACGTTGCGAAAACTCTTGTCGAAATAGTCGACCAGCACCGCCGCGCCCACGCCTAACAGAGAACCGAAGGACAGTGCGAAGAACAGGTTGAGAGCCCAGTTGGGCCGGCTGGGCCGGCGGGCCGGCTCGGCCGAATTGAGGATTTCGATCGTGCGCTTCGGCACCTGGAAGTCGATTTCGCGCTGGCGCAACGTCAGCTTGAGCGTGGTCAGCAGGCGCGACTCGTCCTCGAGCTTCTGCGCCGCCTCTTCGAACGGACGCATCCGCTCCCGCGCCGAGAGAATCTGGTCAACCTTGGCCCGCGCCAGCTGATCTTCCAGCGCCGCGACCCGCGCGTCCGCTTCCTTGCACGAGATTTCCAGCGATTGCTCGTAGCCTTTCAACAACGCGTCGAGCTGCTCCCGGATCTTCGTGCGGTTTTCCACCGCCGCGACCAGGTCCGGATGCGCCGGGCCGAGCCGGGCCTTGAGACGCGTCACGGTCTGCTCCGCGATCAGGTACGCCTGCAGGAGGTTCTGGATGTTCTGATCCTGGATGAGCTCGGAATTGACGAGCGTGGGGCGCTCCTCGGTCGGAATCGCCCGGAACCGCTCCCACCGCGTCTTCCGACCGATCGCGTCGACGCGCAGCGCGATGAGCGAGTTCTGCATCTGCCGCAGCCGGTCGATCTCCATGTCCGAATAGCGTGCGTTCAAATCGACCCCGGAGATGTTGAGGTCCTTACGGAGCTTCTCCACCAGGTCGCGCTGCTTCGTCACCACCTCCTCCTCGTCCGCCAGCTGCCGCTTCAGTTCCGCCACTCCCTCACGCTGCCCGGCGGTGGCAAAGTTGATCCGATCTTCGGAATAGACCTGCGCGATCTCGTTCGCGATGCGGGCGGCGAGCACGGGGTCCTGCGCATACACGTCAATGTCGATGATCGACGAACTGCGGCGGGATTCGACCCGCAGCATCTTCTCGACCAGGATGCGGAAGGTCACGCTGGCCGGAAACGCCTCGCTGGCGCCAAGCGCACGCGCCAGCACGGCATTGAGCCCCAGGCGGTCGATCACCTGGTTGAGGATCTGCTTCGACTGGATGGTGTCGACCTGGTCCTGAATGTAATAGGGGTCGTAGTAAGGACTGCTCTGGGCCTGGAACAGCTTGACCTCCCCCTCCGGCTTTTCCACCCGGATCTTGGTCGTGGAAAGAAACCAGCGCGGCAGCACGGCGGTCACGCCCACCGTCGTCAACACCACCAAGGCGAGAATGAGGAAGATCAGCGCCTGGCGCAGCCGCAGCAGGTGCAGGAAATCCGCAAACGAGGCGCCTTCCTTGCTGTCGGGGGGTAAAGCCATGAGGGGCGATTAGTGGATGGGGCGCCAACCAACACCGGCAAGCCAATTCACCTGCGGCTGGCGCCGCCGCCCCGCGTCACCGTCCGGCGCAGGCTAGAAATAAAGCCGCCCATTCACCCCGTACCGCGTGCGGGCCTGCCGCCGGTACGACACGTCGGAGTTCACCCGGTCATAGTCGTAGGTAGCGCTGACAGTGAAGTTCTTGCTGGCCACCCAGGTCAGTGCCCCGCCCAGGCGGGTGGAGGTTTCTTTGATGTTGGCTCCACCCAGACGGCCCTGCAGCACCGAAGGCTCCACCGTGATCGAGCCCGACGCGATCACCCGTGCCGTCACGCCGTGCTGCACATTGAGAAAAAGCCGGTTCATCTTCGTGTCGCTGTAGTGCACCGGGTCGTCCGTTTCCTCCAGCGAATAGGTGTAGCCGGCGCTCACGAAGGACTGCTCCGAATAGGTATACTTGCCGGTGAACTCAGCATACGGGGCGGTCGTGCTGAAATTCCCCTCGCGCCTTCGTTGCTCGGCGCCGAGCCGGGTGCTGACGCTCAGCTGTTTTCCCGGCGTGTAGTCGAAGCCGGCCAGCAGGAAGTTCGATTGCTTGTTCTTGAAGACGCCGGCATGGTCGTAACGGATGTTTTGATACCGGTACTCCCCGGCCAGGGTGGTCTCGGGCAGGAATTTGTCGTTCCACTCGACCCCGGCCAATTGCTCCATGCGGTCGAGATTGGTGCCGAGGCCCGCGTCGTCGTATTGCAGCCAAATGTTGCGGTATTTGAACACCGCCCCGTTCTTCGCCCCCAACGCGGTGGTCAGGCGCCCGTCGAATTCGTTGCGCTCGAACGACTGATCGACGTTGAGCGGCACCCCCGCCAGCAGGGACCTCGGGTTCTTCTCCACCTGGAATCCATCGCTCAGGTCGAGGGCGGTAACGGGAGTAAACGCGTGAGCGAGGCGCGCGGACGCGTCATGGCTCACCAGCGATTTGTCCGTCGGCCGGTTGTCGAAGTAGTCGAACGTCACCTGGTAGGCGGCGGACAGGAAGGTCTGCGGCGTGACCGAGGCGTTAAAGGCCAGCTTCGGCGCCAGCGAATACACCATGCTGTCGATCGTGTTGGTCGCGCTACCGAAAATGTTGCTGTCGTGACAAACGCCTGCTGCCACGGTCACAGTGAACGCCTTGCCCTGCTCCTGCTCTGGGATCGGCGCATACACCGCCCACGCAACTGCAGGAAGAAACAGACTACCGAGCCAAAGCCAGCGGGTTTGATTCATAAATTCCCTACAACGGACCGGTTAGAGGGATTCACGGTTCAACCCTGTGATTAACGGAAAAACTCGGTCTAATGCAATGATAATCAACGCGCGGGCAGAAAGGCCGGGTTGAGCAGGACAATCAGGTTGTCGGAGAGCTTCTGGCGGACGGAGAGCGGAAAATCAGGCGGCATGCGCCCGGTAACGAGCCCGGCGTAGACGGGCCCCCAGCCTTGGAACATCGCCAGATGGGTCTCGGGGCCGGTCCCGCTCACGGCCAGCTGGGCAAAGAAGGGTCGGTCGAGTGTGGCCGGCGTGAGTAGGAGCAGGCCAATCGACTGTTCGATCGAAATCGCGTAGAAATCCCGGATGCGGTCCGGCTGGGCCCACACCTGCTGGCGGCCGTACCAGGCCAGACCCGCCGGCACGTCGGCCATGACCCCGAGGTTGGAGAGGCCGCCACGGCGGCCGACCTCCGCGCGGATGCCCATGAACATGGCCGGAAAATAGGGCGGATAGTGGAAATGCAGCCGGCGGGGCTCCAACACGTCATGGAGCAGCGGCGCCGCCTGTAAGACGAGCAGCACCGTCGCCGCCAGTCGACCGCGGGCGGCGAGCGCCGCCGTGCTCTCGACCAGCACGAAGAAAAAGCCGGTGCCGAAAATGAGCACCAGCGGCAGCAGGTAGGAGACGGGCTGGCGCGGGCTCTCTCCGGAGTTCAGGAACGGTTGGGCGGCAATCAACAGCAGCAAGCCCGCCGTGAACACCCAGCGCACCCGGTTGACCGCCGGCCGGCGGAACTGGTACAGCAGGCCGCACACAAAGAACGCCGCCAGAAAATACCCCCCCGCCGCCCAGATTCGGCTTTGGACATTGCGCTGGAGCCCGGTCAGGCCCTTGTTCGCGAGTTTGTTCAGGTCGAGCACCGGCGGCTCCGCGGATAGCAGCGTCCGCTGCACGGCCGGTTCGGCTGTGCTGTCGCCCGCCTTCAAAGCCAGGTTCTGCCACGCCAGCGCGACTGGGTTGCCGGTGAGACGAATGTTGCGCACGACCCACGGGGTGGCGACCAGCGCGAATCCCGCCGCCATCATGATGAGGGCCTGTTTCCGCCCGCGTCCCTCCAGACGCCAGCCGGCATAGCCCAAGGCCACCAGGAAAAGCAGGCCCGCCGAGTACTCGGCGAGAAACAGGAGCCCGCATAGGCCACCCACCGCCAACCATCGTACGAACCCACGCGCCGCGGCCGGCGCGCCGGACTCCTCCGCCGCCAAGAGTTGGAAGGTACCCAAGACAAGAACCATCAGGAGCGGCGTCCCGTTCACCAAAACCACTTGCTCCCACACTCCCGCGGAGAGCAGGAGCGCGAGCACGGCGACCCAGGCCACCCGCCCGTCGAACAACCGCGCCGCCAGCCGGAACGTCTGCCACGCGGCGATCCAGAGCAGCACAAGGTTGAGGGCGAGCAGGAAATAATCCGCGGCAAAACCGTCCGGCGGAACGGGGGGCGAGGCGAACAGCGACTCGCGCCACGCCGCCGGCAGGAGGCGCAACGAAGCCGCGATGACGATCGAATACAGCGGGGCTTGGTGCAGCTCGGGGTAGAAGGCCACGCGGTCCGGGGTCACGCCATGCCGCGTCTGCATCAGGGCGGCCGTCTGGGGATAGTTCACGAGCGTCGTGAAACCGTGGCCGGCCGCGACCTGCCGGCCGACATCGGCCTGCAGCAACACCATTTCATCCGCCGGCCCGTGGAACTGCTTGTCGACGGTCGCCAGCGAAAGCACGAGCAGGCCGAGCAGCACGGCCCCCCGCCGGACCCAGCGCCCGCCCGGGCCTTCTTCGAGCCAGTGGACCCACTCCTGGGCCGATGCCGGGCGTTTCATGCGATCATCTGTTCCCTTCGCCGCGACGCCGGCGAATCTTGAGGTGGCACGGGTCCCCCGACCCGTCGCCCGCAAAACACGGGTCAGGAGACCCGTGCCACTTTGTCTGCGGCATCAGCCGCTCCAGGAAAAATCGTGTGACCGTTTGTTTTTCCACCACCCACATTCAATCGGACGATGCATGCCGTGGAAATCCCAAAACCGCCCCGGTTCTCGCTGAGTTCCGCCTTGCGACCGCCCCCGGAAACTCCTTCCTTTTGAGTTTAGTTGCCCAACCAAATTCCACCCTGACGCCTCCCATGAGCGCAAAAACCCAATACTCGATCAGCCCCACCGGAGAGAAATTCGCCCTGCCGACCCCGGCCGATTACCGCAAGGAAATGACCCGCTTGGAACGGCTGGTGTCACGCCAGCGCAAGGAGGGCCGCGAGGTGGTGGTGGTGGTGGGACTTGGTTTCGTGGGCGCGGTCATGGCCGCGGTGGTGGCGGACGCCAAGGACAAGCAGGGGCGCCACACCAAGTTCGTCATCGGCGTGCAGCGGCCCAGCACCCGGAGTTACTGGAAGATTCCACTCCTCAACCGCGGCATCTCGCCGGTCAAGGCGGAGGACCCCGAGGTCGAAGAGCTGATCCGGAGGTGCGTCACGCAGCAGAAAACGCTCGTGGCCACTTACAATTGGGAGGCGCTGAAGCTCGCCGACGTCGTGGTCGTCGATGTGCAGTGCGACTACCTCAAGGAATCGCTGGGCAACGTCCGCACCGGCGCGGCCGACATGGAGGCGCTGGAGGCCTCCCTGGGCACGATCGCCGAGCAGGTCCGGCCGGAGGCGCTGGTGCTGATCGAGACCACCGTCGCCCCGGGCACGACCGAGCAGGTGGCCTACCCGATCATGAAGAAGATCTTCGCGCGCCGGGGCATCGCGGCGGAACCGCTGCTCGCCCATAGCTACGAGCGCGTCATGCCGGGGCGGAATTACGTGGCCTCCATCCGCGATTTCTGGCGCGTCTGCAGTGGGATCAATGAGCCGGCCCGCGCGCGCGTCGTGCGGTTCCTCACCGATGTGCTCAACACCGAAAAGTTCCCGCTCACCGTGCTCGACCGCCCGATCGAGTCCGAGACCGCCAAAATCGTGGAGAATAGCTACCGCGCCACGATCCTCGCCTTCCTCGACGAATGGTCGCTCTTCGCCGAGCGCAACGGCGTCGACCTCAAGAAGGTCATCGAGGCCATCCGCGTGCGCCCGACGCACTCCAACATGATCTTCCCCGGTCCAGGCATCGGCGGCTACTGCCTGCCCAAGGACGGCGGCCTGGGCCTCTGGGCCTACAAGCACATCTTCGGCTTCGAGGACGACATCTTCAAAATCACGCCGATGGCGATCGACATCAACGACACTCGCGGGCTCCATCCGCCGCAGTTGGTGCGCGACGCGCTGCGCAACATGGGGAAGCCCCTCGCCGCCGCGGAAATCCTGCTCCTCGGCGCCGCCTACCGCGAGGACGTGGGCGACACGCGCTACAGCGGATCCGAGATCATTGTGCGCAAGCTGGTCGAGATGGGCGCCAGCGTGAAGGTGCACGATCCCTACCTCGACCACTGGTGGGAATTCGAGGCGCAGGACAGCTACCCCGCCGTCGGGCATAGCTTCTCCCGGTTCTTCGACCGCCAGGATGGCCTCAAAGAATTGCGGATCGAGAAGGACCTGTGGAAGGCGATGAAGGGCATCGACGCCCTGGTGCTCGCCGTGCGCCACAAGCCGTACCTGGAACTGGACCCGGACAAGGTGTTCGCGGCGGTCGGAAGTCCCTTTGCGGTCATCGACTGTTTCTGCGTCCTGAACGACGGCCAGATCCGACGCTACCTGGAGCTGGGCTGCGAAGTCAAAGGCATGGGCCGCGGCCACATCAAGCGGATCAAGGACAGCATCACGAAGTAATACCATTCACAATCCGTACGCGGACCATTCGCTGGAGGGCCCGCCGCCGTGCGGGCCGAAGAACGGCGGGACGGAGCCCGTCCCTCCATCCGTCTCAAAGCGGAGTCCAGATGGTATCAGCCGCGCGGCCGGGCTTGCGGGCGGTCATCGGTCGCAAGCGACCTTCCTACTCCATCGTTCCGACCGGCCGGTCACCGGTCGATCACGTCGAGCTCCGGCCACTGCGCGAGTTTGCGGTGGAGCGTGCGGCGGCTGATACCCATGAACCCGGCGGCCCGCGTGCGGTTGCCGCGAGCCTTGAGTAGCGCCTCGCGCAACAGGCGCTTCTCATTCTCTTCCACCGAGAGCGGATTGCCCGGCGCAGCGGTGGGCGCCACGGGTGGCGGCGTCGCCCCGGCCGCGGCCACCTCGCCGCGAAATCTCGGATCGAGATCGTACTCCGTCAGCCGGCCCCCGCGGCGCAGGACCACGGCGTTCTCCGCAAAGTTGCGCAGTTCCCGGACGTTGCCCGGCCAGGCGTAGCTCTGGAGATGGCGCATCGCGCCCGGCTCAATCGTGAGGGGCGGCGCATGGTTCTCCTCGCTGAACAGCCGGAGGTAGTGGTCGAGCAGCAGCGGCACATCCTCGGTGCGCTCCCGCAGCGGCGGCACCTCGATCCGCACCACGTCGAGCCGGAAGAACAGATCCTCGCGGAACCCGCCCTGTTTCACCAGTTGATCGAGATGCTTGTTCGTGGCCGCGACCAACCGCACGTCGAGTGGAATGGGCTTCATGCTGCCGATGCGCTCCACGGTCTTTGTCTCCAGAAAGCGCAGCAGCTTGACCTGCGTGGCGCTGGAAATCTCCGCGATCTCATCGAGGAACAACGTGCCGCCGTCGGCCGCCTCGAACCGGCCGATGCGCCGTTCGATTGCGCCGGTGAACGCGCCCCGCTCATGGCCGAACAGCTCGCTCTCGAGCAGCGTCGGCGGCAGCGCCGCGCTATGCACCGCGATGAACGGCGCCCGCGCCCGCGGACTGGCCTGGTGGATGGCTTGGGCGATCAGCTCCTTCCCCGATCCGGTCTCGCCCTCGATCAGAATCGTCGCCCGCGATGGTGCCACCAGTTTCACCCGCTCAATCACCGCGCGCAGCTTCTCCGAGTTGCCGACGATGCCCTCGAAACTGAATTTCTCGTCCAGGCGTTCGTGGAGCTGCTGCACCTCCACCTCCAGCGTCCGGGCTTTCAACGCCCGCTGGATGAGCAGTTCCAGCTTTTCCAAGTTGACCGGCTTGGTCAGGAAATCGAAGGCGCCGCGCCGCATCGCCTCCACCGCCGTCTCGATGTTGCCGTAAGCCGTCATCATGATCACCACCGGCCGGCCCGGCAGCGCCAAGGCCTTGTCGATCACCTTGAGCCCCGACTTCCCGGGCATGCGCAGGTCGGTGACGATCACGTCATGCTCCTGCGCCTCCATCAGGTTGAAAGCCTCGTCCGCGTTGCCCGCCACCGACACGTCGTAATGTTCCTCCAAGGCCTGCTGGAGTCCCTCGCGCGTGTGCTTCTCGTCGTCAATGATCAGGACGCTCGGCACCATGCGGTCATGACACCAGAGCCGGGTCCCCGGTCAAGCCCGGGTGCGACATTCCGGTGATTCCTGATCCGCTCAAAGCGTCACAATAGGGGAAGCCGTTCCACCGCAGTCTGCCGCTGAATCATTTGAACCCCAGTAATTTCTCGGAACTCTGCGTCCGCGCCTTCGGTCCAAACCCTTGATCCACGCTTGAGCCCGTGGTCGGCCGCCGCTAACGTTCTTACCTCAGTCTCACCTCAATCCCGGAGGTCCCCATGACAATCCAACGCCCGGCCGGTCTCGCCCTTCTCGCCCTCGGGGCCGTGCTGCTCTTCGCCGGCTGTACGTCGGGCACGACGCGATCCTATCGCCAATCCGAGCCGCGGACGTACGCCATCGTTGCCGTCGACCGGGATGGCATCCTGTCGCAGGTCCAATTGTCGAAAATCCAGCGCACGATCGTCCACTACCTGATGCAGGCAGGCTGGGTCCAGGGTGACCAGACCCTGATCGATGACGTCTTCAAGGCCGGAGTGGTGTTCCGCGTGAAGATCTCCTGGGTCGCCGACACCGGAGCCTTTGCGGTCAACGAGGTCGCCCCCACCTACGGAGCCGGCCCCGCGGAGACGGAATACGCCGAGGAGACAACGCCCGATTATGGTCCATACGGACCGGACCAGCGCTGGGCGGGGGACCCGTGGCTCAACGATCCTTGGGGTTATGATGGATATTATTCCGGCTATTGGTGCGGGCCTTACCTTCCTTTCCTGCCTGCTTCTTTCGGGTTCTTTGAATACCGTCACCACCGACCGCCGGCGATCGCGAATCATCCCCGGCCCACCGTGCCAATCCCGTGGCATCCCGCCGCGACGCGTCATGATTACGCCCATTATGTGCCCCCGCCCTATCGGCCGGACCATGCACCCCGCCGCCCACCCCTCCACCGCGCTGCTGTGACACCGGAGGACTCCGCTTCGTCCAGCCCGCTGTCCATGGCCACGCGGCCACGCTATTCGGTTCCCGGGCATCGTGACGAGCCCGCCTCCGCGAACACGCCCGCGTCGCCCGTCTCAGCCCGGGATGCCGGCCCGCAGCCCGCCCGGAGCCCGGCCTCGTGGCGCCACGACAACTCCAACTCGAGCGGAAGCACGAACCGACCCAGTGCAGCGTCGACCAACGCCTCGGGCACCAAACCAGCTGACCACAGTCCGCCGCCCGACCGGTCGAACCGGCCGACCCCCAGTCGCGACTCGGGCGGATCGACGGCGCCGCGGGAGACATCGTCCGCCCACCCGCGGAATGCTTCGCCGGATTACCGTTCGCCGCCGCCCGCGAGTGCGCCGGGTATGGGCTCGCACGAACGATCATCTCCTCCGCCACCCCCGCCGGCCTCGTCTTCCCCCTCGTCATCGCATTCGACTCCGAGTTCGAACAGAGACACCGGGCCCGTGACCCAGGAGCGTTGACACCTCCGGCGGCCGGATTTGCCGATCAACGCCCAACCAACTGAGGGCACGCCACCGACGGTGAGGTCCGCCCCGGCTTCCGCGCCCCCGGCTTCCCATCCCGGGCCGGCGTGGAACGACTGCCGCGAAACAGGTGCGCGCGATGGCGCCGCGGTTTTGGGTTTGAAGTCGGGGTCCCGGTTGCGTTAATTTCCCCTCGCGGTGCCGCGTTGCCAGGATGCGGCCCCCGCGTTGACCAATCGAATACCGCCCATCTGGCCCAGCCCCACGAGGTCTATTTGAACACCGAAGCCACTCCTCCCACCCCTCCTCCTCCTCCCGCCAAATCGAGAGGCACGATCTTGGTCGTCGACGACGAGGAGCCTCTCCTCGAGTTCATTCAGTTGGTCCTGGTCTCCGCGGGCTACTCTGTCCAGACGGCCGTCGATCCGCTGAAGGCCATAGCTTGGCTGGAGTCCGTGAACTGGAAAGTCGATCTGATCATCTCCGACATCTTGATGCCCGAGATGGACGGGCTGAGCTTCCTCCAGATTGTGCGCCGGCACTCGAATGACGCCGCCCTGCTGTTGATCAGTGCCTACCTCATCGCCGAAGATCTCTGGGGCGAACAAAGTCGAATTTCGTTCCTGCCCAAACCTTTCGGCCAGCAGGAATTGATCCACGCGGTAGAGGACTGCGTGGCGAAGTATCGCGGTTCCCGGGCACCGTTCTGAGCGATTCCGTTGCCGTTATGGTCGACTATAAACTCCTCTTTTCGGCAGAGCGTCTCCGGCTCAACCCGCGCCTGACCACCGGGGCGACCGAGGGAAACCGGCTCACGGTCAAGGCGCTCGATGATCGCGGCTACCTGACGGTCGACCAGCTGCAATGGGACGCGCTGCGGCAGTTTGTCGAGCCGCACAAAGTTCCCGATGTGTTGCGCCAGCTGATCCAGGAACGGAAGACGCCCGCGCTGCACGACTTTTTCGAGCTCATCCTCAAAGCGCATCGGGCCGGTGTTCTGCAGAAGGTCGCGAGCCACGGCATCCTGCTTCCGGCCGCCGATTGGAGATTGGCCCTCCCCGGGAAAGCGGGCGGATGGATTGGTGGCATCGTCGTCGCATTCGCGTTTGTCGCCATGGTGGTCCGCCCCCCGGATCTGTCGGATCTCAGCGGCGTCGGATTGATTGTCGCCCTCGTGGTCGGCCTGCTCCTGGCCGTGCTGTCGCTCAGTCTCGGCTACGTTCTCGCGGCCTCCGCCCTCCACTGGGCCGGGGGCGAGATCTACCGTCCGCGCCTGCAATGGTCCGCCCTGCTGCCGCATTTCACGGCGGATCTGCAGGACGTCCGCATCATGAACCGGGCGACCCGCATCCAGATCTGCCTGCTGCGCCTCGCGCCGGTGGCGCTGGTGGTCGGAATTCTGGCGTGGTTGCGCCCGCCCTGGTCTTTCCTGCCCGTCGCCACGCTGCTGGGCTTGCTGCGCCCGGTCCTGGGCGGACGGGCGACCGAGATCATCACCGCCGTGCGGGGGCACCCGCTGCTGGACACGTCGCACAGCATGCTCTTCCCGCCGAACCGGTCCTGGCGCGCTTTGCACCGGGCCGCCCGCCAGCATTTTGACTCCCAGGTTGTCGCCCTGAGGGTCGTTTGGGCCATCCTGTGGATCGCCGTGGTTTTCCAGTTGGGATTCAATTCGGCCGGGGTGTCGGTGCGGGGGATCTGGCTCGACTGGCACTTCTGGCGCCTCGTCGGTTTCGTGCTGGCGGCGGTCAGCGTTGCGTCCCTGCTCGGCCTGCTGTACCTGGTCACGGTCGGCGACATCGCCGAACCAACCCGCCGGTTGGTCGTTGAACGCCGGCTCCGCAAGATCCGTGGGCAACAGCCCTACGAGCCGGTCACGGAAGAAACGGTGTCGGGAACACTCGTGCTCTCCCCCGTCTGTCAGCGCCTGCCTCCGCCTGAGCGCGCGGCGCTCGCGGCCCAGTTGCACCCGGCGGTCCACCCCGCCCGTGAACGTTTGCTGGATTTCGCCCAGCCGCCCAAGGAAATGTGGGTCATCGTCAGCGGCGCGGTCGATGTCTTCCGCCGCACCCCGGCGGGCCGGCCCGAATTTGCGTGGCGCGCGGTCGAAGGCGACCTCGTGGGCGCGGAGAACATTCTCGAGCCGCGGCCGGGCGGATGGCGGCTGCAATCGCGCACTCCGCTGGTGACGCTGGCCATGTCGAGGGCGGTCTTCGACGAGAAGATCCTGAACCGCCTGGGCGCGCCCGTCCTGCACGCGTTGACGCACCGCGTCCCCTTCTTGCGCCAGAACCGCCTCTGCCGCGACTGGCACCCTCAGGCTCTCGCCCGCTTTGCCACTTTGAGCACCGTGGTCAATTTTGCCGACCGTGAGTACGTGCTGCATCACGGCCAGGAGAACCATCGCATGTTCGTGGTCTACGAGGGCAATGTGCGCATCACACGGCCAGGCGTGAAACCTCGGATGGTCGGCCCGGGCGAGTTGCTCGGTGAGATCGGCATGCTGCAAAACGGCGTCGCCGGCGCCGATGTGGTCGCTGCGGGACCGGTCGTGTGCCTTTTCCTCAGCAAGACCGATGTCCTGCACTTCCTCTCGCACAACTACGAGGTGGCGCTGGAAGTCGAACGGGTGAGTTCCCAACGCCTCGGTCGCCCCATCTTCCCGATGAGCGCAGAATCGTTCGACGTGCTCTGACCCGGCGGACCTCCGTGAGGTCCCCGTCCGCCGGTGCTACTCCGGCGGCGCCCGACGTCACGGTACCCCAAACACGCGCCGTAGTTCGTCAATGGCGGCGTCCGGCATGGGCACCAGCGGACCCAGCGGGCGGCTCAGGACCAGCGCCTCGGCCGTCGCCTCCAGCACTTCGAGGCGGTCGAAGGCGTCGAGCACGTCGCGGCCGACCACGAGCGCGCCCTCGTTCTCGATCAGCACCGCCGGATGGCGGCCCAGCGACACCTGGGCGGCGATGCCCTCGGCCTCCGCCACCACGCAGGCGTGCGGCAGTTTCGGCACCTCGTTGAGCACGACGTAGCTCTCGGGAATGGTATGGGTGCTCAGCACGGCGGCAGTCATGCAGAAGGCGCTCGCGTGGACTGGCTGGGCGTTGACCACCGCACCGACCTCTGGATGGCGCTGGTAGATGGCCGCGTGCAGGCGGGCCGTCCGACTCGGGTGCTGGCCCGGCGCGCACGCGGCCGCCGTCGCCCGCACGACGCCGGACGGCTCCAGCTCCAGCCGGTCGCGCCGCCGCGGCGTGATCAGAAACTGCTCGTGATCCAGGCGGGCCGAGAAAGAACCCGCAGTGCTGATTAGCAGCCGCTGTTCGTAAGCCCGGTGCACGAACCGGCAGATCTGCGTGCGCAGCTCCTTTTCGCGGTTGGTGGGTTCCGCCGGCGCCAGCACGGCCGGTTCCGGCAGCGCCCGCTCGACCAAACGTTCTGCCGGCAGCACCCGAATCTCGCCGAGCGTGGCCGCCTTCACCAACGTCTGCGCCACGAACTCCAGCGTCTCGAACCGCTGGAACGCGTCCTTCAGATCGCGCCCGCCGATCACCACGCCGTGGTTCTCCAGCATCACGCAGTCCGCCCCGGCTGCAAACGCCTCCGCGATGTTCCGGCCCAGCTGTTCGCTGCCCGGGCAGGCGTAGGGCGCGTACGCCACCTTGCCGCAGATCGCGTGCGCCAGCACCTGTACGCGCGTTTCGGGCAGGCGCCGGCAGATGCTGAATGCAACGAGCGCGCCCGGATGCGCGTGCACAATGGCCCGGAGGTCGGGTCGCCGCCGGTAGATCTCCCGGTGAAACGGGAACTCCGACGACGGCGCATGGAGTCCGGTCTTGGCGCCGTCCGCGCCCACGTAGACAATGTCCGACGCTTGCAGCCCGCCTTTGTCCACTCGCGACGGCGTGATCCAGATGCCGCCGTCCGGGTCGAGGATGGAGAGGTTGCCGCCCGACGTGGTCGTCATCTTGTGGCGGTAGATGCGCCGCATCGTCTCCACCAGTTCGTCACGGGGATGCAGCCAGCCGGTTTCCATGCGGGCCATCGCAGCAGGCCGGACCCGGCGAGTCAAAGCCGCAGCCGCCCCGCGCCTCGCCCTATTTCGCGCCGCTTGGCAGCAGGCGCAGGCGGCGGTTCTTCTGCGGGAACGTCAGCGTCACGACGGTGCCGACGCCCGCCTTGCTCTCAATCCCCACCTGGCCGCCGTGCTCGCGCATAATCCGTTGCACGATCATCAGGCCGAGGCCGTGCCCGCCGGGCTTGGTCGTGTAATAGGGCTGGAACAGCCGCGACAGGTCCTCCGGCCGGATGCCGGTCCCCGAGTCGCCGAACATGAGGTAGACGGAGTCGTCGTCCGCGCGCGATTTGATCTTCAGCCGGCCGCCCGATCCCATTGCCTCCATCGCGTTGGTGATGACGTTGAAAAACACCTGTTTGAGCTGGTTCCGGTCCGCCAGGATCTGTGGCAGCTCCGCCTCCGTCTCGGCCTCGACCACGATGCCCCGGTTCACCAATTCGCCCGCCTGGAACCGCAGCACTTCGTCGAGCACGTCGACCAGGTTGGACTCCGCGAGGTCGGGCGGCCGCGGCCGGATCGCCTCCAGAAAATTAGTGATGATGCCATCGAGCCGCTTCACCTCCTCCTGGCACACCGCGAGGGATTGGGCGACCCCGCCGGCCTCCTGCGCCTTCAGTTTTCCCAGCTTCCGCGCAATCAGCTGCAGGTGGATGGTGAGCGAGTTGAGCGGATTGCCGAGTTCGTGCGCCACCCCGGCGGCCAGCAACAGGACGGACGAGGTCTTCCCATCCTCGATCAGCCGTTCCGTGGTCTGCTTCTCGCTCGTCACATCGGTCAGAATAACGGCGAACCGGCGGGACTTTTCCCGCCCGCCCTCGGCGTGAAACGGCACCATGTAGAGCCGGATGGTACGCGGCTGCGGATAGCTCAGTTCGATCTCGCGGGCGACCACCGGCACAGCCGCGTCGCCGCCCGGCGGCGTGTCGAGCGACGGCCGCAGTCCCGGCACCAAGCGCCAGAGCGTCGCCCCGGTCAGTTCTCCCTCGCGCAGGCCGATGAGGCGCGTCGCCGCCTCGTTGGCGTATTCGATGGCCCCGTCCGTGTTGATGACGAGGATGCCCTCATGGATGGTGTTGAAGATGGCCTCAAACAGGCTGCGCTCGCGGGCGAGGCGCTGCACCAGGTTGGCGAGGTTGACGGAGTCCAGCGTATCAAGCCGTCCGAGCACGCGGTCGAGGGAACTGTGTTTTCTGCCGGCCATGGTGTTAACCGCTGATGCACGCTAATCCGCACTAATTTCGCCCGGGAGGCGAGCCCGCTCTGCCATGGCCCCAACACGCCCATTCAGCCCGCCGATCATTCGAACAGGCCCAGCTGCGCAGGGTCGACGCGGCCGCGGGTGAGCTTGCGCAGGAACGCCGTGCGGTGGGCCGGGCAGCGCCCCAGCCGCAACACGGTGTCCCGATGCTCGTCCGTGCCGTAGCCCTTGTGCTGGGCGAAACCATAGCCGGGGTGCCTGGTCTCCAGCTCTTCCATCATCCGGTCGCGCGTGACCTTCGCCACGATGGAGCCCATGGCAATGCAAAGCGAGCGAGCGTCGCCTCGCACCACGCCCGTGTGCGGGTAGACGAAACCGCGCAGCGCCAGCCCATCGATGAGGATGCGGCACGACACCAGCGGCTGGAAGGAGCGCACCTCCGCCTCGCTCGAAAACAGGTCGGGCTCGGTCTTGCGCTCGAACGCCGCCGGCGGGTAGATGCCCTCGAGCGCGCGGCGCATCGCGAGCTTGGTCGCGCCGAGGATGTTCAGCTCCTCGATCTCGCCGACCGACGCCTCGCCCACGGTCGCGTGCAATTGCCCCTGCAGCACGAGCTGCTCCATCTCGGCGTACACCTCGGCCCGCTGTTCCGGCGTGAGCTGCTTCGAGTCGTTCACCCGGCCGCCGCGCGTCACCGCCCAACGGCCCTCGAGAAACTCGCGCGTCACCAGCACCGCCCCGGCCACCACCGGGCCGGCCAGTGCGCCCCGCCCCGCCTCGTCCACGCCGATCAGCTGCGTGAAGCCCTCCATCTGCTTCAGGTCGAACGCGCGCAACTGGCGACGCTTGGGCATGGCTCAAGAAAACCAGCGGGTCATTCCCGGTGCCATTCCACCCGCGCTTTCGGCTCGGGCAGCGGCAGCTCGGTCAGTTGGCCCGCCGCCGCCACCACCTCGTAGGCCGTGCGGAAGTGCAGCTTGGCGAACTCGCCCAGGGCACGGGCGCCGAATTTGTTCATGATGGCCGCCGCCTGCACCTTGACCTGCGATCCCGCGCCTTTCTGCAACGGCGCGCCAAAGCGCTGCGAGAGCTTTTTCATCGTTCGTACGTATTCGGCCCGCGCCACGACCGACGCCGCCGCCACCACCGGGTCCTCCTCGGCGCGCACCCGCATCCGGAGATCGAACTGCTTCACCTCCTTCTTCGCCAGTTCACGCTGCGTCAGCGGTTGCTTGGAAAACTGGTCGAGCAGCCCCCAGGGCACCCATTTTTCGTTCAGCGCTTGTTCCAGCGCCGTGGCGTGCTGCCACGCCAGCAGGCGGTTGAGGTTGGCGTGCGGACGCAGCATCAGCTCGTTGTACTTCGGCATGCCGCAGGCGCAGGTCTTGGCCACCGCACCCGGCGTCCGGCGGATCAGCTCGTCAAGTTTGAGCACCTGCGAATCGGCCAGCCGCTTGCTGTCCTTCACCCCGGCCTTGAGCCACGCGTCGATCGCCGGCTTTTCGGCGATCACGGTCGCAGCGATGACGGGCCCGAAAAAGTCGCCCTTGCCGCTCTCGTCCAGCCCCGCGTGCGGCTCAAACCAGTCCGGATGCAGCACCGCGTCGTAGCCCAGCCGCGGCGCCTGCGTAACCTCCGTTTCGAGCGTATTCAGTACGAAATCCTCCGTGCCCTTGCCGGCCACGACCACGACCTTGCGCTTGTCGTAGGCCGTCACGTTCACGTCCGGCCCGCGGAAGGCGAAACGCGCGTAGGGCACCTCCATCGGTTCCCAGCCCCGCGCGGCGCAGATCCCGCGCAGGGTCTTCAACTGGGCGTCATCAAGCTTGATCGTGTAGGTGCTGAGTTTCGGCGGTTCCTCGAAATCAGCGGACAGCTTTTTCGGCATGAGTCAAGATGGCCACAAAAAGACCCAAAAAAACACCAAAATCTCAACCCGGACTTTCGCCCGCCGCCTTTTTGTGCTTCTTCGTGCCTTTCCGTGACGCATTCCCTCCCTCTCAGGCTCCCGGCCACCCGGGCGGCGTTCCAGCGCGCGCTGCGCGCCTGGTACCGCACGCACCATCGGCGCCTGCCCTGGCGCGCGACGCCGTCGCTCTATCGAACGGTGGTGTCGGAGTTCATGCTGCAGCAGACGCGGGTGAAAACGGTGCTGCCGTATTTCGAGCGATGGCAGCGGGAACTGCCCGATTTTCCCGCGCTGGCGGCCGCGCCCGGAGTGCAGGTGCTCAAGCTCTGGGAGGGTCTGGGCTACTACGCCCGGGCGCGCCGTCTGCACCGGCTGGCCCGCGCGATCGCCGCCCTGTCCGCGCCGCCGCGCACGCCCGAGGCTTGGCGCGCGCTGCCGGGCGTGGGTCCCTACACCGCGGCGGCGATCACCAGCCTGGCCTTCGGTTCACCGGCCGCCTGCGTCGATGGCAACGTGGTGCGAGTTCTGGCCCGCCTGACCGCCGACGGCACTGTTTTCCGCGACAGTGCGTCGGCGGTGAGGCATTTCCAGCCCCTCGCCTCCACCCTGCTTGATCGCAGGGATCCCGGCACGCACAACCAGGCTCTGATGGAACTGGGGGCCATGGTCTGCACGCCACGCCACCCGAATTGCCCGGCCTGCCCGGTGCGCCGGTTCTGCGCCGCCGCCGATCGCGGCGAACCGGGAGATTATCCGCGCGTGGCGCGCCGGGAACCCGAGCGGCGCGAGGTCCTCCGCGCCTGGTGCGCGCACCGTGGCCGGCTGTTGCTCCACCGCGCGGCCGCCGGCGCCCGTCGGCTGGCCGACCTCTACGAACTGCCCCAGCCCTCCGACCTGGGGCTCGCTGACGCCGCCGTGCGCGCCGGTCCGCTGCTGCTGCGAAAACGACGCAGTATCGCGCACCTGCAGATGGCGGAATCCATCCATTCCCTGCCGCCCGCCACCGGGCAGCAGCGCGGGTTCGCGCGTCGGACCGGTCTGCACTGGGTGCCCCTGGCGCGATTGGATCAGATCACCCTCTCCGGCCCGCACCGCCGCTGGATCGAAGAGATCCTGCGCCTACGAGCACCGTGACGAGAACGTCCGTCACTCCGCCCGGAGGGCCACCATCGGGTCGACCCGCGCGGCGCAACGCTATTTCGGGAAAAACCGGCCGGTCCTCTGCATGTAAGCTCGGTATTCGTCGCCAAAACCTACGATCATCATCTGTTCTTCCTTGGAAACGCGTGCCATGAACCCGGCGATCACGATGGCAGCCAGCACGGCAAAAACTGCATTCGCGGTCACCAGTGTGAGCCCGGCCATGTAACCGAACATGGCCGTGTAGAGCGGGTGGCGGACTCGGGAATACGGTCCCGCCGTCACCAGCCGATGTCCCTCCCGCAACCGCAGCTGAGGCGACCATTCCACCCCCAAGGTCGCCTGCGCCCAAGTCCATAAACCCAGACTCGCCATCGCCATGGCAAACCCGATCCACCGCAGCCAGTCCGGAAGCGGAACGAGCCAACGACCCAATCCAGGCGGGTTAAACACGTAAACCCCCACGCCAGCGAGCAAAGAGAAAAACAGCAGCACCCGCACAACGAACAGCCATCCCCCCTCGCGCGCGACGGCGGTGCGATCGGGCATCATCCGCTCTCCCGCAGCATGGAATCGGGCGATCAGATAGGTCCGCATCACCATCAACCCCACCACCAGCACCCAGAAATCGGCACGGAACGTTGTTTCGGTGGTCATTCGAAAGTCCTCTTTGCGTTCAGGAACTGGTCTGAAAGTGGCGCGGCCGGCCCGGCGTCGCGAATCCGCCACAAATTCGTTTCAGCAGCGTTCGCGGCCAGGGTGAGCGTGGCCGCGATGCAGCCGCCAGGCAAGCCGCCAGCCCAGACGTTTCATGGAGACGCGACGATTCCTGAGGTGGCACGGGTCTCCCGACCCGTGGCCCGCAACGCACGAGCCAGAAGCCCCGTGCCACTTTGGTTGCAGGCTCTGCCGCGCCAGGAAAAATCCGGGCCAGACGGACCGAGGAGGCTTGTCTTGCCCGGATGGAACTCCTACGCTGGCGTCGCCCTCGAAGGCGGCCTCATGATCACGCGATTCCTCTCTTCCCGGCGGCTCGCCGGTGTTGTTTTTGCTGGTTCTGTCTGCGTTCTCGCCGTCCGCGCGGCGACCGTCGCGCCAGCCGCACCCAAGGTCCGCGAACCGGCCGTCGCGGGTCTGTTCTACCCGAAGGATCCGGCCGAGCTGTCCCGCGAGATCGATGCCGACCTCGCCGCAGCCCGGCCCGAAGCGCCACCCGGTGAACTCAAGGCGCTCATCTGCCCGCACGCGGGTTATCGCTACTCCGGACCCGTCGCCGCTTTTGCCTACAAGCTGCTGGCCGGCCGCAGCTACGACACCGTCATCGTGATGGGGCCGAGCCACTACGCCTCGGTGCATGCGGCCGCCGTGCCCGATGCCGAGGTCTACCGCACGGCACTCGGTGATGTACCCATCTCCGGCCTGGCGAGGAAACTCGCCCAACTGCGGCCGTTCGCCCTCGAGCCGTTTTGCCTCGTGCAGCGGCCGGACTGGTGGCAACAGGCCTCGCGCGCCGCGCCCGACGAGGACAAGGCGGACACCTGGGAACACTCGGTCGAGGTTCAAGTGCCGTTTCTCCAGCGGACGCTGAAAAGCTTCCAACTGGTGCCGGTCGTTTTCGGCGAAGTTGCCCCGGCGGCGGCGGCGCAAGCGCTGCTGCGCGTGCTCGACGACCGCACCCTGATCGTGGCGAGCTCCGACCTCAGCCATTACGATACCTACACCAATGCCCAGAAACGCGACCACCGCTGCATCGAGGCCATCTGCCGGCTCGACCCCGACGCGGTTGGCGACGAAGACGCCTGCGGCCACGACCCGATCCGCACCCTGCTGTACGTGGCGAAGCAGAAGGGCTGGCAGGCGCGCCTGCTCGACTACCGCAACAGCGGTGACACGACGGGGGAGAAATCGCGGGGCGTGGTCGGCTACGCCGCGATCGCCTTCTACGCGCCGGCTGGCAGTCCAGTCATGGCGCCGGCCGCCGCGCCCATCGCCGCGCCCGCCGCCGGGCAGTTCACCGAGGCGGACCGCCGCTACCTGCTCGACCTCGCCCGGCGGACCCTCCGCGAAGCCGCCGCCTCCGGCAACGTACCTGAGGTGCAGGCCACGTCGCTGGCCTCCAAGTTCACCGAGGCGAAGGGCTGCTTCGTCACGCTGACCGAGCGCGGCGAATTGCGCGGTTGTATCGGCTACATCTTCCCCAACGGCCCGCTTTACCGGGCCGTGATCGAAAACGCGCGCAACGCCGCCCTGCGCGACCCGCGATTTTCGCCGGTCACGTTGCGTGAAGTCGATCGGATCGAGATCGAGGTGAGCGTCTTGACGGAACCGCAGCCGCTCGCCTTCAGTTCGCCCGAGGACCTGCTAAAGAAACTCCAGCCGCACGTGGATGGAGTCGTGCTCCAGATCGGCAGCCGTGGCGCCACTTACCTGCCCCAGGTATGGGACCAGATCCCCGACCAGGTTGAATTTCTCAACAACCTCGCGGAAAAGGCCGGCTGCGAATCCAACGCCTGGCGCGGGCCGGACACGAAGGTGCTCATCTACCACGTCGAAGCGTTCAAGGAGTAGGACTGAGGGGGAATCGTGTAGGTGAGGTAGGGGCGCGTTTTCCGTAACGCGCCGCGATTTGGTGTCGTCTCCGCCGGCGGGTTAGGGATCACCCGCCCTACCATTTGGCCGGCAGTTAATCCGGGGCGGACTCGGTGCAACGGCATGAACCTGGCTGAGTCCCGCGCCCTTTTCGGACGCGCGATCCGGCGGCGTTCGCCGGATCACTGCACCACGAGGTCCTCCGGCAGGCGGGCGTAGAGGCCGCGGGGATCGTTCAGCCGCAGCAGCGCGTGGAGCTGGTCTTCGTAGGGACGCACCAGCGTCAGCAGCGCGGCGTGGCTCTGCGACTGGTCCGGTGCAACCTCGCGAAGGATCTCATTGATGAGCTCAGCCAACTGCCGCTTGCGCGGGTACTCGGTCACCCGGTAGTTGCGGCCGAGATCCGCCTTCTTCGCCGCATAGGCCAGGGCGTCCTGGAGACCACCCATCTCATCGACCAGCCCGAGCCGCTTCGCCTCGGCCCCGGACCATACCCGGCCTTGGGCGATCTCGAGTACTTTGCTTTTGTCGAGCTTGCGCCCCTCGGCCACCTTGGCGGTGAACTCCTCGTAGATCCAATCAACCAGTCGCTGGAACACGACGAGTTCCTCGTCCGTCTTCGGCCGGCTGATCGTCAGCATGTCCGCGAGCTTGCCGGTCTTCACCGTATCCCACGTGAATCCGAGATTGGTGGCCAGCTGCTGCACGTTCAGGAACATGCCGTACACGCCGATCGAACCCGTGATAGTCGCAGGCTCGGCGAAAATGCGGTCCGAATACGTTGAAATCCAATATCCGCCCGAGGCAGCCACCGTGCCCATCGACACGACCACCGGCTTGCTCCGCATGGTGAGGCGCAGTTCGCGCTGGATTTCTTCGGAGGCCGTGGCGCTGCCGCCAGGGCTGTTGACCCGCAACACGATCGCCTTGACGCTGTCGTCCTGGCGCAGGCGCCGCAGTTCCCGGGCGAAACGGTCGCCGCCCACGTCGCCGATCTCGCCGTCGCCATCCACGATGTCGCCTTCGGCGTATACAACCGCGATCCAATTGTGCCGGCCTTCCAGCACGCCGCCGTCGTCGCCCCCGGCCCCCGGGAGTTGGCCGGCATACGCGCCCAGGCCGATCTGCTTGAACGTTTCGTGCGCGCCCCGCCCGCGGCCGGTCCTGGCCTTCAGTTCGTCAAGGATCTCGTCGCGGTAGGCCGTGCGGTTGACGAATTTGGCGGCGATCGCATCGGAGGCCTTGATCAAGCCCTCGCGGTCGACCGTGCGCTGCAACGCCGCGGGCGCGAGCTGGCGGCTGGCCCCGATTTCGGCCAGCAGATCGCCCCAGATATCGCCGAGCAGCTTTTCGAGCTGTTCGCGGTTCTCCGGGCTGAGGTCTTTCCGGGTGTAGGGCTCGATGGCGGACTTGTATTTCCCGACGCGCGTGACCTGGACGCCAATCCCGAACTTTTCGAAGGCGCCAGCAAAGAACAGGGGATGGCTCGCCAGCCCCGGCATCAGGATCAACCCGTACGGATCAAGCACGACGTCGCCGGCGGCCGATGCGAGGTAGTAGTCGCGGGTCGTGGCGAAATCGAGGTAGGCCAGCATCGGTTTGCCGGAGGCCTTGAAGTCGAGCAGCGCAGCGCGGACCTCCTTCAGGGCGCCGAATCCGGAGCCGTAGCCGTTCGGCAGCAACGAACCGGTCAGGTAGAGGCCGGCGATGCGCGGATCCTTCGCGGCGGCGCGGAGGGCGCGGGTGACGGACCGGAGCTGGAGGGTATCCTGCCGCCCGCCGCCGAACAGCGGGCTCATCAGGAACGGATTGTCGAAGGGCGGCGGGGCGTCCTGGATGTTGGCGGAAAGGTCGAACACCAGATAGGAGCCGCGCTCTACGCTGGCGGCCTGTTTCTGGCCCAGCGTCGCGAGCGCCAGGAGAACCACCAGCGCCAGGAACGCACACCCGCCAAAGAACAGCACCAGCGCGACCAGGGCGCCGAGGAATGAGGAGAAGAAGTTCTTCATCAGTCTCCACGCTAGCCCGCTCGGCGATCCCAGCCAGAGAAAAGATGATGAACGGCGCGGCGGCCCTTGCGAACGGTCGGCCTTCGTCGCATAGTAACCGGTGCACCATGCATTTCCGCTGACCTTATGGCCGATCTGACCAATGTTCCATCCCAGGCCGCGAGCGAAAGCGAGCAGGCCCAGGAGTTGCTCACCACGAGCCGCAAGGCGCTGACGATCAACCTGGCCCAATCACGTTACGGCACCTTTGCCGAAATCGGGGCCGGGCAGGAGGTCGCCCGCCATTTCTTCCAAGCCGGCCACGCCTCGGGCACGGTGGCGAAAACGATCTCAGCCTACGACATGGCGTTCAGCGACGCCATCTACGGGAAGGCCCCGCGCTACGTTTCGCGCGAGCGGCTCCTCACGATGCTGGAACATGAATACCGCCTGCTCGAAGAGCGCCTGGCCGAGTCCCGCGGCGACCGCACCGCCTTCTTTGTCTTCGCCGACACGGTAACGACCCAGACCTCCCGTGGTGGCAGCGACGCCCACGGCTGGTTGGGCATCCGCTTCCAGGTCCACCCCAGGGAACAGCCCAACGACATCCTCCTCCACGTTCGCATGTGGGACAAGGACCGGGTCCAGCAACAGCAGGCGCTCGGGATCATCGGCGTCAACTTCATCTACGGCGCTTTTTATTACCGCATGTCGCCGGATCGATTCATCCGGTCGCTCGCCGACAGCCTCGGCGTCGATCGGATCGAGGTCGACATGCTCAAGTTCACCGGGCCGGCCTTCGCTCAGGTCGACAACCGGCTGCTGTCCCTGCTCCTCGTCCAAACCGGGCTGACGAACGCGGTCATGTTCGGCCCCGATGGCGACGTGCTGCAACCCTCCGAGGTGCTGTACCGGAAGGCCATTCTCGTTGAGCGCGGCAGCTTCCGTCCGGTCACCCGCGTCAACGTCGACATGCTGAACTGTGCCACGGCCCAATTTCTCCAGGAGCCGGCGGCGATCGGCAAACCGGTTGTGGTCCTGATGGAAATCACCCTGAACAACCTGCTCGCCACCGGCGCGCTCGACGCCCGGGACTTTCTCGCGCGGGTGGACCTGTTGGGAGCGATCGGCTTCACCGTCCTGATCTCGAACTATTCTGAGTTCTACCGTCTCACCTCCTACTTCCGCCGCTACACCAAGGAGCTGATCGGCGTCGCGATGGGCATCAACAACCTCGTCGAGGTTTTCAACGAGAAGTACTACGAAAACCTCCCGGGCGGCATTCTGGAGGCTGTTGGACGGCTGTTCCGCCACTCGGTCAAACTTTACGTGTACCCGATGCGGGCGGCGACCTTCGAGCGTTATGCCGCCGGGGCCACCGCGCCCACGCTCCCAGCGGCGGCGTCCGGGCCTGACGTGCTGATCACGGCCGCCAACCTCCGGGTGGCATCGCACCTGCGCCACCTCTACGCCCACCTGCTGGAAAACCGTTTCCTGGAGGAAATCACCGGTTTTAACCCGGCTTTCCTCAACATCAGCTCGCGGGACGTGCTGGCCAAAATCAAGGCGCGCGATCCCTCGTGGGAGAAGATGGTGCCTCCTTCGGTGGCCGCCCAGATCAAACGCCTGGGTCTGTTCGACTGCCCGTTGGACCTCCCCGCGTCCGCCGGCTGACGTGGTCCGCGATCGGTGGCTGGACCCCGCCCGGCGTCACAATTTCCTTTATTTGGTCCGCGCCGCGTCCATCAGTGAGTCCACCGGTCATGCGCTTTTACAAGTATCACGCCCTCGGCAACGACTACCTGGTCCTCAATCCGAGCGACCACCTCTTCGGCGATGCGCCGCAAACCCACCAGATCCGCGCGATCTGCCACCGCAATTTCGGGATTGGATCGGACGGCATCCTCTGGGGACCTCTCCCCACCACCCGGGCCGACTTCGGGATGCGTGTGTTCAATCCCGACGGTTCCGAGGCGGAGAAAAGCGGCAACGGGTTGCGCATCTTCGCCCGATTCCTCTGGGACCAGGGGCTGGTGAAGACGCCGCGCTTCACGATCGAGACTCCCGGCGGAGTGGTCGAGGCGGAGGTCCTCGACAGCCACCGGATCACGGTCGCGATGGGCTCCGTGAGCTTCGATAGCGCCAGGATTCCCGTCGCGGGTCCGCCGCGCGAAGTGCTCAACGAGTCCCTCACCATCCAGAATCGCACGTTTCGGTTTTCCGCCGCCACCATCGGCAACCCGCATTGCGTCATCCCGCTGCCCAAGGTGACCCCCGAACTGGCGAAACGTTACGGTCCCGACATCGAGGTGCACCCCGCCTTTCCCCACCGCACCAACGTCCAGTTTCTCCAAGTGCTCGACCGGAACAACGTGCGGCTGGAGATCTGGGAGCGCGGTGCGGGCTACACCCTCGCTTCTGGCAGCAGCTCCAGCGCGGCCTGCGCCGTGGCCTACCGTCTCGGGCTCGTCGGCGAGTCCGTCACCGTTCACCTGCCTGGCGGCCAACTCAGCATCGAGATCGGCACCGGCTACTCCATCCGGCTGACCGGCCCCGTCACCCGTGTCGGCGAAGGCATGATGCACCCCGAACTTTTTTCGGCGAAGGTTTGACCGTGGTGCCGGGGCGCTTCCTCACGCGAGCGGCGCGTTGCCGTTGGCCGGTTCTGCCGGTTTGGCCCCGGCCCCGGCTGGGCTTGCGGGTTGGGTGTCGCTGTTGGTCGGCGCCGCCGGCTCCAGCTCCTCCTTCGCCGGGGCGGCCCGTTGCGCTTCGATTTGGGCCGGGCCTGCCTCGCGCGATGGGACGGCGGGGACGGTCCGACCCAGATAGGCACCATAATCCGGCACGGCCCGCTGGTATTCGCTATGCATGAGCGGCGACGAGATGATGTAGTCGGCCGTGGCGCGGTTGCAGGCGGCGGGGATATTCCAAACCACCGTCAGCCGTAGCAACGCCTTCACGTCCGGGTCGTGTGGCTGCGCCTCCAGGGGATCCCAAAAGAAAATCATGAAGTCGATCTTGCCTTCCACGATCATGGCGCCGATCTGCTCGTCCCCGCCGAGCGGGCCGCTTTGCAGCCGTTGTACCGGCAAGCCCAGTTCCTCCTCCATGATGCGTCCGGTCGTGCC
>Ga0182021_10000462_pt1 | contig 43023 bp, 40 predicted proteins | sample 612E3MmetaG_FD_120493 | JGI IMG/M metagenome (GOLD analysis project Ga0182021, IMG submission 120493) | Permafrost microbial communities from Stordalen Mire, Sweden - 612E3M metaG (Illumina Assembly) | ecosystem: Environmental > Terrestrial > Soil > Wetlands > Permafrost | place: Sweden... | reverse complement strand
GCCGGCGCCTTCGTATGCGGCGAGGAGACGGCCCTGATGGCCTCCATCGAGGGTGCCCGGGGCATGCCCCGGTCCCGGCCGCCGTTCCCTGCCCAGTCGGGCCTGTGGGGCAAGCCCACCAACATCAACAACGTGGAGACGTGGGCCAACGTGTCCGCGATCTTCCAAAGGGGCGCCGACTGGTACGCCGCCTACGGTACGGAGAAGAGCCGGGGCACCAAGACCTTCTCCCTGGTGGGCAAGGTCAAGCGGACCGGCCTCATCGAGGTGCCGATGGGCACCGACCTCAGAGAGATCATCTACGGCATCGGCGGAGGCATCACCGACTACAAGACCTTCAAGGCAGTGCAGACCGGCGGACCGTCCGGCGGGTGCCTGCCGGCCGCCTTCCTCGACTCCTCGGTGGACTATGAATCGCTGGCCGCGGCCGGGTCCATCGTGGGCTCGGGCGGCATGGTGGTCATGGATGAGGACGACTGCATGGTGGACGTGGCCCGGTACTTCCTGGCGTTCACTCAGCTGGAATCCTGCGGAAAGTGCATCCCCTGCCGCTGGGGTACCAAGCAGATGCTGGACATCCTCGAGGACATCGCCGCCGGCAGGGGCCGGGAGGGCGACATCGAGCTGCTGCTGGAGTTGGGCGAGGCGATCAAGAACGGCTCGCTCTGCGCCCTCGGAGGTACCGCCCCGAACCCCGTGCTCACCACCATCCGCTACTTCCGCGACGAATACGAGGCCCACATCAACGGCAAGTGCTGCCCCGCCCTGTCGTGCAAGGCGCTGGTGGACTACTGGATAGACCCTGAGAAGTGCAACGCGTGTGGCAGGTGCAAGAAGGCCTGTCCGGCGCACGCCATCGCGGGCGACAAGAAGATGGTGCATGTGATCGATCAGCAGACGTGCACCAAATGCGGTAGCTGCATCGCGGCGTGTCCGTCACGGACAGGAGCGGTGAACAAGACCTCGGGCCGGCAGCTGCCGGTACCGGATGAACCTATCCCCGTGGTGCGCAGGGCCCATTCCGCCGGCGCCGTGACAGAAGAGGGAGGCGAGCAATGACGGCAGCAGCCGTGAATCGGTATGCAGGGCAAAAGTTGAAGACCCTATCTCTCACCGTCGACGGGGTCCCGGTGCGGGTGCCGGAAGGCACCACGGTGCTCGAGGCCGCCCGCCTGGCCGGGGTCTACATCCCCACGCTCTGCCACGACGACGACCTGGAGCCTTACGGCGCATGCCGGCTCTGCGTGGTGGAGATCGAGAACATGCGCGGGCTGCCCACCTCGTGCACCACTGCGGCCGCGGAAGGCATGGTGGTGCACAGCGAGACGCCAGCGGTAGAGCGGTCCAGGCGCGCGACGGTGGAGCTGATCATGGCCAACCACCCGAACGACTGCCTCGCCTGCGCTCAGAACCAAAACTGCGAACTGCAGCGGGTGGCCCACTACGTGGGTGTGGACGAGGGCCACTTCCAGCGGCTTCGCAGGCGGAACCGGGTGGTCCCCATCGATGACAGCAACCCCGCGTACATCCGGGACATGAACAAGTGCATCCTCTGCGGCCGCTGCGTGCGCGCGTGCCACGAGGTCACGGGCATCGACGCGATCGAGATGGCCTTCCGCGGCAACAACGCCACCATCAGCACGTTCGGTGACAAGCCGGTGCTGTTGTCCCGGTGCGAGACCTGCGGCGAGTGCGTGAACCGGTGCCCCACCGGCGCTTTGGTCTATCGCAGCAACCGCCAGCCGACCCGCGAGGTGAAGACCACCTGCCCCTACTGCGCAGTCGGGTGCCAGGCGTACCTCGGCGTGCGCGGGAACGAGATCGTCCGTGTCCGCCCCGACAAGGAGGGCCCATCCAACGAGGGGCATCTGTGCGTGAAAGGCCGGTTCGGCATCGCCGGGTTCGTCCATCATCCGTCACGGGTGAAGACCCCGCTCATCAAGCGCAACGGCGTGTTCGAGCCGGCCACCTGGGACGAGGCCCTCGATCTTGTGGCGAGCCGCTTCAAGCGGTACGCCCCGGAGGAGATCGGCGTGGTGTCGTCAGCCCGGGCCACCAACGAGGACAACTACGTCATGCAGAAGTTCGGCAGGGCGGTGCTGGGCACCAACAATGTCGATCACTGCGCCCGCTTATGACACGCTCCCACGGTGGCCGGTCTGGCCACCACGCTCGGCAGCGGGGCGATGACCAACAACATCGATGACTTCGCTAATTCGAAGTGCGTGCTGGCTGTGGGCACCAACACGGCGGAGGCCCATCCGGTCCTGGCCATGAAGATCCGGCAGACCGTCCGCAAGAACGGGGCCAAGCTCATCGTGATCAACCCCATGGAGGTGGACTTCGTCCGCGACGCCGACCTCTGGGTGCGGCCGCGATACGGCACCGACGTCGCCCTGCTCATGGGGATGTGCCGAGTGATCTTCGACGAAGGGCTGCACGACGCCCGCTTCATCGAGGAGCGGTGCGAGAACTTCGAGGCCTTCCGCGCCGAACTGGAGAACTACCCGCTCGAGCGGGTGGCGGAGATCACCGGCGTCGAGCCGGACCTCATCGTGCAGGCGGCGCGGATGTACGCCGAGAACGCGCCGGCCACGATCCTCTACGCCATGGGCCTATGCGAACACAGCCACGGCACCGAGAACGTGATGGCGGCCGCCAACCTCGCGATGATCACGGGGAACGTGGGCCGTCCCGGCGGCGGGGTCAACCCCCTGCGCGGTCAGAACAACGTACAGGGCGCCTGCGATATGGGAGCGTTGCCGGACGTGTTCCCCGGCTACCAGAAGGTGGACAACGAGGCGGCCCGCAAGAAGTTCGAGGCCGCCTGGGGCGTGGAGCTGAACCAGTATATGGGGCTGAAGCTCACCGAGATGATCCCGGCGGCCCGCGACGGCCAGATCAGGTCTCTCTACATCATGGGCGAGAACCCGGTGATCACCGATCCGGACAGCGACCACGTAATCGAGGCGCTCGAGAACCTGGATTTCTTCGTGTTCCAGGATCTTTTCCTCAACGAAACGGCGGTGTACGCGGACGTCGTTCTGCCGGCCTGCAGCTACGCCGAGAAGGAAGGCACGTTCACCAATACGGAGCGCCGAGTGCAGCGAGTACGCAAAGCCATCGAGCCGGTGGGCGACAGCAAGCCCGACTGGTGGATCGTATCGGAGATCGCCAAGCGGATGGGCGCAAAGGGCTTCGACTTCGCCGACTCCGCCGCCATCATGGACGAGATCGCCTCGCTCTCCCCGAACTACGGGGGCATCAGCCACAGCCGCCTGGAAGACGGCAGCCTCCAGTGGCCGTGTCCGAGCGAGGACCATCCGGGGACGTGCTTGCTGCATGAGGAGGTCTTCGCCCGGCCGGGTGGCAAGGGCTACTTCGTGCCGCTCAAGTACCGGCCGACCGTGGAGGCCACCAGCGCCGGCTACCCGCTGATGCTCATGACCGGTCGGCGTCTCTACCATTACCACGCCACCATGACCCGGAAGGTGGACGCACTCAGTGTGCTCCTGTCCGAAGAGCTGGCCCAGATCAACCCTACGGACGCCGCTCCTTTGGGCATCCACACGGGCGACATGGTGCGGGTAACGTCGGCCCAGGGCGAGGTGGAAGTGCGGGCGAAGGTCTCGGAGGCCGTGCCGCCCGGTATGGTGGCCATGGCTTTCCATTTCGCCGCCTGCCCCACCAACCGGTTGATCAGCGCGCGGCCCGACACGTTGGACCCTGTGACCAAGACCCCTGCGTACAAGACCTGCCCGGTGACCGTGAACAAGACCGCTCCGGCGACGCCGGCGGCCGCCATGGTGTCGGCTCTTCATCGGGCGGCTGACGACGGGGAGTTCCGCGCCCAGCTATTCCAAGACGCGACCGAAGCGCTGCGCGGTCAGGGGCTCACCGAGGAGCAGGAAGCGGCGCTGGCCTCGGGCGACGTGGAACGGGTGGAGACCTTCACCGGAAGGCTGGACGAGCGGCTGCGGCAGTGGCTGCTGGCCGAGGGTGGTGCGCAGAAGAAGACCAAGGCGGCGAGCTAGAGGCGCGCGGCAGCGGTGCGGGAGACAGAAACGGGGCGGCGGGCTCGCGATGCGAGCCCGCCGCCCCGGCTTGTTCCCAGTCTTAGCCGCCCGCGCGCCGGGCAGCCGGTGAACGTCTAGCGCACGTCCTCGATCTCCATGACGAGCGGCTCGAGGGTCTTGATGAGCACGTCCTTATCGACGTCGATGACCTTGAACGTGACGGTCTCCGAGTCGGCGGCGATGCCGAAGGCTACGAACTGAGCGCCGGTCGCCGAGATGGCGCTGGCGATCTTGGCGAGGGTCCCCTTCTCCCGGTGCACCTTGCAGGTCACGCGGATGCCCGGGTCGCGGGCGCCGAACAGCTCCAGGAGTACATGGAGCAGGTGCGACTCGGTGACGATGCCGACGAGATCTTCGCCGCGCATCACCGGCAGAGCGCTCACCTTGTTGTCGGCCATGATGCGGCCGGCTTCCTCGATAGCGGTGTCCTCGGTGACCGTGATGACCTCGCGGGTCATCACTTTCTCCACGGTGATCTTCTCGAGGAGGTAGTCGAGCTCCCACACGCTCAGCGACGTGGCGGGCGACGGGGACACACGGAGAAGGTCGTCCAAGGCTACGATGCCTACGAGGTTCCCTTTCTCATCCACCACAGGCAATTGGCGGACTTTGCTCCCCCTCATCACCTGCAGCGCATCGGGCACCGTCGCGCTCGGGTTGGTCGTGATCGGGATCCGGGACATCCTGTCGCGTACTAGCATCGAGCCCTCCTATCAGCGCGCTTCCCACACGTGCTCAGTGTACTAGAACTACGAACGCACGCTTGCGCTCTCGACGCGAAGCGCCATTCTTCAGCAAGCCCCTGAGGGCGCGCGCATCTGGCGGGCGCGTTCCGCGGCGGCCACGACCGCCTTTTCGAACACCGTCCGGACCTGCTTCTCTTCGAGCAGACTCAGGCCCTCGCTCACCGGCGGGCAGGCCACTTGCAGGTCCCGCCGCAGCTCCTCGGCCGGGGTCTCGCCCGCCACCAGCCTGCGCGCCGCGCCGAGCATCGCGCGCCGGGCGAAAGCCCGGGCGGTCGCGCGCGGCAGTCCCGCCATCACTCCCCCGTCTTCCATCCCTTCGATGGCCAGCGCCAGCAGAGCGGGCCCGGTCCCCGAGACGGCCGTCACCGTGTCGAGCGCGCTCTCCGGGACGACCACAGCAGTCCCCAAGGCATCAAAGAGCTCGACGACCGCTGCCAGCGCGTCGGCGGCCGCGCCCTGCTCGGCCGACACCGCCACCATCCCCGCCCCCAACTCGACGCCCAGGTTGGGCATCACCCGGAACAACGCCGGTTTCGGGCCGCACGCCTGCCTGATGGTCGCCAACTCCACCCCCGCCATCGACGATACCACCGTCTGCCCGGCGCGAAACGAAGCACTCAGGGACCGGAGCAGTTCCCGGCCGTCGTTGGGCTTGACCACCATGACCAACACATCGGCCTCGGCCACCAACTGGGTCAGCGAGCCTACGACCGCCACACCGGCTGTGCCGGCCAGGCGATCCATGGCGGCGGGGACCTTGTCCCACACGAGCAGACGGGCGCCCGCGCTCAGCCCGCGCGACCATCCGCGTACCAGCGCGGCTCCCATGTTGCCCGTCCCGATGACCCCAAGAGTCATGTCCATGTGTGCTCCTTTCGCCTGCACCGTACCATGCCGCCCAGCTGCTTGTATGATTCAAAGAGGTAGGAGGCGGGCGTACGCGCGAATGGGCCCCTCTCGATCGGGGCACGAATAGGGTGGCGAACGGAAGGAGTCCCATGGACCGGCCGATGAGCCAGGACGAGATGAAGAAGCAGGCGGCCCTCGCGGCCCTCACCTATGTGGAGGGCGGCATCGTGGGCGTCGGGACGGGGTCTACCGTGAACCACTTCATCGACGGGTTGGCGACCATGAAGGACCGCATCGACGGGGCCGTCTCGAGCTCGGTGGCCTCCACCGCCCGGCTCAAGGATTACGGCATCCCGGTGCTTGACCTGAACTCCGTGGGCCGGCTGGACGTGTATGTGGACGGCGCCGATGAATCCAATCACCGCCTCCAGCTCATAAAGGGCGGGGGCGGCGCGCCCACCCGGGAGAAGATCGTGGCTTCGGCCAGCCGCCGCTTCATCTGCATCGCCGACGAGAGCAAGCTGGTGGACGTTCTCGGCCGGTTCCCGCTGCCGGTGGAGCTCATCCCCATGGCCCAGAGCCTGGTGACGGAAGAGGTCGTCAAGCTCGGCGGGCTGCCCAAGCTCCGCGACGGGTTCGTCACCGACAACGGCAACGTCATCCTGGATATCCATGGCCTGCGCATCGCTGCGCCGGTGGAGACCGAGCAGCGCCTCAACAACATCCCCGGGGTGGTGACCGTGGGCCTGTTCGCCATGCGGCCGGCCGACGTGCTCCTACTGGGCACGCCCGACGGGCCGCGGACGGTGACAGCGGGCTAGGAGGCCGTCAGCTTTCGGCGGGAGCCCCCTGGGGCACTAGGGCCTTCGCCGCCGCGGCCGCCTCCTTGAGGACCTGCAGTTCCACCCCGAGCTTCGTCGCAAGCGCCTCCAACACGGCGTCCTGCGTCAGGAGATGAGCTTGGATCTGCTGTGCCTCCGCCAGGATCGCCTCGGCGTCATGGTAGGTGTTGTCCGCTCGCCGGTCGGACGCTTGGCCCATCACTTGCTGCCCTACCATGATGATGGAGAGTAGGGTCAACTGCAGGAAGGTCTGCGACACCCACTGCACGATGGAGAGCGCGTTGTGCGAGCTTATCGCCTGGGGCAACGCCACGAGCGCCAGGATGGCGAAGGCATAGGCACACCACATCGTGCCGACTCCTTCGGTGATCTGGCGCGCAAGCCACCCGTTGAAGCCCGATTTGTGCTGCTCTTTGACCTTGGGGGGGGGCTGCCGCCGGCGGTCGGCGATGCGCGGATGCGGGTGGTACTCGAAGAAGCTCATGGCGGCACCTTTCCTATGCAAGACGGCCACGTGTCGAATGGACACAGCTAACGATTCGCTGTGCCGGCGATAGGTCCTCGCGGCCGGGCCACGAATCCGAACCCGTCCACCTGGGTACCTAGCATGGGGAATGCAGAGCGAAATGGAAGAGAACCAGCGAGGAGCGCGCGTGGAAGAGCAGGAGAGCGTCATCTGCTGTGAGCAACTCTCCAAGCGTTATGAGGGGGGCGTGCTGGCCGTGGACCGGCTGGACCTCCGCGTCTACTCGGGCGAGGTGTTCGGGCTGCTCGGGCCCAACGGCGCCGGGAAGTCCACCACTGCAGGCATGCTCACCACCCGGGTGGTCCCTACAGGAGGCCGGGCGCTCGTGGCCGGCATCGACGTGGTGGCCCGTCCTGCGCAGGCCAAACAGGTGATCGGGGTGGTGCCCCAGACGAACACCCTCGATAGGGCCCTTACGGTCTGGGAGAACCTCTACTTCCACGGCCTCTTCTTCGGGATGAGCCGCCGCGCCGCGCGGGCGGCCGCCGACGGCGGCCTCGTGCTCTTCCGTCTGGACGACCGGGCCAAAGCGCCCGTGAGCGCCCTCTCCGGAGGGATGGCCCAGCGCCTCATGGTGGCCCGGGCGATCCTCCATCACCCCTCGGTGCTGTTCCTCGACGAGCCCACGGCCGGCCTCGATCCGCAGAGCCGCCTGGCCCTTTGGGACATCCTCGCCGGCCTCCGCGCGGAAGGCCCCACCATCTTCCTCAGCACCCACAACATGGAGGAAGCCGACGAGCACTGCGATCGGGTGGCCATCATGGACAATGGACACCTGCTGTCGGTGGACACCCCGGCCGGGCTCAAGGCCTCGGTCGGCGCCGACTCCATCGTGACCATCTCCGCCACCGGCGACCTGGACTCGCTCGCCCGGCGGCTCGCGACCATGGAGGGCGCGCTCCGGGCGACGCGCGCCGACGGCACAGTGCAACTACACGTGAAGGGCGCCCGGGGGATCCTCCCGCGGGTGCTGGACATCGCCGAGCGGGAAGGTGACACCGTGACCGACGTATCGGTGACCGAGCCCACGTTGGAGACCGTCTTCATAACCCTCACCGGAAGGGAGTTGCGGGACTGATGGAAACCGGACAGCCGCTACCGGCGGGCGCACCGCCGGCCCCTCCCATGCGGTGCGGCATGCCGAAGCCGTCCCGCTCGACGATGGGAGCCAGCCGCGTCGCCTTCCGGGCGCTGCTGCTGCGCGACCTGGTGGTCCTCCGCAAGTCCTTGAGCGTCTTCATCCCCCGCACCATCCTGCAGCCGTTCCTGCTGGTGTTCGTGTTCCTCTACGTGTTCCCCAAGATCGGCGAGTCGGTGGGAGGAGGCGGCCGGGCGCAGGCGGAGTTCGCTGCGGTGCTCGTCTCCGGCGTGGTCGGCCTCACCATCATGTTCCAGGGGATCCAGTCGGTGGCTCTGCCCATGGTGCAGGAGTTCGGCTACACCAAGGAGATCGAGGACCGGGTGCTGGCCCCTCTGCCCGTGTGGCTGGTGGCCGTGGAGAAGGTCGTGGCGGGCGCCATCCAGGGGCTGTTCGCCGCCATCATCGTCTTCCCCATCGCGGCGGTGGTGCATGTGAGGACCATCAGCCTTGGCTTGGCCGTGCACTGGGTGGTGCTCGTCACCATGATGCCTCTGGCCTGCGTCATGTGCGGCGCTTTGGGGCTCACCTTCGGCACCCGGTTCAACCCTCGGCAGGTGCCGATCCTGTTCGGCGTGATCATCCTCCCCATGACCTTCCTTGGCGGCACGTACTACGCCTGGATGGCCCTCGCGCCGGTGAAGGTGCTCGGCTGGTCGTGGCTACAGACGCTGGTGCTCTTCAATCCGCTCATCTACGTAACGGAAGGGTTCCGGGCCGCGCTGACCAACTCGCCGCACATGCCGCTGTACGTGATCTACCCGGTGATGGTGGGCTTCTGTGCGCTGTTCCTATGGGCGGGCATCCGCGGATTCGACCGCAGAGTGCTGAGCTGAGAGGCTAGACCCGCGAGCGGCGCGCCGCGCAAGCCTACGCCGGAGGCGCCGTCCGCCGCCCCGAGTCAGCGGAGCGTGAAGGCGGTGACCGAGTCCCCGTTGGGCACGAAGATCATGCCGCCCGCAGCCGCCGGGGAGACGAAGCGGGACACCGGAGTCCCAAGCGATGCACTGAACCGCACCTTCCCGGTGGCCGGGTCCAGTGCCCGCAGCGTGCCGTCATAGCCGACCGCCCACACCGCGCCCGCCGCTACGATGGGCGTGCAACTCCCGCCGTCCGCCTTCCACCCGACCGAGAGCTTGTCCGCGGTGACGTTCAGGGCTACCAAGGCGCCGGTCGTGGGGATGAAGACCGTGGAGCCGGAAACGGCCGCCGCGCCGAAGGCGCCGTTACCGGCCCGCAGTGAGGCCACCGACTTGCCGACGTGGCCAAGATTGGCGGCATCAAGCAGGTAGGCGATACCCTCTTTGCCCATGGCGAGCACCCGGCTGTTCGGCAGCAGGACGGGCCCGAGCGACCCCAGGTCGACGTCACCGGCGTTCAGCTGCGCCCAGTTCGAGGGAGCGAAGTAATCCAGCACTTTCAGCTGAGCATCCAGCCGGATGACGGCATTGCCGAAGTCGTACGTGCTCTGCCCGGCGCTGTTGCCTGTGGTCACCCAGAGGTCGCCCGACGCATCCACCGCCGGACCGGCCGGGTTCCAGATGCCGGCCTCGCGCCGGGTGGGTACCGTGTAGGCGGCGAGGCCGCCGCTGCCGTCCTCTGCAACGGATACCACCGCGCCCTTATAGGGTCCGCAGTCTCCGTATAGCCCGCCGAACGGCACATACACCTTGCCGCCGCTCAGGGTCAGCGCGCCGCGCTGCTGCTCGACGGCCGGCTGCAGACCCGGCGGGTCGATGGCCTGGTGCCAGCGCACCGCGCCATCCGCCAGCGCCAGAGCGAACAGTTCGTGGTGAGGCCCCGACTTCAGCCCGGCGACCACGTAGAGCGTTCCGGTGCCGGCGTCTATCACCGGCGTGCCCGTGATGCCCGAGGGGTCGATGTTGCCGCACGGCAGGTCACCGCCGGCGACCGGCTGGCCCAAGTTCTGCCGCCATACGGTCTTGCCGGTGGCAGCATCCAGCGCGTAGACACTGTCGCCCTCGGTGGCCACTAACACCCGGCCGCCGACCACGAGCGGCTGGGCGTACACCGCGCCGTCCAGAGTGGCGGAGGCCCAGGCCTGCTTGACGGCGCCGAGCGCGGCCTGGTCGGAAGACACTCCGCTCCGCGCGGCGTCATGATGATAGGTGGGCCAGTCAGCGGAGGCCTGTCCCCCGCCCGTGGTCTGTGTGGTCGATGAGGCGACGGGAGTGGACGTGGACGATCCGGTCACGCTCGTCTCACCGGTTCCGGCGCTCGTAGAGGTGCCCCCGGCCGGTGGGACCGAGGCCGCCGTCGTCTGGACGACAGTGCCGGAGGTGCCGGAAGCCGCCGACCCGCCGCAGCCCGACAGCGCGAGGGCGGCCAAGGGGACGAGTAGGAGCAGGGCAGCAACGGCCGCCGTTCGAGCGGCAGGCCAGGTGACGAACGAGCCGCGGACGGGGATCATGACACATCGCCTCCACTCTCGCGATTGTTCCGAGCCTGGTCGGGCTTGCAGACTCCCCCCACCTGGATGGACGGCGAGGCCTTGCCCGTCCGCAACTCCTTCCACTTGAGGTGCGACGATGCCATGGCCACGTAGCCGATGAGCAACGGCGGTACGGTCCAGATGAAGTACGCCACGATGCTGAAACCGGCTGCCTGAATGGATCCGATCCCGAACAACTGCAACCCGACCGTGCAGAAGAACTGCCACGAGCCTACGTTCCCAGGAGTCCCAGGGAGAAACGTACCGATCATGACGATGGAGAAGAGCCCCGCTGCCTGTATCGGCGAGAGCGGCAAGTGGTAGCCCCGCAACATCAGCCAGTAGGCTGCCACGTTCACGATGGCCGCGGCGAGCGCCGCCCCGAAGGCCACCAGCAGAGCCTTCGGCCGGGTCCAGCCAAGCGCCCGCACGAGGTCGAGCGTGATGGAGCGCAGCCGGCCAGACACCCGGTGGTGTGCCGCCCAGCGCTGCACCCTGGCGAGCAGGTAGTTCCGCCGCAAGGCGAGCAGGGCGAAGCCGATGAGAGCCAGCCCCACTCCGACCTCGAGAATGATGCGCACGATCTGCAGTACTTGGGGCAGCACCAGCCCGCGCAGAGCGAAGTACACGACGAGAACGATGGCGACGGCGTCCACCACCCGCTCCACCAGTTCGGTGGACAGCACCTGAGTCACGTTGGCCCTGGCGCTGCGCGCCACGATGACACCGCGGACCACGTCCCCGCCTGAGAGCGGCAGGATGCTGCTGTATACGGTCCCGATGTAAATGGCCTCCAAGAGCCCCATGAACCGAGTGCAGATAGGCTGCAGCAGCGATCGCCAGCGCACGGCTTCCAGCACGCGCGGGATGATCTCCACGATGATGGCCGCGATGATCAGCCACCAAGTGACCCCTCTGAGACCCTTGCTCAGCTCCGACAACCGCACACGAGAGAGCACGTATCCCAGAGCCGCCGCCGAAACGACCCAACCGGTAAGAGCAGGCCAGTGCCTGCGCAGCCAGCCCTTCTTCTCCCCTTCCGGCACCGGCGTTTTCTCCCTGCCCGGGGCCGGTTCGCCGAGCGGGGGCTGGACCTCGTGAGGCGGCTCGGTCACAGGAGCCTCGCAGCCACCAGCAGATAGAACGCCGCCAGCCCGCGATACGGCGCGAAAGGAGCCAGCAGAGCAGCCACCTGCTCCGCAGACGGACGGTCCCCGCTTCCCATCAGCCTGCCCACCGCGATCCGGATGCCCAGGTCGTCAACGGGGACGGAGTCGGGCCGCGCCAAGCCGCGGATGAGCACGTATTCCGCCGACCAAGGGCCGAAGCCGCGAAGGGCCACGATGCGCTCCTTCACCTCGTCGCTCGGCATCTCCTCGAGCGCGTCCAGGTCGAAGGTGCCTTCGGTCACTTGGCGCGCCAACCCGGAGACGTATTCGGCCTTTCGATGAGACAGGCCGCAGCTGGTGAGGTCGTCGAGCGAGGCCGACGCGAGTGTCTCCGGAGCGGGAAACACCGGCTCGCCCTCCGCATCGGAGCCGAAGCGGGCGACCAGTCTGGCGTGGATGCTGCGCGCGGCCAACAACGATATCTGCTGCTCAACGATCGCAGTGACGAGCATGTCGAAGAGGCTGGCCGGGCGGAAAGCTTTGATGCCGCACAGCGTGCAGGCTAGCGGGCCGAGGACCGGGTGGCCGGCCACCAGATCGTAGAAGGGCTGAAGGTCCAGGTCGGCGTTGACCACCCGGGCTATCAGCACCTGCAGCGCAGACAGCCCCGCGGGAGCGGGCCGGGCCTCGGCGATGACGACGGCGGGAGAGCGCCGGGCTTCGCGGATCTCCAGAAGCGTCGGACGGTCTTCCACGAGCACGCCGAGCCGCAGCACCGATTCGCCACTCGGGGGCGCGACGGCGCCCGCGGCCGCTGCCGCCTCTTTGTGGGCCGCTTTCAATTGCGCCGTCGTCATCCCAAAACTGAGCATGGCTTTCATGCTCAGCTCGAAGTCGAAAGGACCGCGGCACTCCACGTGCACTGTCCCGACCGGCGTTACTCGATCTCCAGACGTCATCGTTATCTCCCACGCCGAACTGTACCCGGCCGCCGAAGTCTTGCACTTCAGTGTCTCACGCGCGAGACTGCCACTCTGGACCGCTTGGCAAAGGCTCGGGCTGCGGTCCCGATCCATGAGCGAGTTTGCGGAGGCGTACAGTGAAGGCAGTGGTGTTCGAGGAGTTCGGTGGTCCGGAAGTCTTGAAGTACGTCGACCTCCCGAAGCCCGTGCCCGGACCGGGCCAGCTGCTGGTCAAGACCAAGGCCGCCGGAGTCTGCAAGGCCGACTGGCGGGTCCGTACCGGGCGCAGCCAGTGGCTCACCGCCCCGTTCCCCGTCACCGTGGGATACGAGTCGGCCGGGGTCATCGAAGCTCTGGGGTCCGGCGTGTCGGGGTTCACGGTCGGGCAACCGGTGCATGTGCTCCACATGGCGGTCTACGGCACCAACGCCGACTATATGGCAGTCACCGAGGACGACGTCTGCCCGTTGCCCGAAGGTATGGACTTCGACGCGGCGGCGGCTGCCTTCAACTACTTCGTCGCCTGGGGACTGCTCGAGCAGATCGTCCAGGCCTCCCCCGGCCAGACCCTCTACATCGGCGGGGCGGCCGGAGGTGTCGGGACGGCGGTCATCCAACTGGCTCAGCACAAGGGCGTGAAGGTCATCGCCAGCGCCGGCAGCGAGGTCAAGTGCGACTATCTGCGTAGCCTGGGCGTGGAGAACGTGTTCAACCACAGGGCCGAGAGCGACGTCGCAGCGGTCAAGCGGCTGTCGGGCGGGCGCGGCGTGGACTACGTCTACGACCAGGTGGCCGGCCCGGACTTCTGCCGGCAGTTCGACATGCTGGCCACCTTCGGCCAGATCATCCTCTACAACTACCTGGGCGGCTACCCAGAGGACAAGGAGATCATCCATCTGCTGCAGAGCAGGTGCGAGGGTTGCTACGGGATCCGCTACTTCTCCATCCACGTGCACGACGCCGACCCGGCAGGATTCAGGAAGGTCAAGGAGGAGGTCCTGGCTCTCATCGCGTCCGGCGCCGTGAAGCCGCCCATCTACAAGGTGCTGCCCCTATCGGAGGCTCGCCGGGCGCACGAGATGATCGAATCGGGAGAGGTGCTCGGGAAACTGGTGCTGCGCCCCGAGTCTGAGGTACGGGCTCCCGCCAGGGCTTTCTAGAACTGCCCCCACTGACCCAGCATGGCCGCTTCGGCCCGGGCCTCCTCGGCATAGAGGCTCTGGCTGTCCCCGCGGGCCGGGGTTCGGGGCTCGAAAGCCACGTCGGGCGGGCTGCTCATCTTGCGCCAGAGACAGGTGTCCTTCCTCAGGTATTTGACCTTCACCGCCGGCGAGCAGTCCGTGACCGTGCAGCCCTGGCACAGGTCGGTGACCTCCTGTAGCCGAGGCACTTGCTTGCGGGGTTTCTCGCCGTGGTCGATGCGGACTTGCGCCTGGAGCAGCAACTCCTGCACGTCGCCGCGGATGGAGATGCGGAAATCGGGCATGTGCTCGGGCTCGTCATAGGAGAAGACGCCCTTGCGCCAGTGGGCGATCTCGAACATTCGGGCCATCGTGAGCCGGTACACCGCTTGGCGGATGACCGTCTCGCTGACGAACCCGCGCTCCGCAAGGCGCTCCCCCAGGGGCTTGCGCGCTTCGCCCGCCTGCAGACCGGCAGCCTCTTCCATGAGCACCCGGGCGAGTTGGTTCTCGGCCACCAAGCCGTGCTTGAGCAGGAAGACTCCGAGGCGGTCGTCGGTGAGAGGCAGGGAGATGGCCTCCAGGCGGCCTTTGACCAGGTAGATCTGGCCGTGCTCTTCATAGTCTCTGATCTCAAGGATGCCTGTACACGCGTTCTGGGCGAGGAACTGTAGGACGCTCGCCAGGTCGAACCGCTCGATAGAACCACGCAGGATCATTGCCTCTCCCTTGTCCAGTACCACCCCGTTGTATCGGCAGAGCGGGGCGCCGACTTGACCACTGGGTGACGGCGCGGAGGGCGCGCATGGGGAGGTCCGAAGACAGGCGGGGCCGCCTCTTACGAGGCGGCCCCGGTGTCCTTCAGCGGTCGTGCTCGTCTACCAGATGTGCACCAGGCTGATGGTGATGTAGCCGGTGTAGGTATGGAGGGGCGCGATGGTGAAGCTTGCAGCGTTATGCGGGCCGTCGAAGTCGTCGTCGATGGTGGCGACCAACTTGTAGCCGGGCGGTGCCATGACCGCAGAATGCTGGCCCACGGCCAGTTCGGTGAGGTACGAAGTGCCGGTGACGACCCAGCTGGAGTTGTTCAGTTGGAGCCACACGCCGTTGTTGATGGCCTGGTGTGGGGTGTTGGTGACTTCGCCCAGCAGGCGATAGTCGGCGGCGCCGATGTCGGCTTGGCTGTGATGCGCTTCACTCGCCGTCACGACGCCCAGGAGGAACGCGTGGTTGAGTTCCACGTACAGGTTCTTGCCGGTCGCGGCGGCAGGCGGTGCTCCGGGAGCAGCCGCCCCCGCCACGGAAGTGATGGAGTTGTAGAAGTTCCCCTTGAGCGCGATGTTCGAGAACGCTGCGCTCGCCGCACCGGTCTTGGAGTTGAGGTCCCAGCTCGCGATCTTGGCGGGCGGGTAGGCCGGCTCATGGTAGACGTTGGTGTTCTGCATGGTTGCGAAGTTCGGGCCCGGGTCGTCGTCGTCCATCACCTGCATGAGGATGCCGTTGGCCGGGTTCAGTCTGACGCCGTTCGCGCCGTCCACGGTGATGGCGATCTCTTGGCCCTTGTCGAGGAAGGTGGCTTCCTTGGTGTTGAACTGAGTGCCGCCGGTGATATCCAGCGTGCCGCCGCCGTGCCACATGACGCCGAAGCGCTTGGAGTTCACGATGGTGGGCCGGTACGGGATGGCGGCCAGTTCGGCCGGGGTCAGGCCCAGGCCGAGGCTGGTATTGAGAGCAGCCACCGCGGCCGGGGTGCTGTCGCCGTAGTGGAGGAAGCTGCCGCGGCTGATGGTGGCGTAGGAAGCGACGTTGAACGTGTCGCCGAGGAAGTTCTCGGTCGCGTCACCGATGCCGTACGAGCCGTAGCCATCTTTGCCGGTGATCTCGATCTTGCTGTTGATGGCGGTCAGAGTCGGGGTAGTACACCCGTCGGTGGAGAGGACGCCCCAGCCCTGCGACTTGATCGTGGAGTTGATGTAGCTGGCCTTGGTGTTGACGCCGAGCAGGTTGGTGGCCCGCACGTTGCCGGACAGGCTCAGCATCCACGGTACCGACCGCATCTGGGCGGTGTCGATGGTCGGGATGTAGTCGGACGGCAGCACGCCGTTCTTGGTCTCGATGTAGGAGTTCTTCACGACCACACTGGCGCCGCCCTCGGCCTCGATAGCGGCCCGCGCAACGCCCTGGTCGACGATGTGGGCCCTGTCGATGACGGCGCTGGTGCCCACGCCGTTCACCACGATGCCGGCGCCGTAACCGCAGAAGTCGCTACGGCCGTTGCCGATGAGGCGGATCCAGGTGTTGGTGATGTTCCAGGCGCCGCCGGCCACGAAGATGGCGTCGAAATCCTGGCCGAAGGACGTGATGCTAACGTTCTTCACGAACGGAGCCACGGGTTTCGGGCCCCACACCGCTGCCGGCACCGATTTGGCATCGACGACGCCGGTACCGTCAAGATACAGAGCCTGGCGGAACGGGAAGGTGACCGTGGGGGTACCCGGGGGGCCCGCAGGTGCGTATAGGAACAGGTTCTGGTCGGTGATGGTCAAGAACGCCGGCGCATAGATGCCCGGTTTGGAAAGGAGCGTCTTGGTGCCGGCCGTACTTTTGAGCACGCCCCCCATCTCGACGCCTCTGACCGTGAGGGTCACCTCTTTGCCGTCGGGCGCCACGATAACGCCGCCGGGCTTGATGACGAGCACGCCGACGGCCGTCGTCTGGGAGATGGTGTAGGGCGAGTTTGCCGGCGTCACCGTGATGGTGGGGACAAACGGAGTAGCCATAGCGGCCGGAACCATCACCAGGATCACCGTGACGGCGACGGCCAAGCAAATGAGCAACATGACAAGGCGATGCTTCTTCCTCATGAATCTCTCCGTGTGATCAGGCGGCCGTCCGGCCACCAGCTGTGTTTGCGGAGCGCACGAGAATGACCCCTCTATGGACCCCCACCCCCTTTCGCGATCGGGCTCGCGTGATGCCTCAGTTGTACCGCTTCGAGGCACCGCGGTCAATGGGTAAAGGCAAGAAACCAATTGCGTGTCGGCAGGCGACCGAGCTGCTCCGCGGCGATCGCCGTGAGGAATCCCGCTGCCCCCGCTTGGGTAGGTAGCCGGGCATGAGGTCGATGGCGCACAAACCCGCTCTCGCCGGCATGGCCATCTGGGTTATGGGCATCGAGGACCCGGGCTTTGGGCCGGTCATCGGAGGCCTGCTGTCGGCGGCTTCGCGAGGCGGTCTCGGGTGACCCGCGCCGCCTGCCTCCCCCTCTCGAGGGTCCCCGCGACGAGGAGCCCGGCCAACATGAAAGCCGCGCCGACCATCTCCGCGGGGTAGAGTCCGGCGGTGTCGCCGAGCCGGGCGCGGGAGCCGATGAAGGCGAGCACTCCCGCCCCGGCGGCGATGAGGACGTTCGCCCACACGCGATAGGCGTACTCCCGCCGGCGGATGAAGTGGATCATCGAGTAGAGGGCCCCACCGAACAGGAAGATCGACCCGGTGATGTTCAGCGGCAACGACATCACCCTGGGGAACGAGAGACTGGCCCCCAAGGCCTGCCCACCCACCGTGATGCCCGGGACCAGCTTGCTGGTAGTGAGAGCGTGGGTGAACGTGCCGACCAGAAAGGCGGCCATACAGACCGCCACAAAACCGAGATACACGTGCCCCCAGACCCTTTTCCGGGTCACCAGGTAGAAAGTGCCCAGTCCCAGGAACCCGACCAGGGAAGCGGCCAGGACGATGTACACGCGGTATACGGTCGGATCCCAGGAGCGCGAATGCTCGGACCACGCCTCCATCGCGGCTGCTATGGTGTAGATAGCCATGCCCACCGTCCAGGCGGCCTGGTGCCGGCGTCGGCGCTTCCATCACTGCCATACGAGGAGCCCAGTGAAAACGGCGCCGATGACGGCCGTCGCGAGTGGCCAGGCCCAGTTTGACCAGAAATCGGTTTGCATCGTAGTTCGCCCCCCTTTCGGGATATAAGGGGCTGCCGAAGAATGACTCCTCGCCGCCCAGTGCGCTCTGGAGCCCGGGGCTGCGTTCTTGAACAGCCTGACGAGTGTCTCCACATCGTAACGGTCTTGAACGGAGCGGACTAGTGAGCCACAGCCAAGGACTACCCGATGCACTCGATGCATTGCCGGATATCGGCCGGCGGATGGCCGGGAAGAAGACGGCCCTGTTCCTGGACCTGGATGGGACCCTGGCCCCCATCGCGGCCCGGCCCGACCTCGTGGAGGTGCCGGAGACCACCCGGGAGCTGCTGGAGCAGCTAGCCCGGCTGTGCCCGGTAGTGGTGGTATCGGGACGAGGGCTGGAGGACCTGCGGGACAAGGTGGGGGTGCGCTCCGTCTTCTACGTCGCCGACCACGGGTTCCAAGTGCTCGGCCCTGTGCGGCAACGGCTGGAGCTGGAGGTAGGGCGTGAATCCCGGCCGCAACTCGAGCAGGCGGCGGCGGCGCTGCGCCGCGCCCTTGCCACCGTCGAAGGCGCGCTAGTGGAGGAGAAGGGGCTGTCTCTCTCGGTCCACTATAGGCTGGTGCCGCGGGAACGGCAGGCCGCAGTGCTGCGAGCCGTGGCCGACGTCGCCGAGCGGTTCCCGATGCTCCGGGTGACTGAGGGCAAACTGGTACACGAGTTCCGGCCGCCGGACGACTGGAACAAGGGCAAGGCGCTGGTGTGGGTGATGGAGCAACTCGGCCTGGGCCGGGGGTCCGGGATCGGGGAGGGCTTTCCCATCGCCCTCGGCGACGACCTCACCGACGAGGACATGTTCGCCGCGGTGGAGGGCTGGGGCGCAGCGGTGCTCGTGGGCGACCCCGGGCGGCCGACCCGGGCTTCGTACTGGGTGGCCGATCATCTCGGGACAGCCCGCTTCCTCGAGGGAGTACTGACACTCCTTCGATGATTAGTAACAGCCCCTGCGGGTAGAGAGGGAGTATGGTCGAGTTCGTGGTGAAAGACTGTGCGCTGGCCGTGGTGGCGACGGGCCGGAAGGCTCAGACCCTTCGCGAGTTGCGCGACATCCTGCGGGACGTCCACCCCGGCTGCGTCTATCACCACTTCTGGGGAACGTTGCTACGCCCCCAGTTCGCGGAGCGCGAGTACAACAACGACTTCGCCACCTGGTGCCACGACGCCCTCCATGACGGCGTCATTGCCGAGCGGCTGGCAGTGGTCGACCCGGCCGACTTCGCAGACCTGGAATTGCTGCGCCAGGAACTCATCGAGGTCATCGAGGAGCGGCTGGACGAGACCGGCGAGCCGGTGTTCGCGCGGACGGACCAGCAGTTCAACTTCTCCCGATCGGTCACCGTGGTGTTCGACACTCACCGGCGCCTCGAGTACGCGGACGAGTTGGCGGCGGTGGTCCCCACCCTGTCGGTGGGCAGCATCTTCTACCACTTCGTGGACGCCCGTCGCCGGGAGCCCGTCGGCGTGGACGATTTCCGCGCCTGGCTTTCGAGCCTGGGTCCGGAACATGAAGCCCTCATCGCCGATCTCGCAGGTGTCGACCCCTATTTCGAGTCGCTCTACACCGTGCGCACGCGGCTTGCGGAGATCTTTGCGAAGCACCTGAGCCCCAAGGGTCCCAAAGCAGCGCGCAAAGCGGTGCGCCGCGCCACGGCGGTCCCCATCGTCGGGCCCTCCGCCGGCCTCATGGAGCGCTACGCGGCCGAAGCCGGGCGGGACGCAGTAGACCAGCTCAGCCAACTGGCCACCCGGCTTGCCGGCCAACGGGTGGTGCACGTGAACTCCACTCCGCGGGGCGGCGGAGTGGCGGAGATCCTCAACTGGATGATCCCCATGATGCGCGAGTTGGGCATGGACGCCAGCTGGGAAGTGCTGGAGGTGTCCGAGCCCGACTTCTTCTCCGCCACCAAGTCGTTTCACAACGCGCTGCAAGGCAGCGCTATCGGCATCCCGGACAGGCTGCTGCGGGTGTACGAAGAGGTCAACGCCCGTAACGCTGACCGGCTGCGCCCGATCCTGGAGCCGGCGGACGTGGTGTTCATCCACGATCCCCAGCCCGCGCCTTTGCTGCGCCTCTGCCCGAACCGCCGGGGCAAGTGGATCTGGCGCTGCCACATCGACGTGAGCCACCCGAACCGCAGTGTCTGGCGGTATCTGCGCCAGTACGTCACCGAATACGACGCCAGCATCTTTTCGGCGGACGACTTCGCCCAGCCCATGCCGCACCCGGTGTTCCTCATCCCGCCGAGCATCGACCCTCTCAGCGAGAAGAACCAGCCACTGCCGGAGGAGGAAGTGCGCCAAGTGCTGACCGACTTCGGAGTGGACCCGGACAGGCCCACGCTCCTCCAGGTGTCGCGGTTCGACCGCTTCAAGGACCCGGTGGGCGTCATCAAGGCGTACAAGCTGGCGACGCGGTTCGTACCCAGTCTGCAATTGGTGTTGGCCGGCGGCGGCGCGGTGGACGACCCCGAGGGCGAGATCGTGCTCCAAGAGGTCAAGCAGACCGCCGGCGACGACCCCGACATCCACGTGCTGTCGTCGTCCCACTACAGCGACCGGGTGATCAGCGCCCTACAGAGCGGCGCGGACATCGTGCTGCAGAAGTCACTGCGCGAGGGCTTCGGGCTGACCGTCACCGAGGCCATGTGGAAGGGCAAGCCGGTGATCGGCGGAAACACGGGCGGCATCCGCCTGCAACTGCTCAACCATCGGACCGGCTTCCTCGTGGACACGCCCGAAGGCGCGGCCATGCGCATCCGCTATCTCCTGTTCGACCGGCCTCGCATGCAGGAAATGGGCAGGGACGCGCGCGAACTGGTGCGTCAGAACTTCCTGACCACTAGGCATCTGCGCGAGTACCTGACGCTCATGGTCGTGCTGACCCACGGCAACGAGGATCGCATTGAGCTTGCCTAACCCGGAGTCCGTCAAGGAAGGGCCTGTGGCCGTCCCCCCAAAACAACGGCTCATCGTGGTCTCCAATCGGCTCCCCTACGTGCTCGAACGGCAAGAAGGAGACGAGTGGACATTGCAGCCCGGCTCCGGGGGCTTGGTTACCGCGCTCCTTCCCGTGCTCCGCGACCGAGGCGGCATCTGGATTGGCTGGCCCGGTACCATCGAGAACCCTCCGGAACTCAAGGAGATCTTCCGCAAGGCGTCGCGCCGGGCCGGGTATCTGCTGGAGCCCGTGCCGCTTACCAGCGAAGAGGTGGATGCCTACTACTACGGCTACTCCAACGAGACCATCTGGCCGCTGTTCCACGATCTGCAGTCGCAGGCGGTGTTCAATCCGCAGTATTGGCAGGCGTACGAGCACGTGAACCGCAAGTTCGCCGAGACACTCTTGTCGGTGTGCCGGACAGACGACTTCGTCTGGATACATGATTACCAGCTGATAGATGTCGCCCTGCACCTCCAGAAGTCCATCTGCCCGGCCAACCTGGCCTTCTTCCTGCACATCCCCTTCCCCAACCCGGACATCTACATGAAGCTGCCGGAACGGCAGATCCTGCTCAACTCCCTGCTCTCTTACGACCTCGTAGGGTTCCAGACCCAGCGGGACCGCCGCAACTTCATCCAATGCGTGCGCACGCTGGTCAAGAACGCCCGGGTGCGGGTGGAGGGCAACCTACACGTCATCCGTACCGAGGACCGGGAGTTGCGCGTGGGCAGCTTCCCCATCGGCATCGATTCGGTGGCCATGGCCGCCCGGGCGGGCGCCCAGGAGGTGCAAGACCGGCTGCACGCGGTGCGCCGTCGTTTCGAAGACCGGCAGATCGTCCTTGGCCTCGACCGCCTCGACTACACCAAAGGCATCCCTCACCGGCTGCGCGCCTTCGCCGATCTGCTGGAGCGGTACCCGGAGGTCCGCGGCAAGATCCACCTGTTCCAGGTGGTGGTCCCCAGCCGGATGGGCATCCGCGAGTACGACGAGCTGAAACAGGAGATCGAGCGGCTGGTGGGCGAGATCAACGGCCGCTACTCGGAAGTGGGATGGGTACCGGTGCACTACTTCTTCCGGAGCGTGGGCCAGACTGAACTGCTGGCCTTCTACCGCGCTGCGAGCATTGCTCTGGTGACACCGCTCAAGGACGGGATGAACCTGGTGGCCAAGGAGTTCGTCGCCTGCGCGCTCGAGGAAGACTCAGTGCTGATCCTCAGCCAGTTCGCCGGGGCGGCCGCCCAATTGGGCCGCGCGGCCTTGGTGATCAACCCGTACGACATCGAGCAGACGGCCGACGCCATCTACACCGCGTTCCGAATGAGCCCCGGCGAGCGCCGCTACCGGATGCGCCGGCTGCGCCGGAATGTGCGCGATCAGAACGTCTTCTGGTGGGTGGACTCCTTCATGCGGGCGGCCATCGACAAGGAACTGCGGGACTTCCCGGTGATGGAGGAGTACATCCCCGAGCATCACGGTGCGCCGCAGAGGCCTCACGTGTCGGAGACGCATTCGTTGTAGCACCGGGCTGAGGGTCGCCGTGGCAACTGTCTTCACGGCGGGCACTTCCTCGTCGCCACTCAACTGGACGACGATAGTGGTGGGGACGCCCCCGGCCGCTGCCGTGGTGCCTGAGCCGCCTGCCGCCGTGGTGCCGCTACCGGCAGTGGGCCTGCCCCGCTCGTGGTGCTACTGCTGCCCGAACCGCTGCCGACCACGACCAACGCCAGGGCCACCGCCAAGATCGGCGGCACGAAGAGCCCAGCCGGTCACGGCTGGACCGTGATGGTCCCTTTCATCTGCGGGTGTATGGAGCAATAGAAGGCGAAGCTGCCCGCCTTCGTGAACGTGAAGGAGAAGCTCTGACCCTTGCTCAGCAGGTCGCTCTTGAAGGTGCCGTCGTTCGCCACCACGTCGTGCTGGGCGCTGTCCTCGTTCGTCCAGGTGACGGTCTGTCCCACCTTTACCGTCACGTCGGCTGGAGTGAACGCGATGTTCTTCATCGTGATCTGAGCGGCGCCGCTCGGTGCCGTCCGACCGCTCGTGGAAGTCGTCCCACCCCCGCCGCACCCGGCAACGAGGACCAGGGCCGTGATGACCACTGCAACTATCAGTACGAGGACGGCCGCCCCTGCCGGTCCCCTTGGCAGCTGAGACACCCGTTCGGGACTCATCTCTATCTCCTTTTCGCCCACAACTTGATGCTCAAGACGACGGCGGCGCCGATGGCTCCAAGCGCAGTGAGCGCCAGCTTGGTCACGTCAAAGACGGGACGGACCGACACCCCATCGGGGCCTATGACGATCGCAGCCACCGGCCGGGCCATGGCCCCGCCGCCACCGCCGCCACCGCCACCCGCTCCTTGCATGTCCTGACCGCCGGCCTCAGCGTCGGCCTCACCGCTCGGGGCAGCGGGCGCGACCGGCGCCGGCGACCCGTCGTGGGCCTTCATCCTGTGTTTCTGCGTCGGGCCGAACCCCATGCCGGAGCCAAAGCCTCCGCCGCTCGCCACCTCGGCGGCCGGGATCACCGTGTAGCCGCCGGAAGAGACCGGCGGGCCGAAGACCTTGACCGAGTCGGCCGCGGAGACGATGCCCATCAAAGCGCGGATCCGCGCTTCAGACTCCTGCCGGACGCTGTCTACTACCTCGCTCAGACTGCCTTCCATCACCGCTCCTTTTGCGCTCTCGTACACATCCAGACGCCATACACCAACAGAGCCGCCATCGAGACGATCGCCAACTGCGCCAGTCTCGTCACGTCCACGATCCATACCCGGGATTCCTTGCCTCCAATAGTGACCGATGCTGCCGCCGGCCACCTACACCGATAGAAGAAGCCCCGCTCAGGCGCCAGACCGCCCGCCGCCGCCCGGTCGGGGGCGTACCCGATGGTCAAAGTCCTGGCGATGGGCGTAACGGCGGTCTGGCCGGCGAACAGGGTATCGCCGCGCTCCGACTCCAGCCGGGGCCACCACGGCGGCCGGCCTGAACCGCCGGCCATGTATCCTTGGGCGTACATCGACCCTCACCAGCCTCTCACTCTCAAAGCAGAAGGCGATACTATCGCTCTACCCGCAACCGTAACCCTGCTCCGCGGGTCTGTCCAGGAAGGAAGAACCGTGCAGGCTGAAGTGACGTTCCCCAGTCCTACTCGTATCCAAGCGCGGAGAGGGGTACGCATCGACGCGGAGCGGAGCGAGGAGACCCACTTGCTGGCCCCGGGACTCTGCTTCGTCAAACAACAACTCGGGCAGAGACCGGAGATCGCCACCTCGGTCGTCGGCGCGTCCGTCTAGACAGGAGTCTGCCATGAACGTAGATGACGCCCTCCGGGCCCGGCGCACGGTCCGCGCGTTTCTTCCCCGCCCGGTGCCCGGCGAGGCACTGGAGGTCATCCTCGGCGACGCACTGCACGCGCCTTCTTGGGCGAACACCCAGCCCTGGGAGATCTTCGTAGCCGCCGGCGAGCCGCTCGAGAGAATCCGGACGATCTGGGCGGAGCGGACGGAATCCAAGGTCTCCTCGGACACGGACATCCCCTTCCCCGGCGCCTGGCCGGCCGGGTGCAAGGAGCGGACCAAGGAGCTCAACGTCGACCGGGCGAAGGTCACCGGCACTTCTCCCAGCGATCCCGCGTTCCACCGCGATTTCCTCCTGGCCAACCGCCGCTTCTTCGGCGCCCCCTGCGTGGTCTATCTGTGCATGGACCAGATGCTCGGCTCCTGGTCGATGTTCGACCTGGGAGCCATCGCCCAGAGCATCTGCGTGGCCGCTCAGGGCCACGGGGTGGACTCCGCTATCGCCATCAACATGGTCCTGTGGCCCGACGTGCTGCGGGACGAGCTGGAGATCCCCCGCGAGCTCGCAGTGGTCATCGGCATCGCCCTGGGATACGTCGACCCGGCCGGTCCGGAGGACGCTTTCCGGGCCGCCCGGCGGCCCCTTGGTGACGCAGCCCGGTTCATAGGCGTCTAGAGGAGGTCTTCGTGTCGAGTTTGGCTGGCAAGACCGCGGTCGTCACCGGCGCCGCATCGGGCATCGGCCTGGCGGTCGTCACGCTGTTCGCGAAAGAAGGGGCCAAGGTGCTCGCCATCGACCGCGATGCCGCCGTTTTGGAGAGGGCCGTGAGCGGGTTGGCGCCGGATGTCGCGCCTTACGTGGCCGACGTCACCGACGAAGCCGGCATGGCCGCGGCTATGGCCGAAGCCGCGCAGCGCTTCGGCGGCATCGACGTCGTCATCCCCAACGCCGGCATCTTCGGGCAGCACGCTCACATCAAGGACTGCCCCATCGACTCGTTCGACCAGGTGATGCGGGTTAACGTGAGCGGCGTGGTGATCACCATCAAGCACGCCACTCCCTACCTCATCGCTCGGGGAGGCGGCGCCATCGTCATCACCTCGTCGGTAGGCGCCATCCTCGGCAATCCGGGGAGCGTAGCCTATGCGGCCAGCAAGCACGCACTCAGCGCGGTCATGAAAGTGGCGGCCGTGGAGTTGGCCCCGCACAACATCCGGGTGAACACGGTCAACCCCGGCCTGGTGGACACCCCGATGATCGCCTCCATCGAGAGGGACCTGGCCCCGGACGACCCCACCGGCAAGGGACGGGCCATCCTTCAGTCGGCCACCTTCCTGCGCCGTTACGTGGAGCCGTCCGAGGTCGCCGGGCTCATGCTGTTCCTGGCCGCGGACACCGGCAAGAACTGCACCGGTGCGATGTATCTCATCGACGGCGGCATGCAGTACTGCCTGCAGCAGTAGCGGATGGACGCCGCCCACTTCCATCCCCCCACCTATCCGCTCGACCCGGGTTGGTTCGAGCGCCCGTCGAGCATCCACGGGATCTCACACGTCCGCCGGGTGCTCATCCACGCCCAGGCGATCGCATCCGCCCGGGACATCGACCCCGATTGGTTCGAGTCCCTTGTTCTTGCCGCGGCCTGGCACGACATCGGCCGCAAGCACGACGGCAGGGAACCGGAGCACGGACCTAACAGCGTGGCCAAGGCCAAGGCCTTGGGACTCGGCCACGGCGTCGACCCCCTGGTGCTGACCCGGACGTTCTTCGCCATGGAATGGCACTCGGTCTCCGACTATCACGCCCTCGACCATGCCGCCACCGTGGACCCGCAGGCCCGTCCCGAGATCGGCACCATGCTGCGCGTCCTGTGGCTGCTCAAAGACGCCGACGGCCTCGACCGGGTGCGCATCCAGGACCTGGACCCCAGTCAGTTGCGCTACGAGGAGTCGCTGAAGTTCGTCGACCGCGCGTGGGAATTGCTGCGCGAGATGCCCTAAAACCGGCGCCCCGCCGGGCCGTCCCGGCCGGGGCCACGCAAGGAGGACCGCACATGCCCGAGGCCACCGCCTCCCCGTCCGCCCGCGAGGTCGTCCTCGCGTTCTACGAAGCCGCCCTCAACGAAAAGGATGTCGAGAAGGCCAAGCGATATCTGGGCGACGTCTATATCCAGCACAATCCCCACGTGTCCGACGGCCCCGAAGGCTTCTTCCGCTTCATCCGCTTCCGCCGCGAGCGCTACCCGCAGGCCCGCAACGAGGTGAAGCGGGTGATCGCCGAAGGCGACCTGGTGGCCCTGCATGTGCACTCGGTGGTGATCCCCGGCTCGCCGGGCCGCCAGATCGTGGACATCTTCCGGGTGGAGAACGGCAAAGTGGTGGAGCACTGGGATGTGATCCAGGAGATCCCCGTGGAACTCTTCCCGCCCATCAACGACAACGGGCTGTTCTAGGGCGAGCGCTAGATCCCCAGGCCCAGCATCCCCTTGGGATGGTAGCGATCGCCCGCCGCCACGCCCTTCGGGAAGAGCGCATCCAGTTCCGCCAGATCCTCGGCGGTCAGCGCCACGTCCACCGCCGCCACGTTCTGCTCCAGATACTCGATGTGCTTCGTCCCCGGGATCGGCACGACGTCTTCTCCCTGAGCCAGTACCCAGGCCAGGCAGAGTTGGGCTGAACTGCACCCTTTGGCGTCTGCCTTGGCTTTCACCGTTGCGGCCAAGTGGGCGTTCCGCTCGGCGTTCTCGGCGGCATAGCGGGGAAGCGTGGGACGCCAGTCGTCGCCGGCAAGGTCGCCCGGGCCGCTGAAGCGGCCGGCCAGGAACCCTCGGCCCAGCGGAGCGTACGGCACCAGGCCAACGCCCAGTTCCCGGCAGGTATCGAGGATCTCACCCTCCACATCCCGGGTCCACAGCGAGTACTCGGACTGCAGCGCCGCGATGGGGTGCACGGCGCATGCCTTGCGGATGGTCGCCGCCCCAGCCTCCGACAGACCCAGATGCCGCACCTTCCCCTCGGCCACCAGCTCCGCCATGGCGCCGACGGTCTCTTCGATGGGCGTGTCCCTGTCGACGCGGTGCTGGTAGTAAAGATCGATCACGTCGATGCCCAGGCGCTTGAGGCTGGCCTCGCAGCACCGCCGAAGGTAGTCGGCCTTGCCGCAGACCCCCACCATGGCCCCGCTCTCGTCGCGCACATGCCCGAACTTGGTGGCCAGCACCACGTCATCCCGCCGCCCGCGGATGGCCCGCCCGACGATCTCCTCGTTGTGCCCCCGGTCGTACATGTCCGAGGTATCGATCAAGGTCACCCCGAGGTCCAACGCCCGATTGATGGTAGCCGCGGCGTCGCCCTCGTCGCACTCGCCATAGCACTCAGTCATCCCCATGCACCCGAGCCCGATGGCCGAGACTACGAGCCCGTCACCCAATCTGCGCATCTGCATGCCGGCGTCCTTCCGCGTCGAGAGGTTCCGCCGGTCATGGTCCCATACGAGGGCCGATTATCCTAGCGCCCACTAACAGGAAGCCTGCCCAAATAGGCGAAGCGAGAGCGAGAGCGACCCCTGCCTAAGAGTGAGGGGAGGGGAGTCTGTGCGTGCCCCGAAGGAGCATGGCGCTGGGAAGCTCCGGCGTACCCGCCGAGCCCCCAGCACTTAGCGAAAGAGGGGTGCGCACAGACTCCCCCTCATAGAAAGCGAATCCTTTCAGAACTTCGCATCTCTTCCATCTTCGGCTCCACATACCGGTGTCTCGCTGTACTCCGCGGCGTCTTGGTTCCGCGTTTTCTCCGCACCGGCTTCCGTGAAGACCTCCGGAAGCGCGTTCAGTCCGAGGGACTCGCCGCCATCAATATTCCCCGGCTAAGACCTAATAAACATGAGCTCTCGACACCCAAACGGCGGCGTCAGCGGGCAAGACCGGCCGGCCGGCGGGAGCTAGAAGACTATCTGGCAGGGCACACCCATCTGCTCGAACGCCGTGGCCAGGTCCTGGGCCGTCGCCTGGAAGAACTCCTCCTCCTGGTATTCCCGGAGACCGTGACGGCGGTAGACCCACGCCGCATAGTTGTAGTTCATCCTGTCCACCAGGATATGGTCCACCTTTCCCTCGAGGAGGTGGTGAAGGTCTTCGGCGCCGGGGAGGAGCGGGGCGATCATGGCGAATGTCTTGATCCCGGCCCGGCGAAGGCGGCCGAGCGCGTCGATGCGCGCCTCTATCGGCGGAGCCTGGGGCTCGAAAAGTCTGCGCACCCGATCGTCGGCCGTGGTGATGCTCAGGCCCACCTCGACGTCCTCACCGGCGGCCAGGATATCCAGGTCGCGGACCACCAGAGGTGAGCGCGTTTGGACTACGAGCGGCCAGCGGCTGTCCAGGATGATCTCGATGCACCTCCGGGTGATCTCGTACTCCGCTTCCACCGGCTGATAAGGGTCGCAGACTCCGCTCACCCACACCTGGCCCGGCTTCTTGCGGAGGATCTCGCGGGCGAGGAGCGCCGGCGCGTCGATCTTGACGTCCACGAACTCGCCCCAGGGCTCCGGGTGCCCCGTGAAGCGCTTCATGAACCGGGCGTAGCAGTAGCTGCAGGAGTGGGCACAGCCGGCGTAGGGATTCACCGTGTAATCGAAGATCTTGGAGGCGTTCAGGATTGACCGCGCCTCGATCTCCCGGACGATCATGACGCCGAGGCGGTCTGGGGTCTGCCCACTGTCGCGGAGCGGAGCGTCACCGCGATGCCCAGGTGGTCGGACGCCAGCCCGCCGACCGTGGCCGGGTCGGAGCTTTTGAGCCCTGCGCCTGCAAACACGTGGTCGGTGCGTTGCTCGGGCGCCCCGGATTCGGCGTTGAGATCTCCCGCAAGCGCTGCCATGTCGACTAGATGATAGCGCTCTGCGATGCTCACCGTGCGCTGCACGAGCTCGGTCGCCCGCTGCTACTGCCGCCGCTGCCCAGTGCGGCAGCCGGACGGCAGGGAATCCGCCGCGGCGGGCCGCTCAGGATCGCGAGCTCTCGCCCTTCCGCGGCCCCACCATCGAAGCCACGATGCCCAGAGCGCAGAGCGCGGTGAAGATCATGAAGCTCACCTGGACGGTGGTCAGGAATGGGGCACGTAGCGCCGCGTAGTTCTCCGGCGTGATATCGAGATGCAGGGGGCCCACGTACAGGGCGATGAGCATTGTGGCCACACCTATGCTCAGGTTCATCCCCGCCTGGCGCAAGACACCCATGGTGGCGGAGGCCATCCCCACCTGGCTGCGGTCCACGCTTCCCATGACGAGGTGGGTGATCGGCGCGGAGAACAAGCCGAACCCGAGCCCGATGACGCATAGGGCCAGGACGATGTACCAGTACGGGGTGGATGCGCCGAGGAAGATGAGTGCGAACAGACCCAGCACGCAGAGGCCCATACCTGAGGACGCGACGTATCTGGCGCTCACCCGGTCGGAAAGCCGGCCGGCGAACGGCGACGACACCGCCTGGACGAGGCTCCCGGCCGCTATCACCAATCCGGCGACGTCCTCCGCCAAACCCCGGTTGACGATGAGGTAGTAGCTCATGAGAAGGCTCATGGCCGCAGTGGCCCCGTAGTTGATGAGTACAGCGGCGTTTGCTGCGCCGAACACGCGGTTGCTCTTGAGCAGCCGAACCGGCAGCAGCGGATCGGACGCCCGCGTCTCCCACCACACGAAGCCGGCCAGCCCCACGATCCCGACGGGGAGGAACACCACACCCAGGACTGTGGGCAACAGCGAAAACCCGAGGAGCACGCACACCAACCCAACAGCGAAGAGCCCCGACCCGGCCAAGTCGAACCGCCCTTGAGCAGGTTCCTTCCACTCGATGTGCCGGAGCTTCCACACGGGGATGATGACGTTCACCAGGTTGACGGCGCCGAGTATGTAGAAGAAGGCCCGCCAGTCGAGGTTGCGGAAGATGAGCCCGCCCAGGAACGGCCCCACGGTGATGCCCAGGTACACCCCCAGAACGTTCCAGCCGAGGGCCTGTCCCCGCTTCTCGAAGGGGTACGCGAGGATCACCAGCGCCGGAGCGGTGACCGATCCTATCGCGAGACCGATCCCCGTGACCATCCGGAAGGCCAGCAGCGCGTTAGCGGAAGGAGCGAGCGCGCACGCGAACGAGGCCGCGCTGAAAACCACCATCCCCCCGACGAAAAAGCGAATCCGGCCGTAGGTGTCGGCGAGCCGTCCCATCGGCAGCAGAACGGCGGCGGATACCAGCACCATCGAGAGCGAGATCCAGTTGAGATAGACGCCGGAGAGGTTGAACTGACGGCCGATGTCCGGCAGGCCGACGTTGATGCCCGAGGTCATGAAGGTGACGAAGAAGCCGCCGAACGACGACGAGAAAAGGATCATCCAGCGCTGGGCCGGAGTAAGTTGTTCGGGGGTAAGATTGTTTAGCATCATTAACTATCCTAGCAGCGGGTGCGGAAGCTTCCAGCAGGGTACCAGAGCAAGGCGTTCCATCGTCTCGCTGTGTGAGGCACGGTCCCGTTTCCGCCACTCCTCCCCGGGGAAAAGAAGGGCGACAGACCACTGGGCGGCCGGCCGAAGGAGCGACATCATGGCGAGGGTACCGGATATACCAGACAACGAGGACCGCTGCATATGCCACGGCTGTCCCAGCTACCCGTTCGAAGGTCTCATCTTCTGCAGCCACGGGCTCAGCGAGCGGCTCGTGAACCACATCGGCTGCGTCTGCTCGGAGTGCGACAACTTCATAGAGTACGGGCTGGAGGACGGCTACTACTGTTCCGACGGCAGGGCCGGCGAAGAGGCCGAATAACCGCTCGGCCTGCTCTTGGCCCTGCCTACTCCTCCGCCGACACCAGGTGACGCACCCAGGCGGCGGGCGGATAGGTCATGGCGGCGCGCGGGCCGGTGGCCCGCGCGCCGTCCGCTACAATCGCCTGCATGGATCGGGACCAACTCCATAGCCAGTCCGCCGCCGGCCGAAGTGCGTCCGCGGCGCCCGCCGGCGCCTCCCGGCCCGCGGATGCGCCTGTCGGACCCGCCTCCCGAGTGGCCGCCGTGGTCCTCGCGGCCGGTTTGTCGTCTCGCATGGGCAGCCTCAAGCCACTGCTGCCCCTGGGCGCAACCACGGCCATCGAACGAGTCGTCATGTCCCTGCGTTCGGCGGGCGTCGCCGACGTGGTGGTGGTCACGGGCCATCAGGCGGAGACAGTCGTGCCTGTGCTCGAGCGCTTGGGGGTCCATCACGCTCACAACGCCGGGTACGCGGCGGGGATGTTCTCCTCGGTCCGCACCGGCGTCGCTTCGCTCGGTCCCGGCCTCGACGCCTTCTTCGTGCTGCCGGTGGACTGCCCGCTCGTGACCGCGCACGCCCTGCGTCTGCTTCTGGATCGCTTCGAGCACCGCGGCGGAAACACCGGCGCCTCAGCCCGGCCCGGGGTTCTCTACCCCACCTGCCTCGGCCGCCGCGGCCACCCGCCGCTCATCGCGGCCCGGTACGCCGATCCCCTACTCGCCGCCGACCTTGCAAGCAACCTGCAGGAGTTCCTCGCCGGCCTCCGACCCTGGGAGGCCGAGTTCGACGTTCGTGACCTGACCGTGCTCCTCGACATGGACACCCCGGAAGACCGTCGCGTTCTCCAGCACTTCGCGGAGGCCCTGGACGCAGCGGCCGCCGGCCTGCCGGAGCCGGGCGTGTCCGCAGAGGACGCGCTCCTGCTCCTGCGGACGGCGGGCACCCCGGCCAATATAGTGCGGCACTGCCGGACGGCAGCCGCCGTGGGCGAGAAGGTCGCGGCCGAGCTCGAGCCCCGGTTGCCCGGCCTCGACGTCGACCTCGTCCGCGCAGGCTGCCTGCTCCACGACCTGGCCCGGCTGCTGCCGCATCATGCGACACTGGCCGCCGAGGTGCTGACGAACCTCGGCTTCCCCCGGCTGGGCGCTGTGGTGGGAGAACACATGGTCATCAATCCCGAGTTGCCCCGCTCCCCGGGCATCACCGAGGCCGAGGTCGTCTACCTGGCCGACAAGACCGTGGCCGACGGAGAGGTGGTGGGACTGGACGAGCGCCAGGCGCGGACTCTCCGCAAGATGAGGCCCGACCGCCGCACCGCGAAGCGCATCGCGGAGCGCATCGACGATGGCCGCCGCATCGCGGCGAAAGCCGGCGCGCTGTTGGGGCGTCCTCTCGAGGATGTGCTTGGGGAGGTCGCGGTCCCCGCAGAGGCGCGCGTGGACGAGGTGCGCGTCTACCTCGTGAGGCACGCCCAGCCCGAAGGGCCGGGCGGTAAGCGGTACCGCGGTCAGGCCGACCTGCCCCTCGGCCGCGAGGGCGAAGAACAGGCGGACCGGCTGGCCGGCCGGCTCATGGGACTCACCGGCGGCGCCTGCTTCGACGCCGTCTATAGCAGCGACCTTCAGCGCGGCCTGCGCACCGCCGAGATCGCGGTGGACGGCTGTGGCACGCCGATCCAGGCTCTCCCCTGGCTGCGGGAGATCGACGTGGGCCTGTGGGAGGGGCTTACTCGGGACGATGCGCGCGGGCGCTTTCGCGCCGAGTACGCGGCAAGAGAGCGCGACCTCACCGGGACCCCGTTCCCGGGAGGGGAGAGCTTCGCCGATCTGAGCGAGAGGGTGGTGGGGGCGTTCGAGCGGCTGCTGCAGGATGCCGCCGCGGCCCGCCGGCGCCGGATACTGGTGGTGGGCCACCGCGGAGTGAACCGGGTACTCTTGGCGCACTTCAGAGGGCTGCCGCTCGCGGAGTTGTTCTCTATCGAACAGGACTATTGCACTGTGACCCTGCTGCGAGTGACCCCAGGAGAGGGCAGAGAGCCCCAGGTCATAGCGGTCGAGCCAAGGTAACCCGCCCGGACGCCTCAGGGTCCGGCCGCCGGGCCATCCCTGCCCGGCACCCAAACGGCCCGGCGACCACTGCCGTTACTGCAGAGTCCCGGCGATCTGGAGGGCGTCGACGTCGATGCAAGTGCCTTTTGCTGCCCTACGCTTCTTGCCCGTGCACGAGATCTTCACAATGTGATCGCCGAAGGCCAGGCCCTTGGTCTGCCAGACGAGATGGCGCCACATGGTGTTCTTGGAGTAGAGGTCCACTGTGGCTGCCTCACCACCGTCCACCGTGACGGCGGCCTTCCCGTAATTGTCGGCCGTCTTGGCCACCCAGCCGCAGTACGTGCCCACGAAGTGAAACGTGAGCGTCGCCCCGGTACTGTCCACGTACTGAAACCCGCACTTGGAGAGGCCGCGGCGGCCGTGGAGCGGGTGGTGGTGGAGCCCGCCTTGGCCTTGGCCATGGTCGTCGTGGCGGCCGGCGACGAGGAGCAGGCCGCCACCAGCAACCATGCGCAGGCCACAAACCCAACGATCGATCGAGGTCCAGCCGTCACTCCGGCGTCTCTCCCCCAGAGACGATGTGGCAGGACTAGCGTCACTATAACGTGGGAAAGCTTGCCGGTGGTAGATTCGCTTCACACACCGACCTCCAGGGGGAATCATGGGACGTGTACAGGACAAGGTCGCCATTGTGACGGGCGGGTCCACCGGGTTGGGCCGGGCAACGGCCGAACTGCTGGCCGCCGAGGGGGCCAAGGTGGTCATCGCCGATATCCAGGACGAATTGGGAGCGGCGGCGGCCAAGGAGATCGGCTCCGCGGGCGGCGCCGCGCATTACTTCCACATGGACGTGACCTCCGAGCCCGAGGTGAAGCACATCTGCTCCGATGTCTTCGCCAGGCTGGGAAGCATCGACATCCTCGTGAACAACGCCGGCATCACCGGCGCGCCCAAGCCCACCCACGAGATCACCGTGGAAGAGTGGGACAGGGTCCTCGCCGTCGACGCCAAGGGCGTGTTCCTCTGCACCAAGCATGCGGTGCCCTACATGCAGCAGAACGGCGGCGGGAGCATCGTCAATATCTCGTCGGTTTACGGCATTGCGGGCGGCATGGACGTTCCGCCCCCCTTCCTGTACCACGCCGCCAAAGGCGCGGTCCGGGTGATGACCAAGTCCGACGCCATCTGCTACGCCGCCGACAAGATCCGGGTGAACTCGGTCCATCCCGGCTGGCTGTGGACGCCCATGCTCGAGAACGTGGGCAAAGACTCCACCGAGGGCCCGGAAGCCTTCCACGCCCGCATCCTGAGCCGCCTGCCGCTCGGGCACTATGGCGAGCCGCTCGACGTGGCGTACGGCGTGCTCTATCTGGCCAGCGACGAATCCAAGTTCGTCACCGGCACGGAGTTGGTGATCGACGGAGGCTATCTGGCCTGGTAGACAAAGCCGGCGGCGGCAGCGGCGCGCCCGCGGCGTCCGCTACGCGTACCACTCCGGAGCGTGCTTGTAGACCAGGGAGTCTCCGGGCGGGTGGCCCCAGAAGATCTCCGCGTCGTGCTGATCCCTGAGCGCTCTCACACGCTCGAGGGAGCGGTACCCCGCGACGGGGTCCACGTGGAAGCCCGGGACGATCATGTCCTCCAGATGGCGCGGCAGGTGGCAGGCGTCGGCCGGGAAGAACATGGGCTTGCGCCCCGCCAGTTCAATGATCATTGCCATCTGGCCGGCTGAGTGGCCGGGCACGTCGTAGAGGTACACGCCCTTGAGGATCTCAGTGTCGCCGTCCAGGAACTTATAGGTGGGCGACTTCTCCACCGGGCAGTTCACCTCTTCGGGCATACCGGCCCGCCTGAGGATGTCGCGCTTGCCCTGGAAGTTCAGCTTGTGGAGTTCGGGGTCGAAGCTCAGGTCGGAGTAGCTCTGGTACTCGAACGGCATCGGGTCCACGGCCTGGTCGTATTCCTTCTTGTTCACTACGACCGTGGCGCCGGGGAAGTGCTTGTTCCCCCCCACGTGGTCGATGTGGAAGTGCGAATTGATGATGCAATCGACGTCCGTGGGCTTGATCCCCAGTTTCGCGAGCTGCGGCAGCACCTGCTGCTCCTCGGTGGAGATGGCGTCGTCCTGAGGCGTCCAGACGTCCATCATGCTCTTGTCGTAGCCGGTGTCGAATAGGAACAGGCCGTCCGCATGGTCCACCAGCACGCAGTAAGCGGCAAAGCGGATTAGCTCTCCGTTGCCCCTGCCCCAAAAGAGCTTGTAGTCGGGCAGGGCTATGGTGCCGCTGTCGAGAAGGCAGACTCTGGTGTTCTTCACGTTCGTCCCCCGATAGGTCTCTGGGTCGAGCATCCTTGCTGCGGCCATCGTATACGAACCGACCCCGTGGCGTAGCGCCCGCGCGGCGGGGCGCTACGCTGCGGGCACCGCAGCCCGGTCCACGCCGGCGCCGACCGCTTCGGGGCCGGCCGCGCGCTTCACCGCAATGTGATCGGCGTGCTCCACGTGAGGCCGCACCCTCTCCACTTGGATAAGGCAGGAGTTTGCCGCCGTCGCGTGGGACCGTTTGATCTGCATCCGGCTGGGCGTGAGCAGGTTCACGCAGCCGCCGCGGTCATCCGAGTAGCCGGGAGCGCCGGTAGGGTCGTAGACGGCCGAGGACTCGTAGGAGTGCACCAAGCCCGGCCGCACCCGTTCGGTGATGACAGCCGCGCAGAGGACGCCGCCTCGGTCATTGAACAGCCGGATGACTTCGTGCTGCTTGATGCCGCGTTTCTCGGCGTCCATCGGACTGATCCGAGCGATCCAGTAGTGATAGCCGTCGATCTCGATGCGGTGGTCGGCCACGTCGTTCAGGGCGCCGCCCTTGCCGTCGTGGTGGGTGTGGAACGAGAAGCGCGGGTGCGGCGTGACCAGCTGTAACGGGTAGTTCTCGATCAACTCGGCCGTATGCGGGCCTTCCCACGATTCGCGCCACGTCATGATGGGCGGCCGTTCCGGGTCATCCGGGTCGAAGCGCTTGAGGCTGGAGGATTCGAACTCCAGGCGGCCGGTCTGGGTCTGCAGGCCGCGCTTCCACTCTTCCTTGTAATCGCCGGGCAGTGGGCTGAGTTCCGGCACGTCTTTGAGCCGGTCTTCCGCGTACCAGTTGTATGAAACGGGATCGCGGTTCTCAGCGGGCAAGGGCGGGACAACGTAGTACCCCTTGCGGATGAATTCCTTCCAGGAAGTGACCCGCGGCAGGTCGGTGGCGTCGAACAGCCGGTGGCACCAGTCGATCTCACTGCTGCCTTCCGAGAAGGCGTTGCCGAGGCCAAGGCGCTCGGCCAGTTCCAGGAAGATCTGGAAGTCGGACTTGGACTCGCCCAGCGGCTCGATGCACTTGTGCTGCATCACGGCCACCCGATGGTTGCACTGGGTGAAGGCGTGCTCGGCATAGCCGCCCGGGTTGGCGAACTCGCCGATGTCAAAGCGCTCGAAGTTGGTGCAGGCCGGCAGGATGACGTCTGCGAACTTGGCCTCGCCCTCGAACCAGATGGACTGGTTGACCACGAACTCTAGGTTCTTGGACGCGTACATCTTGGCGTAACGGTTGGTGTCCACCATCGTGCCGATGTGGGATCCGCCGTACTTGTAGTACATCTTCACCTGGGAGTGGCCGGGCGCGGGGTAGCTGAAGGTGCCGAACTGAGCCTCGATGGTCTTGCCATCGTTCATGTAGGCTTCGGTCTTACCCTCGAGTATAGCCTCAGGGATACGCAGCCGCGGAATGGCCTGCTTGACCGGGTTCATACTCACCAGCTGAGGCATTCGCTGGTACATATGCAAAGAGAGGCCGGTAGCGTCGAGGTCGCCGGACATGCCGCCCTCGGCGTAGCCCGGGAAGTAGAAACGGGTGTCGAGCGGAGCGCCCTGCTGCAGGCAGCCCATGTTGATGCCCGGCTTGCCGAGGCCCTGCATAGCCATGAGATACACCATGCCGCGCGCCCAGTCGGTGCCGGTGGCAGTCCGGCAGGCGCCGCCGAAGCCGACATAGCCGCCGGGAGCCAGGTAGGTCTTCTTGCTGCCCCATTCGCGGGCCAGCGCCCGGACGTCCTTGGCCGGGACGCCGGTCTCGGCTTCCTGCCATTCTGGAGTCTTGGCGATGCCGTCGTCCTCGCCCAGCACGTAGCTCTTCCACGTGTCGAAGCCGGAGGTGCGGTCGAACACATACTTCTTGTCGTACAGGTTCTCGGTTATCCACACGTGGGCGATGGCCAGGATCAGGGCGCTGTCGGTGCCGGGTTTCGGCGCCAGCCACTTGCCGCCCAGCCAGCCGGCGGTGTGGTTGAAGTACGGGTCGATATGGACCATGGGGATGCCGAGCTCTTTGAGCCAGCGCCGGCGCACGGTGCCTTCCTGGGCCCCATACACGCCGCTGGTGGACTCCGGGTCGCTCGACCAGAACACGATCATCTCCGCGTTCTTGAGCAGGTCCTCCACGGTGCTGAAGGTTTCGCCGCCGCCGAGGCGGGTGCTCTGCCCCCAGTGGTGGACGGCGCCCCAGTACCATCCTTCCCAGCTGTCCGGGTTATGGGCGATGGGGGTCCAGCCGATGGAGTTGAAGAAGCGGATACGGGCCGACAGCCAGTAACCGATGGCGCCCCAGTTCTGGTGGGAGCCGCTGCCGTTCATGATGGCTCCGGGGCCGTGGTCGCGCTTCACGCGCTTGATCTCGTCGGTGACGATGTCGAGGGCCTCGTCCCAACTGATACGTTCATATCCCGAAACACCGCGGTTCTGCGGGTTGCGCTCGCCGTTGGGGTCGAAATCCACGCGCTTCATCGGGTAGAGCAGGCGATCGGGCGAGTAGATGAGCGATTTCCAAGTGAGGGTGTGCGGGCTTACCGTGGCTTTGTGCGGCGGGGTGAACTCCTTGCCGTGGGCTTTGATCGTCCAGGCCTTGGCGTCGGTCTCGTCGAACTCCACGGGGGTCACGCGGACGATCTTGCCGTCCTTCACGTAGACGAACACCGGGCCGCCGTTGGAGTTGTTGGTGTAGCGGACGGTGCCGTCCTTCATCGCAACGCCGTACTTGTTTCCTGCCGATAGCATCTTGCCCATGGTCGTGGTGAACCAGGTGACCAGGTGATCGGCGCCGGACACTTCCAGCTGGAAGGTCTTGGCGGCCGAGAGGAACTCGAGTTGGTCGCGCTTGGGCCGAAGGATGCGGGCGGCCACGGCGGCGTCCTGGAAGGACATGACCACGTCGGCTTTCGGATGGATGCCGTGCCTGGACGTGACCTTCCCGTCCTGGAAGATGTAGTAGCGGGCTTGGGACCCGTCGCGGATCTTCACCTGCGCGACGAGGTTCTCCTTGGCCAGCCAGTCATGCACTTCGGCGTACCGGCGAGACTGCAGCCGCATGAGCTGGGCCATCCCCCACGTCGTGATCGCGAACTGGACTTTGTCGACGATGGTGGCAGCCATCAGCGCTCGCCTCCTACCATGATCGTTCCTAAGCTGACGCTGGTGCCGAGCTTCACCGCGAGACGTGCCGGCCCGTGCCCGTTGGACACGATCTCCACCAGGTACTCTCCCGACCCGGGCTCCAGCCCGTCGAATTTGAAGTCACCGAACGCGTCGGTGAGGATGGTCCGTACGATCTCCTCGTGAGCGGCGCCGTTGCCGTTGAAGTCCCCGGCGTCCGCCGCGGCCTTTTTGAGCGTCGCCGCCCGACCGGAGGCGCAATCAACGATCCCGTCCCGCTCCACGGCCACGCTCCCCGCGATGAAGCAGGAGTGGTAGCGGGGCAGGTTCTTGTAGCAGACAGCAGTCCGCTCCGGGCTTCCGGGGTGCAGCGTGTCCACTCCCTCGGCCTCCGCCCTCTTAGCGAACTCGTGGTCGGTCTCCCAGACGAAAGAGAGGGCGCCCGGACCGCACGATTGCACGCAGCGCGGCTTGGTCCAGCCATTGTCGAGCAGGTGGGCGCACAGGGTGCACTTCTGGGGAGCGTGGCTCTCCTCGCTCCAGGCGATCATGCCGTAGGGGCAGGCCTCGACGAGGTCCTCGCGGCCGGCGGCTTTCTCAGGGTCGATGAGCACGATGCCGTCGGGACGCTTGCTGATAGCCCCGTCCGAGCGGGCGACGCAAGGCGCGTCGGCGCAATGCGTGCAGAGCGTGGGGCGGTAGGCGACGTCGATGATGGGGTATTGGCCTCGCTCGTGGCACGGGACCTGTATCCAGCACTCGCCGTGGCTAGACTGGGGCCGCGAGTATCCAGGCCAGTCGTTGCCCGCATGCTCGTCCTTGCAGGCCAGGAAGCAGTTGTTGCAGCCCTGGCAGAGGGCCACGTCGATGATGAGATGCGGTTTCTTCATGTGCTCTTCCAGTCGAGTCCAGGGGCCATGGCCGGCGTGCTGCTGGCGGTCCCCAGACAGCTAAACTACCTACCAGTAGGTAGTTTAGCAGAGGGCGAAGGGGATGAGAAGCAACACTTGTGATTTCTATCACGAGGCCCCCAGCGCGAACCGGAACTCCATCCCGCAGGGCAGGACGGGCCTCCGGACTAGTCCAGAATACGGCCGCGGGTCAGGACCGGGAAGGGAACGTCAGTCCCGGCCGATGGCCTCTATCACCGCCTGTATGTGGGCAGGCGAAGTGCCGCAGCAACCCCCGACCAGCCGGGCCCCGGCCCTGAGACATTCCTGGGCGCCGGCAGCAAAATCGGCCGGCGAGAGGTCGAAGACCAGGTCGCCATCGACGAGCCTGCCTTTGCCTGCGTTGGGTTGAGCGATGAGCGGCAGGTCGGTCGCTTCTCTTAACATGGCGATGATCTCGGCCATCTCGAAAGGGTCGATGCTCCCGCAGTTGGCTCCGACCGCGACCGCTCCGGCCTGGGTGAGGGCCTCGGCGCATTGCCGGGCCGTGTTGCCCATGACTGTGCGGCCTTCATTGCCGGCCGTGTTGAACGCCATGGAAGCGAGCACCGGGAGGTCGCAGGCCTCCCTGACCGCCCGAACGGCGACCACGGCTTCGCGGAGGTCGAACATCGTCTCCACGATGATGCCGTCCGCCCCGCCTTCGGCAAGGAGAGAAGCATGTTCCTTAAAGGTCGCAAAGGCATCTTCTTCGGGCAGTTGCCCGTAGGGCTTGAGCAGTTTGCCGGTGGAACTCATGTCACCCAGCACGTAGCGGCCCTCTCCGGCGGCCTCTTTGGCCAAGCGCACCCCGGCCAGGTTCACCTCGCGGAAGTCCACGCCCACGTTGTGCGACTCCAGATTGAGCCGGTTCATGGTGAGCGTGTTGGTGATGACGAGGTCCGCGCCGGCAGCGACATACTTCTTGTGGACGGCGAGCACCGCGTCCGGATTGGTGACGTTGCTGCGCCCGCCCATCTCCAGGCCCATCTGGCCTAGTTGGGTGCCCATAGCGCCGTCGAGGAAGATGGCGGTGCGGCCGTTGTTCAGAAGGTCCAGTATGCTCATGGGGCTAGTCTACCGTCCCTGGGCGCGCGTTGCACGGCGCGCCGCCTCGGGAGGAAGGCAACAAGACGACGCCGTTCTCGTCGCGCTCTCCGTAGCCCTCGGCCGGCGGTATGACGACCTCCTCGCGCTCGCCGGACTTCGCCCCTTCCAGGGCTTTCTCGAGGCCGGAGAACATCTCGCCGTGGCCGTGGAGGTAGGAGATAGGGACCTTGCTCGCCTCAGGCACGTGGCCGTCGTCGTCCTCGACCGTTTGATTGAACGTCACCACCGCTCCCCGGGACGCTTTCGTCATCATGTCCCTTCGAATCGGTTCGGGCCTCGTGGCCCCCGCCTTCTCTCGCCCTTGGCCTACCCGGTCGCGAGAGGCGGCAATGGCTCGGGCGGCGGCGTTGTACTATCGTCTTTGCACTTTTTGCGCCTCTCGGAGGTAACGATGACCACGTGGGAATACAAGACGGTGATCGTGGAACGCACCGGCTCTAAGGAAGACTTCAGTTTCAACTGGGCATATGGCCCCTGGGAGACCCGCGTCGATGCGACGAAGGCGCCCCTGCTCGTCTCGCTCGGCGACCTTGGCCGGGACGGTTGGGAGCTGGCCGGGGTGCTTCCCACGGACCTATGGGATGAGGGCGGCGGCCGCGGCGGTTCATCCGGCGTGCGCGCCATCGCCAGTTTGCTGCTCTTCAAGCGGCCGGTGGGCGGTTAGCACCGGCGGAGCCGCTCAGTGTCTGAAGCGGCAGGTGTCGCTCACGTCGCAGTACTCGCAAGGCGAGCGGACTTCTGACGACTCGTACTCCGGACCGATGCCCACCATCAGCGAAGCCGACTTCTGCGGTATGAGGATCCCCGACTCGGTGACGCTCACGCCGATAGCCGCTACGTCGAGTAGCTGCGCGACCAGCAATTGCTCGGCGATCGACCAGCCGGACAGCTGCCCCGGGGCCAGTTCCGCTCCCACCCCCCAGCCGCGCTCTGCCGCCTCTTCCTCCGCGATGCGATGCGACTTCTGGAGAAGCAGGCCTACGCCGAAGACGCCGGCCGAGTCCAGCATGTAAGCATCAAGCGCCTTGCCGGCTGTCTGCAGGCGCCTGCTCTCCGCCTCCAGCCGCGGCCCCACGGTCACCACTGCGAGCAAGGCCGACTTCGCCGGCTGTAATAGCTCGGCATGGCGCCCGAGGTGAAAGGTCAACCCCCCCACCTCCGCCTGCTTTTCGGCCACGCGTCCCACCGGGAACCAGTCGTACGCCACAGCGGGGTCCACCAGGTCGACGGCGCGCGCCAGCGCAGCGCGCGCCACTTCCTGCATCGAAGGACGCTTGAGCGCTCCTGCTTGTTCTTCGAAGAAGAGGTCCTCCTCCATCGGGAGCTCGAAGCCCTTGAGGACCGTCAACGATACCCCTCCATCCACGAACCGATCCGCTCGGCGAGCACATCCAAAGGCAGGGCCCCACCGTCCAACAGCTTATCGTGGAACGCGCGGATGTCGAACCGGGGGCCGAGCGTCGCCCGTGCCCGCTCGCGCAGCCTCGTGATCTCCAGCTCACCCAGCTTGTAGGAGAGCGCCTGCCCCGGGAGCACGATATAACGATCTACCTCAGCCTGAAGGTCAGGCTCGTCCTCAGCGGAGTGAGCCCGGAAGTACTCCACCATCTGCTCGCGCGACCAGCGCTTGTGGTGCACGCCTGTGTCGAGCACAAGCCTGACGGCGCGAAGAAGCTCGTTGGAGACCCGGCCGAAGTCCGAGTGGGGATCCTCGTAGAAGCCCACGTCTTTCCCGAGCCGTTCGGAGTAGAGCGCCCAGCCTTCTATGTAGGCGCCAAAATAGCCATGCTGGCGGAACGGGGGCAACTCCGGCAGGCGCTGGGCTATCGACGTCTGCATGTGATGCCCGGGCAGCCCCTCGTGGTAGGCCACGGCTTCGATGCCCACCAGCGAGCGTTTCTCGTGGTCCCCCGTGTTGACGTACACGATGCCCGGCCGGGAACCGTCCGGCGTACCTGGATGGTATTCGGCCGCGGCGGCCTCCTTCTCCCGGTAGTCCTCGACCGACCGCACCTCCAGCGGGATGGCCGGCAACAGACCGAACAGGTCGGGAAGTTTGGCCTGCATATGACCGATATACTGCGCATGACGGTCGAGCAACATTTGCCTCGACGTGGCGTACAGCGCCGGATCTGACGCTAATGCGGTCCGGCAGGCGTGCAGCCCGGTGAAACCCAGGCGCTCGCAGATGCCGGCCTGTTCCGCCTCGAAGCGGGCGACCTCCTGCAGGCCCAGTTCGTGGATCTCCTCGGGATTCAGATCCGTGGTGGTGAAGCGCCGCACCGCGTAGCGATACCGACGCTCTCCGTCGGGGAGCGCCCAGACACCCATCTCCGTGCGGCCCTTCGGCGCGTAGTCTCTGGCGATGAAGTCTGCCAAAGCCTGATAGGCCGGCCGCACCAGGGTGTCGACGGCCGCGAGGATCCCGGTGCGCAGGCGCTCGCGATCGGCCGGCGGTATGTCTTCCGGCATCGGGACCACCGGGCGCCCGAAGGCGTTGCCCTCCCCGGCCGGGCCGGCGATGGTTCGGCATTGCTCGACGGTCTTGTCCAGCAGGAACCGGGGCGGCATGAG
>Ga0182021_10000461_pt1 | contig 43052 bp, 32 predicted proteins | sample 612E3MmetaG_FD_120493 | JGI IMG/M metagenome (GOLD analysis project Ga0182021, IMG submission 120493) | Permafrost microbial communities from Stordalen Mire, Sweden - 612E3M metaG (Illumina Assembly) | ecosystem: Environmental > Terrestrial > Soil > Wetlands > Permafrost | place: Sweden... | reverse complement strand
ATGAAATTGATCTGTCGAAAGCAAAAGACTATTTCAAATTGAATCCTAAAATGCACAATGCATCTGTATCCAATTCATTGCAGAAGATATAATTGGCTGGAAAGCTTGTGAAGAGTTATATAGGCTCATTGAAGCTGAATAAAAATACATAAGTATTAAACATGGAGAAACCATAAATTATTAAATCAAGATATGAAAACGATTAATTTAAAATATTCAATTTTAGTAATATTTTTACTATTTGGATACAACAACGGATCAGCTCAGGATTATACCAAAAAGATTGATGACAACGTTCGGGCTGAACAGATTAAAGAGATGAAATTCGGCATGTTTATCTGTTGGAGCTTCAGTACTTTTTCAGGGAATGAATGGACTGCGACAAGGGATAAAGATGCAAGTTTTTTTAAAGCAACCGGTTGCGATACCGATCAATGGTGCAAGGTAGCTAAAGATGCCGGGATGAGTTATATATTATTTCTTACCAAACACCACGATGGATTCTGTCTGTGGGACACTGAAACCACAGATAAAAAAGTAACTAACAGCCCGCTGGGATTTGATGTGCTTGCAAAACTTCGTAAGTCGTGCGACAAATACGGTATAAAGCTGGCACTCTATTTTTCAGAAGGTGACTGGAACTGGCCCGGCGCTGTAGATGGGAAAGGCTATAATGCAGGAATAAGTAAGAATCCTGAAATGAAGAAAGCTCAGCTAAAAGAACTTTGCACAAAATATGGTCCCATCGAGTTCTTCTGGATGGACCATGCAGTTGGGGATGGTGGTTTAAGTCATAAAGAAACCGTTGATTGGGTAAGTCAGTTTCAGCCCAATTGTTTTGTAGGCTTTAATCACGGAGAACCAGCAGACAGGTTATGCCTGAGAGAAATGGGGAAGCCCGGATTAATTGGAGATTCAGCAACATCAGTATATAATAAGGATGCTGAAGGTAATTATAAGGGTTATTTGGTCGCAGAGTTTACTTATCCTATTCTTCCAAAACATGAAGGTGGAGCTATGTGGTTTTATTCGCTGCCGGTTCATGACAACCTGGTTATGCCTTCCGAGAAAATTTATCAGGATTACCTGGGTGCAGTTAAATACGGTAATATTTTTTCTCTGGACGTTGGCCCTGATTACAAGGGTCGTATAAGGGATATCGATGTCAAAACCTTAAAACAGGTTGGGCGATATATCAGGGGCAAAGACAAGTTCCCGGAAAACTGGGACAGCAAGGCTTACGAGGATTCTCAGAAAAAATAGCGGATTTTCTTAGAATTGAAATATAATTAATAAATCAATGTCTGATCATCATGAATACGAAACATTTATTCTCCGGGAACACTTGCAAACCTATCAATCCTTCTCATCCGCACAACCTTTCGCGCAGGCAGTTTGTGCTGTCTGGCGCTGCTGCAGCCGCAGCCTTCACTATCTTACCGCGACACATACCGGGCGGAAGGGAATTTGCTGTACCCGATAAGTACCAGGCTACCTGGGAATCATTGAAAACACACCAGGACCCGAAGTGGTTCGACGACGCTAAGTTCGGAATCTACTTCCACTGGGGAGTCTATTCTGTGCCTGCATTCAGAAATGAATGGTACTCACGGAACATGTACCGGACGGGCTCCAGAGAAAACGAGCACCATCTTGCGAAATGGGGATCACTTGACAAGTTTGGCTATAAGGACTTCATTCCAATGTTCAAGGCGGAAAACTTTGATCCGGACGATTGGGCACAGTTATTTGCAGCTTCAGGCGCTAAGTTTGCCGGACCGGTTGCCGAACATGCTGATGGCTTCGCTATGTGGGACAGCAAGTTAACGGAGTGGAACGCTGCGAAGATGGGACCCAAAAGGGATGTTGTAGGAGAAATGGGAAAGGCAATCCGTAAGAAAGGTCTTAAGTTCATAACGACGTTTCATCACCAGTGGCTTTGGGCATGGTATCCCACATTCAACAAGAATGTAGATGCAGGGGACCCCAAATATTCAGGTTTGTACGGGCCAGTTGTATCCGACGCAGCATGGAATTTCAAGGAAGAAATGAATTACTCTCCCGCATTTTGCAGCCATTGGGAGGCCAAAATTCGGGAAGTGATTGATAAGTATAATCCCGACCTGATCTGGTTTGACTCCCGGATGCGAGAAATTGCAGAGGAGAATCGCCTTGGTTTTCTATCCTACTACTACAACAAAGCGGTTGACTGGAAACGGGATGTTGCGGTTACTTATAAGGGACATGACCTTGAACCAGGAACGGGAATTCTGGACCTGGAACGGGGCCGGATGGCAAACATAACACCATATAAATGGGTCAATGACGACGCGATCAACTGGGACTCCTGGAGCTATGTAGAGAATGCGAACTACAAGTCGGCTGACAGGCTGGTAGATGAATTGGTGGACATCGTCAGTAAGAACGGCAACCTGCTTCTCGATATTGACCCCAAGCCGGACGGCACAATTCCGGAACCAACGCGGGAACGGCTGCTCCAGATTGGCAAGTGGCTTAAACTCAATGGAGAAGCAATCTATGGCACCAGACCCTGGGAAATTTTCGGCGAAGGGCCCACCAAAGTTCCGGAAGGCGGTTTCGGGGAGAGCAAGATCAAGGACTTCACAGCCGCAGACATTCGATTCACCAGAAATGGTAATACTCTGTACGCAATTCTTCTCGATTGGCCCGGAGAGTCAGCAAAAATCGAGTCGCTGAAGGAAGGACAGGCCCTCTGGTTCGGGCGGATTCGCTCGGTGGAGATGCTCGGCATAAAACAGTTCCTTAAATGGAAGCAGGATGCTACCGGCCTGACCGTTCAGATACCTGATAAGAAACCCTGCGAGTACGCGTTTGTGCTGAAAATCTCGGGGTATTAATGCCATAACCGGCTCTTTAATCCAAAATATGAAAAGACAGGAAATGCAATAGATTTATAAGCAATTATGAATAGTAAAGAAAGATGTTTAGCTGCTATAAATGGTGAAACAGTCGACAGGACTCCCGTGTTTCCATTGCTGATGAGATTCGCTTCGAAACGTCATTTTGTAACTTATAAGGATTATGTTACTAATGGAACTATCATTGCAGAATCGCAAATAAGGGTAATTGATACATTCAACGTAGACGCAATTACAAGTTGTAGCGATGCTTTCAGGGTTTCTGCCGATCTTGGCGGAGAAATGGTTTATCCACTGGAATTGCCACCCCATATTTCCAAACCCATCATTAAAAGCGAAGCAGATTTGAACCGGTTGAAGAAACCCAATTATTCTGCCCCCAACTGTCGCATGGCAGACAGGACAAAAGCTGTAGCAGAGATGGCCAGAAGTGTTGGCGACCAGTATCTGGTACTTGGCTGGGTAGATATGCCTTTTGCAGAAGCCTGTTCGGTTTGCGGTGTCTCTGAGTTTATGATGATGCTTTACTTAGATCCGGGGTTAGCGCATAAAATCCTGACTTTTTTAACCGGCATAGTCATTGATTTTTGTACAATGCAATTAGAAGCTGGCGCACCAATGATAGGCGCCGGTGATGCTGCCGCTTCATTGATTTCACCAGATTTGTACAGGGGATTTGCATTACCTTATGAGCAACATGTTATCCGGGCTGTTCACGCTAAAAGAGGTTTGGTAAAATTGCATATTTGTGGCAATACATCTGCGCTGTTGCCGTTCATGGTTGAATCTGACGCAGATCTGTTTAATGTTGACCATTTAGTTGATTTATCAACAGCATTGAGTATTTATAATAATCACCATAAATGTACCAAAGGAAATATTAACCCTGTTTCCGATATGTTGCAAGCAACACCTCAGCAATCTTCTGAAGCTGCTAAAAAATGCCTTGCGCTGGCCCAGGGGAAAAGATATATGTTAAGTGCCGGGTGTGAAATTCCTGCTGAAACTGCGGATGAAACTTTTGCTGCTTTCTGCAATTCGGTGATATAAATGTAATTACAAATCAATTTTTGCAGTAAATTCGATCTCAATTAGTATTTTGATAGTTGATCAGGTTGAATGGAATTCGCCTATCTTTTGTTTGTAGAAAAGAGGGATACTATCTGTCGGATTCTGTTAGGGTGGATAAGCATAATAAAAAGTCCACCGACTATGTTTCCCAGAGTTACAGGTATTAAATTATGAAATATGACATGTAGTTGAAGTAGTGTTGAACCACTGGCTAAAAGTCCAGCCGGAATCAAATACATATTTGCTATACTGTGTTCAAACCCTGAAGCCACAAATGCCATAATCGGTAGAATGATGCAAACAATTTTTGAGATAACATCTTTTGAAAAATATGACATAATTATTGCCAGAATAACAAGAATATTGCAGAAAATTCCACGGATAAAGGCCTCACTGAATGTCAGGTTCATTTTATAATCTGCAATTTTGATTGCCATATTACCCATAGTTGAGAGGTCCCGCGGATGACCAAAAATTCCGGATTTATACACGAGGTATGCCATAGTTAATGCTCCGGTGAAATTGCCAATATAAACTACAATCCAGTTTCTTAAAAGTAAAAATGGCGAATAAAGTCTGGTGACAGCACCAATAATCATAGTAATATTACCAGTGAAAAGTTCTGCACCTGCAATAACAATGAGTACCAGTCCAACACTAAAACAGGCACCGGCAATGATCTTGCCCATTCCCTGTTCCATTGCCACCAGAAAAAGATGGGATCCAAAACTTATATATATACCAGCCAGTAGTCCAAGTAAATAAAGCTGCCAAACCTTGGTATTTGCTTTTCTGATTCCAAGATGACTTATTGTTGCACCAACTTCATTATGAGTTAACTTCGGATCATAATTATTTTTAATTGTGTCTGCCATTTTTTTATTCGGTTATTCAAATAATACAATTTTTGCAAATATAATTCAATGTTCGACATCTAAGCTTTCCATGTCAGGTTATGATCCTTATCCTGAACTATTTTATTGTGATCGAGCAACCAGCGTATCACTTTAATAACTTTATTTTCAGGATATTCAATCATTCTTGCAAGTTCCTCAGCATCAGGATTTTTTTCCTTCACGGCACTCTTAACTTCTTCGAGAATAATATCGAATTCATATTTACTGAGATCCAATTCGTTTCTTTCACGGCAGACATCGCAGATTCCACAACGGTCCGACTCCTCGCTAAAATAATCAAGTAGAAAAACCGATCTGCAGTGATTATCTGAATCGGCATATTCTATCATCTTATTTAGTCGTATCTCATATTTTTCCTTTACGTGAAGATAGTTATCGGGTGATATCATCAGTGCTTTGCGAACCAGCCTCTCCTCCGTGAAGATGACAAGCGCTGTTTTTTTCCCGGGAATGTACCTTATAATATTCATTGCTGACAATTTCACCATGTACTGATAAATTGTGTCACGCGTCGCGGCTGACTTCCTGGAAAGGTCCTCTTCATTTACAGGGACATATTCAGTGAACATCCCGGTATAAGATCTGAGAAGAAGTTTAATGAAACCGTCAAATGATTCATTGGCAACCTGGAATTTATACAGATCATCGCGGCTGACAATAAAGTGCACCCTGGATGGATTATTGATCTCGTCAGTGAATTCCATATAACCTTCCCTCTGAAGGAACTGCAGACTATTGTAGGTTTCAATTACAGGCAGCCGGTATTTTGAGACAAAGTCTGACATATTAAAGTCATAGACATTATCTTTCCCGGAACCCAGTGGAATCTGAAGAAAATTGCAAAGCGCCTCATAGGTATCTTTGATCTTTTCAACAGGCGGGAATTTTTTTCTTAAATTATCCAGCAACCGGCTTTTATCTGCCGGTGAATATAAAAGAACTGCAAATGCGGGTTTATTGTCGCGGCCTGCCCTCCCGCTCTCCTGAAAATAATTTTCAACAGAATCAGGTATATCCCAGTGAATTACAAACCTTACTTCAGATTTATCAATACCCATCCCGAATGCATTTGTTGCAACTATGACACGCGTCTCCCCCGCTGCCCAGGAGTTTTGTTTTTTATCGCGCAGGTCATCCGGTAATCCGGCATGATAAAAATCAGCGCTGATCCCGTTTGCTACAAGAAGTTCAGCAACCTCTTTGCATCTTTTTCTGCTCCGCACATAGACTATTCCGCTTCCGTTTGCCTTCCTCAGGGTTTTAATAAGGTATGTTCCTTTGTCTTCAACTTTTCTTACCAGATATGAAATATTTTTGCGGTCGAAACTGGTCCTGAGAACATTTTTTTCCCTGAAGGCCAGCTTTTTCATTATATCTTCCGTAACCTTTTCTGTTGCGGACGCAGTAAGAGCAAGGAATGGGACCTTTTCCGATATGTATTCCCGGAGCAACGCTATTTTCTGATATGAAGGTCTGAAATCATATCCCCATTGTGATATACAGTGGGCTTCATCAACTACAACAAGTGTGAGGTTAAGCCGGCCGGCTTTAGCCTGAAAAACCCTGGTGGAAATTCTTTCGGGCGATAAATAGAGAAACTTATAATTTCCATATATGCTATTCTCAAGAGCATTGTCAATCTCCTCGGCCGTCATTCCGGAATGAATTGCTATTGATTTTATTTCAAGGCTGTTCAGACGATTTACCTGATCTTTCATCAGAGCAATCAGAGGTGTTATTACAAGGCAGATACCCTCCTGTGCCAGAGCCGGGACCTGAAAAGTTATTGATTTTCCGCCACCTGTCGGCATTAATCCGAGTGTATCCCTGCCTTCGGCAACAGATCTGATGATATCTTCCTGCAAAGGTTTAAAGGAGGTGTATCCCCAATATCTTGTTAAAATTTGTTTGTATGGTTCGATATTCATGGCAGAAAGCACTCTTTTCACAAATGTAATAACTGTTATTCAATTTTTTATGCAGCTTAAAGTGAGAGAGAAGTATCAGGAGTTCTGTTTTTTTTGTAATTTGCGCCAGCAAAAAATTAAAATCTCACCTGATGTCATTTATCAAAGATAAGATACTTTATGAAGGTTTAACATTTGATGATGTTCTTCTGGTTCCTTCATATTCTGAGGTACTTCCGAGAGAAGTTGATCTCAGTTCCATGTTTACAAGAAATATCCGTATCAACACACCGGTTGTGTCTGCGGCGATGGATACCGTTACCGAAGATGAGCTTGCAATTGCCATTGCACGTGAAGGTGGAATTGGTGTGATCCATAAAAATATGTCAATTGAAAAACAGGCTGCTCAGGTTAAAAGGGTGAAAAGGGCTGAAAATGTGATGATTTTTGATCCGATAACTATCAATCTTGAAGCAACTGTCGGCGAAGCAATGAATTTAATGAGCGAGTATAAGATCGGCGGCATTCCTGTGATAGATATTAACGGAATTTTGAAAGGGATAGTCACAAACAGGGACCTGAGATTCGAAAATAATCGCTCCCGTAAGATTACCGAGGTAATGACTACCAGTCTGATTACTACAAATCATCAGACTAACCTTGAGGCAGCAGCAAGAATACTTCAGAAACATAAAATTGAAAAACTGCCTATGATTGACGAATCAGGCAGGCTGATAGGTCTTATTACATATAAAGATATTACAAAAACCAAGGACCGTCCCAATTCCTGCAAGGATGACAAAGGAAGGCTCAGGGTAGCCGGAGCAGTCGGAATTGCATCAGATACTCTCGACCGGGTTGAAGCGCTCATTAATGCCAATGTCGATGCAATCTCAATTGATACTGCGCATGGTCATTCAAAAAGTGTTATAAACATTCTCAGGGATATAAAAAGAAACTATCCCGGAATAGATGTAGTTGCAGGAAATATAGGAACTTCTGAAGCTGCAAAAAGACTTGCTGATGAAGGTGCTGATGCACTAAAGGTAGGAATCGGACCGGGATCTATTTGCACGACAAGGGTTATTGCCGGTGTGGGTATTCCTCAGCTTTCTGCGATTTACAATGCTGCCAAAGCTATTGCAGGATCCGGAATCCCTGTTATAGCCGACGGTGGTATCAGGTATTCGGGTGATATCATCAAGGCAATTGCAGCGGGAGCCGATTCAATAATGGCAGGTTCGCTTTTTGCCGGAGTTGAAGAATCTCCCGGTGATACAATCATTTACAATGGGCGTAAATTTAAGGCATACCGGGGAATGGGATCTATTGAAGCAATGCAGCAGGGCTCAAAAGACCGTTATTTTCAGGATATGGAGGATGATATAAGAAAACTTGTTCCCGAAGGTATTGCTGCAAGGGTACCATATAAGGGAACTCTGGCTGAAGTAATCTTTCAGTTAACGGGCGGACTCAGAGCCGGAATGGGATATCTTGGAGCCAAAGATATTGCTGTCCTGAAGAAGGACTCAAGATTTGTCAGAATTACAAATTCCGGAATTGTTGAAAGTCATCCTCACGATGTCTCAATCACACGTGAGTCTCCAAATTACAGCAGAAAATCATTTGAATAACAGGTATCAGCCAATCCTGATGAAAATCAAATCATCATTGTTAATAATAAATATGCTATTTCTGTTGCCGGTTATCAGCAGGGCGCAGGATTTTAATGACAAAGTTTTAATGACTGTTGATTCAAGGGAAGTTCAATCAGGTGAATTTATCAGAATGTATAATAAAAGTCTGGAACCTGGTAAGAAAATGGACGTTGATAAATATCTTCAGCAATTTATCATTTTTAAACTTAAGGTTGCGGATGCTCTTAATTCAGGATATGATACCACAAAGGCTTTCAAAAATGAACTGAATGGTTACAGGAACCAGTTGGCGCAGAATTATCTGACAGATACACAAACAAAGGAAACATTACTGAGAAAAGCATATCAGAGATCACTTACTGAAATAAATGCCTGGCACATTTTAATAGCACTCCCTCAGGAGGCCACTCCCGAGGATACCCTCAAAGCCTGGCAAAAAGCTTCAGGGATCAGGGAAAGAATTATAAAAGGAGAATCATTTGAAACTGTCGCCCGTGGATCTTCCGACGACCAATCTGTCAAAATGAATGGTGGTAATCTGGGTTATTTTACTGCATTTCAAATGATTATGCCATTTGAAGATGCAGCATTTAATTTAAAGACCGGAGCAATTTCAGAACCGGTCAGAACACCTTACGGTTATCATATCATTACAGTAACTGACAAACGTCCGGCAAAAGGGAAAATAAGGGTGGCTCATATAATGAAAGCTGTCCCTCCCGAAGCAAGCGAGGCTGAGATCAGGCAGGCTGAAATTGAGATAAATGATATCTACAAAAAATTACAGGAAGGAGCCTCATTCAGGGAACTTGCAAAAAAATATTCCGATCATAAAGAATCTGCTGCAAATGGAGGCGAAATCAACTGGTTCGGAGCCGGAGAGATTATACCGGCTTTTTCCGAAGCTGCATTTTCAATTGCTGATACCGGAAAATATTCGAAGCCTGTCAGGACTATTTACGGATGGCATATAATTAAACTGTTGGAGAAAAAAGCTCCCGGTACATTTGAAGAGACGCGGTCATATCTCGAAAGTAAGTTAAACCTGTCATATCTTAATTCAATAAGTAAAAAGGCATTTGTAGATAAACTTAAAACTGATTATAAATTCCGGATTAACAAGGAGGCGTATAACTGGTTTCTGGAAAATACTGATACACTTATAATTCAGGGTTTAAGAAAATACAACCGGTCAGGCATGCCCTCAGTTAATTTATATACATTTGAAAAACAATACCTTACTACTAAAGAGTTTGCTGATTATTTAGAGAACCGCGGGGCAATGGTTGTTACGAATGATCCTGAAATATATATAAACCGTTCAATTGAAACCAGGTCAACGGATCAATTAACCGATTATGAGAACTCAATCCTGGAAAAGAAATATCCCGAATTCAGATATCTTTTCAATGAGTTCCACGATGGTATGCTTATATTTGAAATATCCGGCAAGAAAGTATGGAACAAAATCAGTGAAGATTCGGTCGGCCTGAAGCAATATTATGAAGAGCATAAAAATAGTTATCTTTCGCCGCGTGGTATAGAGGCAAAAATATATACGCTGAAAATTACCGGAGGTGAAAAATTGCTGAAAACTGCTTATGAGAAATATTTCCGGAAGGCTGATGCAGATATTCTTTTACGTAATCAATTTAACAAAAATAGTGATACTTTACTCACTATTAAAGAGTCAACATGGTATAAAGCTGATAATACTGAAATCGATAACTTACAATGGATTAAAGGAATACAATCATTTCAAATGAATGGTTTTCCTTCATTAATTCTGATAAAAAGAATAATTGAACCTGTCCCGTTAAAATTTGAGACGATAAAGGGAGAACTGCTGTCCGGTTTTCAGGACTACCTGGAGAATGAATGGATAAAACAATTAAAGGGGAAATATAACGTTAAAGTTGACAGTTTAGCGCTTGATGAAGTTAAGAATAAGTTGAACAATGAATAAAACGGTAATATTATTATCAATTTGTATTTTACTGGCTGGCTGCAGGAATAAAAAAACCGCTACACATAGAATTCCAGTCGCAGAGGTTGGGAACATTGTCCTCTATTATGATATGATACCCCGGTTGATCAACCGGGGTATTAACGAACAGGACAGTATGGCAAATATTCAGAATTATATCAATAAGTGGGCGAAAAGGGAACTTCTCTTGCAGAAAGCTGAAGAGAACCTGTCAACTGAAATAAAAGATGAAATAACAAAGCAAGTTGAAGAAACCCATGATAACCTGGTTATATATCAGTATCAGAGGCAGATGATGCTCTCAAAGATGGATACTGTTTTAACTGAAAAAGAGCTGAAAGACTATTTTGACACAAACGGAAAGAGTTTTATGCTCAATTCAAACATTGTAAAGGCTCTCTTCATCAAACTTCCGATTGAGACACCTAATCTTGCCAAGATTAAAACACTTGCGCGTTCAAGTGACCAGAGCGACCTTCAGGAGCTCGAAAAATATTGTTATCAGTTTGCTGAAAAATTTGACGATTTCAACGAAGAATGGGTTTCAATGGACAGGTTAATGGTTGAATTGAAGAAAGATATTGAAGATGAAGATGACTTTTTAAAGAGGAACACTTTTTTCGAATCAAGAGATTCAGCTTTTATTTATCTGGTGTCAATAAGAGATTACAAGCTCAGATCCACTCCTGCCCCTTTCGATTATGTTAAGGATGATATTAAACGAATCATCTATAATACCCGCAGGTTCGAATTTCTTCAATCGCTTGAAAATGGAATTTATAATGATGCACTGAAAAAAAATAATTTTAAGATATATTAAATGATGAAAAGAAATTCAAAATTTTGCGCGGTTCTGATTTTTTTGTTGCTGACCGGCGTATTTACGGCTAATGCTCAGAAGTTGGTGGAATCGATAGCTGCGATTGTGGGTAATGAGGTTATATATCTTTCTGATGTGGAAAATGCGATTACCGACTATAGAAGAAGCGGGAACAAAACTCCTGAGGATCAGATGACCTGCAGCGTATTTCATGAGATGCTCGTCTCAAAACTGTTCCTCGATCAGGCCAGGATCGATAGTATCACAGTTACCGATGATGCTGTTGAGGGAGATCTTAACATGCGGCTTAATGATGCAATCAGGCGAGCCGGAAGTGAAGAAGCACTTATCGCTTTTTTCAAGAAGAGTATGATAGAAATAAGAAGGGATATTAAAAAACAATTACTCGAGCAGGAGACTGTACGGCAAGTTCAGAGCAAAGTAGCTGAAAATATCTCTGTTACGCCAAACGCTCTTAAGAAATATTTTGCCTCAATCCCGAAAGATAGTCTTCCGGTTATTCCTGCAAAGTATCAGATGAGTGTTATTCAGATCGATCCTCCATCAAATGAGGATAACAAAGCTGAAGCCAGACAAAAGCTTCTTGATATCAGAAGTCAGATACTTGCCGGAAAGAGCTTCTATACTCTGGCTGTAGTCTATTCAGAAGATACCGAATCTGCAAAAAAAGGTGGCGAAATAGGATTTCTTACACGGGGGGAACTTGAAAAAGAGTATGCCGATGCCGCATTTGGTCTTACAAAGAATACAGTCTCCAAGATAGTTGAAACAAAATATGGATTCCATATTATACAACTTATTGACCGTAAAGGTGAGATGGTAAATACACGTCATATTCTTGTCAAGCCAAAAGTTAAGCCGGATCAATCACAGAAGGCAATTGACAAGCTCGACAGCCTTGCTAACCAGATAAGAAAAGACAGCATTAAATTTGAGACGGCTGCATTGCGGTTTTCAACTCATAAGGATAGCAGGATCAACGGTGGCAAACTTGTAAGTTCAAACCCGTCAGACAGGATTACCTGGTTTACTCTGGAAGAGCTCAATCCTGAGATGTACAAAGTAATAAGGGATATGAAAGTTGGAGAGATATCCAATGCTTTCCAGACCACTGATGAAAATAATAATGTGGTTTTCAGAATAATAAGGCTTGATAATGAATTACCTGCCCATAGTGCAAATCTCAAGGATGATTATCAGAGTCTTTACAATGCAGCCCTTATGAACGAAAGATCAAAAAAGTATGAAAAATGGGTCAAAGAAAAAATTGCTATCACATATCTGAAAATAAGTGATGAATTTAAATCATGCGACTTTTTGCAAACGGGATGGCTGAAATAAAATACTTCAAGTATTTACCTGTTTTTTTAAATCTCAGGCATATTCTTTATGCCGCACTGCTTTTGTTATGTTCATTTATCCTTCAGTCTCAGGTTTCACCTTCAAAACAACAGGGTAAAAAAAAAATAGAACTCAAGAATGCTGACCTTGATATTATTGAAAGAGACAGCCTTGGTAAAGATATGCACCGTCTGCTTGGAAATGTCTTCCTGGTACATAATGAAATTACAATGAAATGCGACAGTGCACATTTCTCTCCCGACATAAACCAGGTAACTGCTTACAATAAAGTACATATTGAACAAGGGGATACACTTGATCTTTTTGGTGATTATCTTTTTTACGACGGCAAAATCGAGATAGCCGTTGTAACAGGGAATGTCGAACTGATCAATAAGGAAACTCACCTGTATACCCATGCAATTAATTACGATGTGAAAAACAGAATTGCCAGGTATAATGACCGAGGAAAAATAATAAATCACGATAATACACTTACAAGTATAATTGGTATTTATTATGCATCAGATAATATGTTCCATTTTAAGGACAGTGTAAAAATTGTGAATCCGGGTTATGTAATGACTGCTGATACAATGGATTACAATTCAAACACAGAAATTTCTTATTTTACAGGGCCTACTGAACTTAAGGGTGATAGCATATATTTATATTGTGAGAAAGGCTGGTACGACACAAAAAATGATGTTACAACTGTATGGAAGCATGCAGTAATCGACAACAGGCAGCAGATCATTCACGGAGATTCTTTGTTTTTTGACAACAGAACAGGCTATGGTCAGTCATTTGGCAATGTCATGATTCAGGATACCACGGATAATCTCATTATTCAGGGAAACTATGCCTGGTATTATAAACAACCGGAGAGATTTCTGGTAACTGACAGGGCAATGTTCATACAGGTTTCAGACAAAGATTCTCTTTTTCTTCATGCCGATACGCTTAGCTCAAAGACAATTTTCGACAAATCAGCCAGGGGTTTCAGGTTAATGAAAGCATTTCACGGTTGCCGGGTATACAGCAAAAGTCTTCAGGCAAAATGCGATTCTTTATCCTATTCATTTCAGGATTCGGTCATACATCTTTACGATAATCCTGTTATCTGGTCAGAAGAGAACCAGCTCAGTTCCGATTCGATGGCAGTGTTTACCAAAAACCGTCAGACAGACAGGCTTGAATTATACAATTCTGCATTTATAACCAGCCAGATAGACTCCGTAAGATTTAATCAGATAAAAGGCCGGTCGCTGACGGGTTATTTTAAGAACAATGAGTTATATAAAATTGACCTTAAGGGAAATGGCGAAACAATTTATTATCTCCTTGAAGGACAGTTTATTGCAGGGGTTGATAAGGCTTCGTGTGCAAATATTGAAGTTTATGTTGAAAAAGGTAAAATATCAATGATTTATCAAAAACAGAATCCGGAAGGAACAACTGATCCACCCGAAATTGGAAAACCTGATCCCTTACGTTTGAAAGGATTTAACTGGTTTGACAGTCTGAGGCCTAAAAAAAAGGCTGATATATTTAATAATTAAAAAGAGACCGGTTCCAAAGAATTCAATCTCTTTTCAATATTCATCCTCATTAAAAAAGAAATCATCCTTACTTGGATAATCGGGCCAGATATCTTCAATACTTTCGTATATATCTCCTTCATCCTCAATTTCCTGTAAATTCTCTATCACCTCCATTGGGGCACCCGACCTTATGGCGAAATCAATCAGCTCATCCTTAGTGGCAGGCCATGGAGCATCCTCAAGTTTTGATGCCAATTCAAGTGTCCAATACATAATTACTTGATAAAATTAACCTTTAAACAAAGTCTGCAAATATATATAATATTTTACTTAATAAGCAACTCCCTTTAAAGTTTTTTAACATACTAAACGGACCACTTAACATCTTTAATATCAAGCTCTAATCCTATTTGGCGGGATAGTATGAACAAGAAATCTGAGAGCCTGTTCAGAAATTTGATAACTATTTCTGGCGATTCTTCGGCATCGTTTAGGCGTATAACTGCCCGTTCTGCTCTTCTGCAAACGCATCTTGCTATATTACAATATGATATCAGGATATTTCCTCCCGGAATAATAAAACTTTTGAGAGTAGGGAGGGTCTCTTCCATTATGTCAATTTCCTTCTCAATGACCGAAACACAGCCCGGATCAGGTAATAACTTTCTGCTGTTAATGTTTTCACAGTCATATGCAAGTGCAGAGGCACAAAGCATAAGTTGGTTCTGTATATAGATCAGAAGTTCTGTCCGTTTAAGGTTTTCTTTATGATCGCGTAACAGGCCAATCCAGGCAATAAGTTCATCAACAGTACCATATGCTTCAACACGAACCGAATGCTTTGGAACTCTTCGTCCTCCGGAAAGTGATGTACTTCCATTATCACCAGTGAGTGTATAGATCTTCATGGTTTGCTATTTAGGCAAAACATCAGCTATAATTGTATGAAAAAGAATTATTACGCTTTTATATATCTGTCATTGCGGTAATCCTGGGCAACCTCCCCGTCAAATAATCTGATGATACGTGCAGCATGTTTTGCAATATCCTCTTCGTGTGTAACAACTATAACAGTATTTCCCTTTTTGTGGATATCATCAAGAAGTCCCATGATATCGATAGAGGTCTTGCTGTCAAGGTTACCTGTAGGCTCATCAGCGAGAATAATCGATGGCTTATTAACCAGAGCGCGTGCAATAGCCACACGTTGACGCTGACCTCCCGACAATTCATTTGGCTTATGAGTCATCCTGTCTCCCAGACCTACCTGGGCAAGGGTCTCAACTGCTACCCTCTCTCTATCAACTTTTGCTACTCCTGCATATATTAATGGTAATGTAACATTTTCCAAAGCAGAATAACGAGGCAGAAGGTTAAAGGTCTGAAAAACAAATCCAATCTCTTTGTTTCTTATTTCTGCCAGATAATCATCCTCCATTTTGCTTACATCGGTACCGTTTAGAACATAACTGCCGCTGGATGGCGTATCGAGGCACCCTAGAAGGTTCATTAACGTGGATTTTCCGGAACCGGATGGCCCCATAATGGCAACATATTCATTTCTCTCAATATCTATGCTCACCGACCTTAATGCTCTAACAATCACTGATCCTACCTGGTAATTCTTAACAATATCGTGAATCTCAATTACTTTGTCCATAATTTTTAAAATTTGAATTTCCGAAATTAAATTAAATAAGTTAAATAATATGTTATATATCCTTAATTTTTGTTAATATCTGATCACATAGTCCCTTCGATTAATCCCCGTCCTGAAGAATACAATTCCCATTCTGTACAGGTCGATAGTCAGACTGACCTTATCAAAACGCTTAATCTCGTTCCATGCCTCTTCCATCTCTGATGAATGACGGATATCATCGATGATTATAACTGTTTTATTATCTGATATCTTCATTACCTGGGAAAAATAATTAATCACCCGGTCCTTCCTGTGATCCCCGTCAATAAATACAAGTCCGGGTTTAATATTCCTTTTAGTAATGACTGGCAATATTTCATCGAACGATCCTGTCAATAATTCAACATTTCTTATTCCAGCAGCATTGAAATTCTCTATTGCAACTTCCGAAATAGCAGGACAGCCTTCGATTGTATATACGATACCGGCAGGATTATACAAAGCCATGTACATCGTACTTATTCCAAGCGAGGTGCCAAGTTCAACAATAGCCGGTTTCCCAAATTCAGCTGCCATATTTGACAGCAGAACCCCATATTTTGAAGTTACAGATGAATTTCTGGCGATGTCTGATAGTTTCCTTAAATTTGTTCCGTGCTTTACCGGCCCTGCTCCCAGATCTCTGACAATAACGGATCTTGAGTCATGGATCAGCTGTTTTCTTGTGTCATCAATTATAGAGACAATTTCAGGATCAATTTTATTCCGGAATACCCTTGTGACAAGATCAAAGACAAACGGACTGTGAATCCCATGACCCTTCCTGTTTTTTGATATCAGAATGTATTTCAAATATCTGGTTGCTCTGAAAAAGATCATATTCTGTTTTTTTAAAAGTTCCGTCATGTTGCGTTGATTTGTCAAACAATTTTCGGCTTTTACCCCTAAATCCCCCAGGGGGGACTTTCAATACGTTTTTTTAACTAATATATTCAAAATTGAAAGATCATTTATTAATAACTTACATTTAACTTTATTAAGCCTTTGTTTGGTTCTCCCCCTCGGGGAAGTCAGAGGGGTAAACAAAGGTAAATAAATTGATTTTCAAGTGATTTGCAGTTTATAATTTATGATTGACGATAGTCATAAAATATTTAATTAGGACAGGTTTTCAAAATTACCTATTTTCGGATATCTTTCGCAATTACTTTTTTTTCATAATGGTCGTAACTGATTTTCTCGAAACTAATATAACTTATTTGCCGGGGGTAGGCCCGAAAAAAGCTGAGTTACTTAATAAAGAGCTTAATATTTATACCTTCCGGGATATTCTTTACTATTTTCCGTTTAAATATATTGACCGTACCAAATTTTATAAAATATCGGAACTGGATACAGATCTTCCCTTCGTTCAGATAAAAGGAACAATAAGAGGATATTATTCAGAGGGTCAGGGAAACGGGAAACGTCTTGTTGCAGATTTTCAGGATGAGACCGGAACAATAAAACTGATCTGGTTCAAGGGGGGAAAATGGATAACGGGAAATTACAGTCCCGGAGTTGAACTTGTCGTATTTGGAAAACCCGGAGTTTTTAATGGTATTATTAATATTATCCATCCTGAAATTGAGGCAGCAAATAAAATTGCGGAAAGGTTAAATTCTGCTCTCCAGGCGCAATACAGTACAACTGAAAAACTAAAGAATCAGTTTCTGACCTCCAAAACAATCAGCAAACTGATCGGGAATCTGCTTAAACTACTGAAATTCAGATTGCCTGAAACACTTCCGGCATACCTTACCCTGAAGTACAATCTCATGGATCTTAATGACTCTCTTCATAAGATACATTTTCCGGCAAATCCCGATGAGCTTGAAAGGGCCAGATACCGTTTGAAATTTGAAGAACTATTTTATATCCAGTTGAATCTCTTACGATTTAAGACAAACCGGAACCTGAAAATTCATGGATTTGTTTTCTCATGTGTCGGACAGAATTTCAACAATTTCTACTATAACAATTTGCCATTCAAACTGACTGAAGCTCAGAAAAGGGTAATGAGGGAGATAAGGAAAGATCTGGGATCAGGAAAACAAATGAACCGTTTGCTTCAGGGCGATGTAGGCAGCGGCAAAACCCTGGTAGCCCTTATGAGCATGCTGATTGCAATAGACAACGGTTACCAGGCCTGCGTTATGGCTCCGACCGAGATCCTTGCCAGCCAGCATTACCAGACTATAAGTAAATTTCTTGAAGGAATTGATATCAAGATCCGTTTACTTACCGGTTCCTCAAAGAAAAACTCGCGTAAATCAATAGCAGAATCTCTTCTTGACAAATCGCTGAATATATTAATTGGCACTCACGCTCTTCTGGAAGAAAATGTTCAGTTCCAAAATCTTGGACTGGTAATTATCGATGAACAACACAGGTTTGGCGTCGAACAAAGGGCACGGCTCTGGCAAAAAAATCTCAATCCTCCCCACATTCTTGTTATGACAGCCACTCCGATTCCGAGAACCCTGGCAATGACTCTCTACGGTGATCTTGATGTTTCAGTTATAGATGAACTTCCCCCTGGAAGAGTACCGGTAAAAACAATGCATTTTACTGATTCAGAAAGAAATAAGGTATTCGGATTTATCAGGAACCAAATTGCGGAGAACCGTCAGATCTACATTGTTTATCCACTTATCAGGGAATCAGAAACTTTGGATTATAAAGATCTTGAGGATGGCTGGGATACTATTTCCAGAGTCTTTCCTGCACCCAGATATTGCATCAGTATAGTTCATGGAAAGATGACTCCTTCTGAAAAGGAACAATCCATGAAGCTTTTTAAGGATGGTTATGCGCATATTCTGATAGCAACAACTGTTATTGAGGTTGGTGTTGATATCCCGAATGCAACTGTTATGGTCATTGAGAGTGCTGAACGATTCGGACTCTCACAGCTGCATCAGTTACGTGGAAGAGTCGGAAGAGGGGCCGACCAGTCGTATTGCATTCTTATGAGCTCAGATAAATTGTCGAAAGATGCAGCGAAAAGAATTGAAGTGATGATCAAAACAAGCGATGGTTTTGAGATTGCCGAAACAGATCTTCAGTTACGGGGACCGGGTGATATCGAAGGCACACAACAGAGTGGCATTCCATTTGATCTCAAAATCGCCAGCCTTTCAAAAGATGGCCAGATTATAGAATATGTAAGGCATATTGCAGAAAATATTTTGTCAGAAGATCCACTGCTTGAGGAAGATAAAAACCAGATGCTTGGAATAGAGCTCAAAAGGCTTTTCAGCCAGAGACAGTCGTGGAGTAATATCAGCTGATATATGATTATTTATAAACATAATAAATTATCTTCAGCAGTCAAAACTAATAGGTTTGAGGCCTGTACTCATGCCTGCATTAAAGTACAGATATTATGACAATGGCTGATTGTTACCGGATACTGGATTTGCCTGTTAACTCTTCAGTTAATGATATTAAAAAGGCTTACAGGAAAAAAGCAAGGGAGTATCACCCCGATATTAATCCTTCCCCGGATGCCATAGACATCTTCATCCGTATTACTGAAGCTTACGATTTTCTTATTTCAAGTCACCAAACGATTCAAAATAGTGAACAGGAATACGAACAGGCAATGACTGACTGGAGAAAGTACAGACAAGATCGTTCCCATAAACGTGCCACAATATATGCAAGAACCTCATTCACAACCTTTAAGAATACAAGTTTCTACAAAACTACCAGGATCTTTAACGGGACGACTATTATTCTGAGTTTTGTAATCTCGATACTCATCCTTGTTTATGCAGTAACGGGATATATGTACAAGCTAAATAATCCGGGTCCCGGTGTTGAAAAGCCATCAGTTTTTGCTTTTATCATGCTTCTTCTTCCCGGCATGATCTTTTTTGTTTTCTCTTTAGTTCAATTTAAAGCCTATTATGTGACTTCAAAGAAGCACAAATATAAATATAATACTATGGCATGATTTTTGAATCTTTCGTTAAACAGAACATTTGGAAGGTCTGTTTTATACATTAGATTCCTAACCACTAAACCCGGCTGCATTATGAAAGTGATTATTTCCAGAACCATAGCTTTTATTTCTATTTCTCTTCTGATCCCGTCCTGTCACAAGGAGACTGATGAGGATCTGCCTGTTGATCCGGTGAATATTAATCTTACTTCTGACCAGGTAACTCTCATTAAATCGGAAAATACATTTGCATTTGATATTTTTAGTAAGACTGCCGCTAATTCAGGTACATCGGAAAACGTTATCATCTCCCCTCTCAGCATTTCTTCAGCTCTTTCGATGACACTTAACGGAGCCGGTGGATCAACCAGGGAGGCGATGCTGCAGGCTCTGAGGATAAATGGAATTACACCCGAAACAATAAACAATTCTTATAAAAGTCTTTCAGAAGCACTTCTTACGGTTGATAAGAGAGTATTGATATCAATAGCCAATTCCGTATGGATCGAAAAGAATTTTATAGTCAAAAAACCATTTATTGATATTCTTACAACTTTTTATGATGCTGAATCAAATGGTTTTAATATCTCCGATCCTCTTGCACCAACTAAAATTAATAACTGGATCGATACCAAGACAAATGGTCTGATAAAAAACATGATCAGCCGTCTGGATGACAATACCGTAATGCTCCTTATTAATGCAATCTATTTCAAAGGAAAATGGAAGTCTCAGTTCAATAAGGATAATACCGCGCAGAAGACATTTTATAAACCTGACGTAGGAGCGGTTTCAGTTCCGATGATGAAACAAACTTCGGATTTTAAAATATATACAGGAAGTTCCTTTGTTATGGCTGAATTTCCTTACGGGCAGGGCAATTTTGTAATGGATGTAATTTTGCCAAACGATAAATACGGCGTTGATGCAATAATTCCTTTACTGAACGATACCAATTACAAAAGCTGGCTGGCTCAAATGCGAGAAGGAAAGATAGATCTTTCTTTTCCGAAGTTCAAATACGGTTATAAAACAGAACTTAAAAATACACTTTCAGATATGGGTATGGGAATAGCATTTACGAATAATGCCGATTTTTCAAATATTTCCGACCTGGATCTTTTAATAACTTCCGTTCTGCATCAGGCATTTATTGAGACAAATGAAGAGGGAACCGAAGCTGCTGCCGCAACTGTTGTCATTATAGGACTTACGTCGGCGGGGCCTACAGCTCCGGTAATTCTGAACATTGATCATCCGTTTATATACATTATAAGGGAAACTACCACGAATTCAATTCTGTTTATAGGAAAGGTTGCGGATCCGCTGGCCGGATAAAATGCATGGGATGAAGCAGATTATTTGATCAGTGATCCTGATCAGGCATTTGAGAAGATCAACTGATCTTAATATAATTGAACGGGATATCAAGAACATTGGAGAAATATTCTCCCCGCTCAAGAATATCATCGTCACCATCTTCATAATACCAGTTTACAGTATATTTTTTGTGTTTCAGTGTGACGTACGAAATTTTTTGTAGCAGATGCACAAATACTTTGGCGCTTGCGCTGTTAAAATATTCAAGATTCAGATCGACTATGGTCATATTGGCAGGATCAAGAATATAGCCGCTTATCCATTCCTCTATAGGTGCGTAAAAATCAGTTACATTCTCATGAATTGACCGGCCTTTGATTTTAACTCTGCCTTCAGCGCTTAACAATACCTCCGGCATATTTTTGGTACGTAAAATCCTCAACTCCTCCATCTCAAATAATTTGTCACCAATTTACAAAAATTAAATTACAAAACACCTTCAAATAGTTCAATCTCTAATAAACGATTTATCAGATGATGGTTTGATCCATGGCTTTAATAATACTTATTAAAACCTGGCCAGAGGTGTTACATCATGACCTGAAAATTCACCCCTGAGATATTTGTAATATCCTGTTATTCCGATCATGGCAGCATTATCTGTCGTGAAACTGAACTCAGGAATAAAAAGATTCCATTTTCTCTTTTCAGCTTCTTCTTTCATCTTATTCCTTAATCCTGAATTCGCTGAAACTCCGCCTGCAATACCTATATCTTTTATACCGGTAAGAACAGAAGCTTTTACCAGCTTGCCGACAAGAATTGTGACAATAACATGTTGAAGAGATGCACATAAATCGGCTTTATTTTTTTCTATGAATTGCGGATCTTCCTTCAGTCTGTCTCTCAGGAAATAGAGAAAACTGGTCTTTAGTCCGCTGAAACTGAAATCAAGTCCTTTTACAAAAGGCTTCGCAAAGCTGAAAGCAGTTTTATTACCATCATTAGCCATCTTATCAATTAACGGTCCTGCCGGATATGAAAAGCCCATAATTTTTCCGCATTTATCAAAAGCTTCACCTGCTGCATCATCAATAGTATTACCTATGACCTCCATCTCAAGATGGTTTTTCATCACCATAATGCGTGTATGTCCGCCAGAGACAAGCAAACATAGAAATGGAAATGCCGGTATTCGTGTCTCTCCTTCTTTTGACCGTATGAAATGAACCATGACATGCGCCTGGAGATGATTGACCTCGATTAAGGGAATATTCAGGCCGAGTGCAAATCCCTTGGCAAAAGAGGTTCCTACAAGAAGCGAACCAAGCAAACCCGGTCCGCGGGTAAACGCCACAGCATTAATATCTTCTGCTTTAATTCTGGCCTGAATTATTGCCTGATGTGTGACAGGAACTATATTAGACTGATGAGCTCTCGATGCAAGCTCCGGAACAACTCCGCCATACGATTTATGTATCTCCTGGTTGGCAATAAGGTTGGACAGAACATAACCGTCTCTGACAACAGCAACCGAGGTGTCATCACATGAAGATTCTATCGCTAATATGGTCACTGCCATGAAAACATTGTTTTTCGGCTTATTTTGGGTAATTTTGCATAATGATTTTTTTAAACAATCCGATGGCCAAAATTATTAAAAAATCGGTTAAGTATTTTATAATAATTCTTGGGATAATCTTAATGATCCCGACTATTCTTTACCTCATTTTGCAAATATCTGCAGTTCAGACTTATCTTGTAAAGAGGATTACGAGTCATATTTCTCAGGAGATTAAATCCACAATTTCTGTTGGCAGCATAAAATTTTCATTCTTTAATAAATTGTCTGTTAATGATATACTGATCAGAGATAAAAATAATGACACACTGTTATATACTCAGCATCTAACTGCGGGATTACGATTCATAAATTTAAAAAGCAAGTCTTTCAGGATCGGTAAAGTAATGCTTACAAAACCTGTTGTTTCACTTGTCACTGATTCTTCAGGATTGATGAACTTAAACTGGTATCTGGCATTGCTTAAAAATCCTGCTGATACAACACAAAAACCTAAAAGCAGAATATCTGTCAGCCAGATCGAAATCAGCAATGCCAGGTTTTCCATCAAAAATCGTTCAAAGCCTGGAAGTACTGCAAAAATGGATTTTAATAACCTTAATATCAGCTCTTTGAATGGGATTATTGAAGATTTTAAATTAGAAAATGATTCAATCTCATTCAGCATTTATAACCTGGGCTTTAAAGAAACGAGTGGTTTAACTGTGAACAAAATAAACAGTAATGTCAGGTTATATAAACAGAATATTTTCCTGAGTTCAACTTTCCTGAATTGCGACAGCAGTATATTAAATATTAAGAAACTGGCAATAACTGCCGATTCATCCGGTTCATTCAGCAGATTCACCAAAGAGGTAAAGCTTGATATTCTTCTCGAAAAGTCACTTATAAGTACTTCATTTTTGAAATACTTTACTCCTTCATTAAGTGGAATAAATGAATCTGTTTGGTTATCAGGGAAAATTTATGGTACGGTTGCAGAATTAAGGGGCCGTGATGTTGAGTTATCTTACCGGGATCATACCTATCTTAATTGCGACTTCGATTTTTCTGGCCTGCCGAAAATTGAAAGTGCATTCATCTATATAGGAGTTAATCGACTTAAAACCAATGCAAAAGATATTGAAAAATTCAAAGTAGAGGGGAAAGAAAACATTATTATCCCGGAGATTCTGTATAAACTGGGCGATGTCTCATTTGATGGTAGTTTTACAGGTTTCATAACGGATTTTGTAACATACGGTGAGTTTAGAACAAGCCTGGGAAATATCAGAACTGATATATCACTGCGCCCTGAAGAATCCAATAAATACCGGGTCAACGGCCTTCTTACGGGCAGTGAAATTGATTTGGGAGAACTGACCGGGAAAACAAAACTAATAGGAAAAATCAGCTTTAAAACCAACGTAAACGGGTATGCTAGCTCATTCGATAAATTTGCCGGAAATCTGACAGGACAAATCGACAGTGTTGAAATAAACAATTACAAATACAGGAATGTCGGAATACAAGGATTATTTACTGAGAAGACATGGGATGGAAGCATAAATGTTGAGGATGAGAATATTAAACTTGACCTTCTGGGAATGTTCAATTTCAGGGAAAAATTACCTGAGTTTGATTTCACTCTTAACCTGCAAAAAGCCAATCTTTTTCAGCTGAATATTGACAGGCTTGACACTACATCGTTTCTTTCAATTCTTATTACCTCTAATTTTAAAGGTAACAGTATTGATAACCTTGACGGGGAGATAAAACTTCTTAATATGACTTACGGAAAGCATCACAATAACCTTGAATTATACAACTTTTCAATTAATGCATATTCGGAGAATAATTTACCGAGATTAAGTTTGCGCACCGATTTTGTGGATGCTGATATAACGGGCTATTATAATTTTGCCGGTTTGGGCAAACTGGTCAAATCAACTCTTTCGACATTATTGCCATCCCAATTCCCGGCGGTGGCAAAAAAAAATCTGACGGGGAAAAATAATTTTACTTTTGATGTATACTTCAAGAACACTGATAAGATTAATGATTTCTTCTCCACAGGATTTGTATTGGCAGAGAAAAGCTTACTCAAGGGATCAGTTCATGCAGACAGTGTAATTCAAATCAGCGGGAGTTCAAAATCAGTGGCTATTAAGAAAATTATTTTGAATGATCTTTCTTTTAATGCAAATGTATCAGGATCAACATTTTCAGGAGGAATCAACAGTTCATCTGTTTCCGTGCCTACACAATCCGATTTTAAAGGATTATCTGTAAAGCTCAAGGCAGTTCCGGATAATTTCATTTTTACTGTTGACTGGGATAATAAGGATAAAATTCTCAACCGGGGTAATTTTATCGCAAGAGGCAAAGTTGAAAAGAGCCTCAACGGAAAGAGAAATGCTATTCTGACCATTAATATTGATTCCACTGATTTCTACTCAAGAAATAATCTCTGGAAAGTAAGTCAGTCATCACTTCATCTGGATTCTAATGCATTAAAAATAAACAAATTATATATCAGCAGTAAGGAGAATTATTACTTTCTTAACGGCTCTGTTTCGGAAGATCCGAAAGATACCTTATTTCTTGAGTGCAAGGGCATCGATATTTCACCACTGAACTATCTCAGGAATCAAAGGATAGCTTCTGATTCAAATATTGTCGCGCTGAATTTAAAAGGTAACCTGAATGGGAAACTTCTGTTTACAAATGTTTACAAGAATCTTTTACTTGAAGGCAATATCACAGTAAATAATTTCTCCATGCTGGGTAGTGATTTCGGAGATATATCTATCGGATCAGTATTTGATGTGGCTAAGAAAGTTGTTAATGTTAAAGCAAGCAATTCATTGCGCGGAATGAGAATGATTGACATCGCCGGATATTATGATCCCGCGTCAAAGAAAATAGATATGGCTATCAAGACCACAAAATTGCCGATAGATGCTCTTAATCCGTTATTGAAAGTTTTTGCGTCTGAAATCAGCGGATCAGCATCAGGTAAGGTTAATTTGTCCGGAGAGACAAATAATCTTTACCTCACAGGCGCCATGTTTGCTGAAAATGCATCGCTGAAAGTTAATTTTCTTCAGACAAGATATAAGATGAACGATACAGTCAGGTTCACCAAGACCGGAATTAAGTTCAATAACGTAAAGATATATGACGAAAAAGGAAATATTGCTATTGCTTCCGGTTCGGTTAACCATAAGAACTTCCACGATTTTGGTGCCGACCTGCTGATAAACGTGAACAAAAACGATTTTCAGGTGCTTAATACTAAACTGAAGGACAATGAATTATTTTATGGCACAGCTTATGGGACAGGACTTGTTACAATAAAAAGCGGACCCAATTCTTTATCGTTCGATATCTCAGCCAAATCTGGTAAAAACACCAAGTTAATTATTCCCTTGAATAAGGGTTTATCAGTATCTGACTATTCATTTGTTACATTTGTTGATTCCACGAGCCTTAAAAAAACAGAAACAGGCGCAGAAGCTAACAACACAATTCCATTACCGCCAAAAAAGAACGGAATTGATGTCAATATGGATCTGGAAATTAATCCTGAAGCTGAGGTACAACTAATCTTCGATTCAAAGATAGGGGATGTTATGAAAGGCCATGGCTCGGGCAATCTCAATATTACTCTGAGTAGAAACGGTGATTTCAAAATGGCAGGTGATTATATTATTGAAGAGGGAGATTACCTGTTTACTCTTGGTAATATCTTAAATAAATCATTTACGGTGGAGAGCGGTGGCAAGATAATGTTTAACGGAGCTATGGACGATACGGAAATTGACATTAAAGCTATTTATAAATTAAAAGCCTCCCTATCCGATATACTTCACGATGACAGATTCAAAGAAAGAATACCGGTTGAATGCCAGCTGCTTCTTACAGGAAGGTTGTTCAATCCGGTTGTAGTGTTTAATATTTATCTGCCTCAGGCTGATGAAGCGACCCGGACATATCTCAGAAATGTTATCTCAACCGACGAGGAGGTTAGCCGTCAGTTTGCTTATCTGCTTGTAATGAATAGTTTTTACGCGGATCCGACGTTGGGTTCCTCATCCGGATCAGCTGCCGGTACATCAGCTATGGCGGTGACTACCACCGAAATGCTTTTCAACCAGGTTAGTAACTGGTTGTCACAGATCAGTAATAATTTTGATATTGGATTCGTCTACAGGCCTGGCAGCGGGAACAAGGATATTAATCCTCAGGAGGTTCAGGTCGCTTTATCGACTCAGTTGCTGAATAATAAGGTAGTAATCAATGGCAATTTTGATTACAGAGGCACCGGAAGTGCATCAGGTAACACAAATCAGATTACTGGAGATTTTGATGCTGAATACAAGCTAACAGAGAAAATAAGGTTCAAAGTTTTTAACAGGTCTAACAACCCGGCTACCGGGATGAGTATTGGTGTTCCTTATACACAGGGTGTTGGTATTATATTCAAACGGGATTTTGACAAGTTTAATGATTTATTCGGCAAAAAAGCAAAATCTGACAAGAAGAAGAAGGAGGAAACAACTGTAAAGAAAAAGTAGTTTATACCATAATTCCATTTCCAGCGATGTAATAGTTGATAATTAACTAATAAGTACTTAAAGTGAGCTAGAGTCTGGAGTGCCTAAAGTTAAAAACATGGTGTTATTACCAATATGATTCACGAAATTAAAATTTTCAATTTTCATATGGGGTAATTTTTAGAAACATATCATTGCTAAACGGAAAAACGTGAAATTAACAGGAGATTCTTCGCTTCACTTCGTTTCGCTCAGAATGACAGGCATTTGTATTTTGGAGGAGGAGGTGGTTGGCGGCACAGCCGCCAACCACCTCCTCCTCCCCCTCAATTTTCTAATTACTTGTCATTCTGAGCGAAGCGAAGAATCTCATACTTTAAGTCGGATAGTTATAAAAACATATACATATTAACAATTATTATTCTAGTGTTTGATAAATAGGCGATTACATTTTTTGATAGGTTCATTTTATAATTATTAACTTTAGGCACTTTAGGCACTCCAAACTCCAGACACTGATCAGTTACGTTAATAATTATTATGCAAATCTTAAAAATCCTGTATAATAGAAATGTATATCCATACGTTTTTTAATAACTTCGCACGTGGAAATAGTTATCAAAGTAATTGGAATAGTGAATTTTTGAAATAAAACATTCAGATTATAAGTGCAACATTCCTCAAATAACGATCCCGGAAAATCTTCTTCAGATAAAAAGAAGGGGATATTTGCTTCTATATTAATTCATACGGGAATACTTGCATTTTTAATATTTGCCGGTTTTTCTGTTAAACCTGCTCCTCAAATTGAAGAAGGAATTATGGTTAATTTTGGTACGGATAAGACCGGTGAGGGTTTGATTGAACCATCACCACCAACAGTTCAGGAGAAGGCTTCGCCCCCCCCTCGTTCAAAAACCGTTGCAAAACCTAAAGATGAGCCTCTTCTGACTCAAAATACAGAGGAAGCCCCAGCTGTCAAAAAGGTCGATCCTGAACTTGTAAAGAAAAAACTTGAAAAAATTGAAGCCGACAAAAGGATAAAAGAAGAACTCAATGCGGAAAGGATCAGGAAACAGCAGGAAGAGTTGGAGAGAAAGAAAGTAGAAGCTGAACAGCAACGCCAGTCTGATATCATGAACCGGACTAAAAACGCACTTGCAAATTCCAGAAATGCCGGCACAAATTCCACCGGTGAGGGCATTACCGGAGGACCTGGAAATCAGGGCGTTATGTCAGGATCCATAAATTCAAAAGTTCGTGGCGAAGGAGGAGGATCCGGCAATGGTACCGGAAATAAGGGAATCTCATACGATCTTCAGGGACGTGGATTCCAGGCGCTTCCTTCACCTAAGTATGATTACCAGGGTGAAGGCAAAGTTGTTGTAGAGGTAAGCGTCGACAGGTCAGGAAAAGTTATTCAGGCGATACCAGGTGTAAAAGGATCAACCACACTCGATGAATATCTGCTTAAGGTAGCTAAAGATGCTGCTGTTGGAGCCAGGTTTGCAGTAAAACAGGATGCACCCGCTGTTCAGAAGGGAACTATTACTTATAATTTTGTTTTGAAATAGGTTAAGTCAGCAGAATGAAGCTGTTTTAAAAGCCTTATTCTATTTCCTGTCAAATAGTTCCTTTATAGCAATATGAAGGTTATCTATAAGATCATTGTCCTTAATAATATAGTCATCAATTCCTTTCCTTGCAAGCTCCAGAACAATCTCCCCTTTTTCCTGACCCGACAGAATTATTACGGGAATTCCCGGTTTGATTTCTTTTATTTTATTGAAGACCTCCATCCCATTCATTACCTTTTTGTCAGTATGGATAAAAAAATAATCCAGAATTATGAGATCAGGATTTCTGTCCAGCGCAGCAAGACAATCCTCACCCCATTCAAAAGTTTCAAGCTGGTAACCCTCCGATATAAATCGTTTAGCAACCAACATGTTAATAAATGGATCATCATCAACTACAAAAATCAGCTTCTGGTCATTCATCGATAGAATAATTGATATTTTAAAGATGTAAATATATAAAATATCTAACTCGCCCTATGTTTTTGAAAAATTAAGAATTGTTTTGATCTGATTACATTGAAAACAGTGGAAAAGATTTCATCATCGAAATTACTTTTTCCCCTACCCTGGCAATGACAGTATCATTTTCTATATTCGAAATTACTTCATCGATCAGATCAACAATTATCCCTATATGTTCTTCATTAAGTCCTCTTGTGGTTATAGCAGGTGTTCCGACCCGTAATCCTGAAGTCAGGAACGGAGAGCGGCTGTCAAACGGTACCATATTCTTATTTACCGTAATATGTGAGCGAACCAGGGTATTTTCAACTTTTTTCCCCGATATCTCAGGAAATTTAGTTCTGAGATCAATTAACATCAGGTGATTATCTGTTCCACCGGAAATAATTTTGTAACCTTTATCCATAAATGCCTTAGCCATAACGGCGGCATTATTTTTAACCCTGATCTGATAAGCCTTGAATGCCGGATCGAGCGCTTCCCAAAATGAAACTGCTTTCGATGCTATCACATGTTCAAGAGGTCCTCCCTGAATACCGGGGAAAACTGCCGAATTTAAAAGTGATGACATCATCCTCACCTCACCTTTTGTTGTAGTAATACCCCATGGATTGACAAAATCCTTACCCATAAGAATTATTCCGCCTCTTGGTCCGCGGAGAGTCTTGTGTGTCGTTGAAGTTACTATATGAGCATATTTCAAAGGATTATTCAGAAGACCTACAGCGATCAGACCTGCAGGATGTGCCATGTCAATCATTAAAATAGCGCCCACCATGTCAGCTATCTTTCTCATTCTTTCATAATCCCATTCACGGGAATATGCAGATGCTCCGCCGACAATAATTTTCGGTTTCTCGGTCAGAGCGATCTTTTCCATCATATCATAATCCACTAACCCGTTCTCTTCCTTTACACTATAGGCAACAGGTCTGTACAATAAACCTGAAGAATTTACAGGTGAGCCGTGTGAAAGATGACCTCCGTGAGCCAGATTTAATCCCATAAATGTATCTCCCGGCTTAAGAACTGCCATAAATACAGCCATGTTTGCCTGTGCCCCGGAATGAGGTTGTACATTAGCATACTCTGCATCGAACAGTTGTTTCAGCCGGTCGATAGCAATCTGCTCCGACTGATCTACAATTTCGCATCCTCCGTAATAACGTACTCCAGGGTAACCTTCAGCATATTTATTTGTCATTACCGATCCCATAGCTTCCAGTACCTGAGGGCTGACAAAATTTTCAGATGCAATTAACTCAATTCCATTTATCTGACGCAAACGTTCCTTTTCAATAAGGTCAAAAATTAAAGTGTCTCTTTTCATTGTATGTAATTATTTGGTATATTATTCTTCTGAAAACTCAATGAGTAACTCCCGGTATCTTGAATAGATCCTTGATTTGGAAATAAATCCGACATAATAGCCGTCACTGAGAACAGGCAGGTTCCAGGCACCTGTTTTATTGAAAGTCTCCATAACTGTTTCTATTCTTTCCTTAATGTCAATATATGATGGGGGAATGGTCATAAGATCCTTTACAAGAGTAGTTTCGTATAACTCATTATGAAACATAATTTCACGTACATCATCCAACAAAACAACCCCTTCCAGAATATTATATTCATCTACAACAGGGAACAGGTTACGCTTTGATTTTGATATAGTTTTTGTTAATTCACCCAGGGTATCATTTGCTCTTACTTTTAGAAGATCTGTCTCAATTTCTTTTTTCCAGTTCATAAAAGTCAATGCAGCCTTGTCTTTATCATGAGTGATCAACTCTCCCTTTTCAGCCAGCTGGACATGGTAAATTGAATGTTTTTCAAAGGTTCTTGTTGTGATAAAAGCAACAGTTGATGTTATTATCAGTGGTATCAAAATTTCATATCCGCCTGATATTTCAGCAATCAGAAATATAGCTGTAAGCGGAGCATGCATCACACCCGCCATCATTCCGGCCATCCCTGCCAATACAAACCGGTCATCCTGTATTGTAATATTTATATACTTTCTTAATACCGATGCTACTACAAATCCATTTATGCCTCCGATAAATAATGTCGGGGCAAATATTCCTCCTACTCCTCCTGCTCCATTCGTAGAGCTGCTTGCTATGACCTTAAACAGTATCAATCCAAGCATAAATAGAATTATGACAGTAAAGTTGCCGGAATAATGACCAAAAAATGTATGACTAAAAGCCAGATCGGTACCCCCTTTTAACATAGACATCAGCGTGTCATAACCTTCCCCATAGAATGGCGGGAACAGATATATCAGGCTACCGAGAACAATGCCTCCCAGCATTAGCCGTAAATAACTATTATTGATTTTTTCATAACTGCTCTCCAGGAAGAGAGTCATTTTTGAAAAATAAAGAGAGATAAGACCGGAAACTATACCCAGAACAATATACCATGGAATATTGGCAATAATGAAGCCGCCGGTAACATTGAAATTCATAAGAACATTTTTACCCATCAGGAAATAGGCAACGGTAGCTGCAGTGACCGACGAAATAAGAAGTGGTACAATAGAAGATATGGTTAGATCGAGCATCAGTATTTCGATGGTGAAAACAATGCCCGCTATGGGTGCTTTAAAGATCCCTGAAATGGCTCCTGCGGCACCACAACCAATAAGAAGGGTAATATTTTTATAATTTAGCTTGAAAAATCTACCTACCGCAGAACCGATCGAAGATCCCGTCAATACTATTGGCGCTTCAGCTCCGACAGATCCGCCAAAACCAATTGTGAGTGTGCTTGCTACAATTGAGGTCCAAACATTGTGTACCCTGAGAAAACTTTTCTTCTTTGAAATAGCATAAAGTACCCTGCTTATCCCATGCCCGATCTTATCCCTGACAATGAACCTGACAAAAAGGAAGGTGAGGAACATTCCCACGACAGGATAGATAAGATAGAGGGAACTGCCCCACTCATGCGTGATCCATCTTGTAAGTATCTGATTAGTAAAATGAATAGCATTTTTAAGCAACGCAGCCGAAAGAGCACTCAGAAGTCCGACAACAAGGCTGAGAAAGTAGACAAACTTTACCTGATCAAGATCACTAAACCTGAAAAGAATTATTCTATTTAAAAAACGATTTCCAAACATAATTATGCAAATATAAAAACAATACTAAACCTTCTAAGTTTTTTATTTAAGTTTGTCGTAAGGTAAAACTGTATGACCGAAAATTTAACATCAGGCTCAATTTGAACAATAAGGTATGATAAATTACAACAGGTTTTGCCTCGATAACGGATTGAGGATTCTGGTACATGAAGACAGATCTTCTCCTCTGGTAGCGATGAATATTCTTTATGATGTTGGCTCAAAGGATGAAGATCCAGATAAAACCGGCCTGGCTCACCTCTTTGAACATCTTATGTTCGGTGGATCCCTGAACATTCCTGAATATGACAAATCTCTGCAAATGGTTGGAGGTGAAAATAATGCATTCACCAACAATGATTTCACCAATTATTATCTTACAATTCCATCGCATAATATTGAAACCGGTTTCTGGCTTGAATCAGACAGAATGCTCGAACTCGAATTCTCCCGGAAAAATCTTGACATTCAGAAAAATGTTGTAATTGAAGAATTCAACCAGCGATATCTTAATCAGCCTTATGGTGATACCATTCTGAAACTGAGACCACTCGCTTATGAAGTGCATCCTTACCGGTGGCCTACTATTGGGATGGATATCAGTCATATTGAAAATACTGATCTGGATCAAATCAGGACATTCTTCTTCTCTCATTATGCTCCAAATAATGCTATAATAGCCTTTTCAGGGAATATAACTCCGGATTTGGCCCTGAGCCTTTCCCGGAAGTGGTTCGGTCCTATTGAGAAAAGAAGTTTGAAACCAAGAGAAATTCCGGTGGAGCCAGAACAAAAAGCGGAAAGAATTTTAACTGTTGAAAAAGAAGTCCCGGCAACTGCAATCTATAAAGTCTGGCACATTGGCTCCAGAATAAGTCCGGATTTTTATACTCTTGATCTTATAACAGATTTGCTTGCCGGCGGGGAATCGGGCAGATTTTATACAGAACTGGTACGTGAGAAGAAATTATTCAGCGAGATAAATGCATATTTAACATCAGATATTGATCCGGGCTTGATCTTTGTTCAGGGGAAATTAATGAAAGGCATTGATATTCAGCAGGCTGAAGAAGGTATAACCAGGGTAATCCGCGGTGTGCAAAACGGGAATGGTATCAAGGATGAAATGGAAAAGGTGAAGAATAAATTTGAATCTTCAACTGTTTTTGCCAATACCAGTATACTGAATAAAGCTATAAATCTTTCATTTTTTGAGCTTCTTGGAAATCCTGAGCTTATTAATTCCGAAGTTGAAGAATACAGAAAGGTTAACCAGGAGATGGTAATCGAAGCTACAAGAAAAAATTTTGTTGCCTCAAATTGCAGTACGCTATATTATAAATCAATCCGGGAGGAAAAATAATGAGTATTCTGGTGAGAAAACAACCTCCTGTATATCCTGTTGAGAAGTTAATCATTCCGGAGGCAAGGCTGTTCAGATTGAGTTCAGGAGTTCCGGTCTATATGATTGAAGCGGGAACTGAAGAAATAATGAGACTTGAGTTTACTTTCCGGGCCGGACAGGTAAATGAGAATCTGCCGCTTCTTGCATCGACTACCAACATGATGCTCACTGAGGGATCGGTGAATTACACTTCCGAAGAACTTAACAGGTTAATTGATTTATACGGAGCCTTTCTTAATTTATCTGCTGAGAAAGATCGTGCCGGGATCGTAGTTTTTTTCCTTAATAAGCATATTGAAAAAGTGCTGAAATTGTGCCATGAGATAATGTTTTGTCCGGTTTTCCCGGAAGATGAACTCAACTCGCTGATGAAAAAACGGTTACATTGGTTCCTGGTCAACAGGGAAAAAGTTCCCAACATTGCGACCGATCAGTTTTTTGAATCCGTTTTTGGAAAACATCACCCGTACGGACATCAGCTGGATGAGCATGTTTTCGAAGGTTTGAACCCGTCTCTACTAAAAGAATTTCACTCAAAATTTTATACGACCGATAGTTTAGCCATAATCGTATCAGGTAAGATACATGAAAAAACAACTGAGCTCCTTAATAATTTCTTTGGTGAGATTACATCCGGGAAGAGTCATTTTGAAACTTCAGGGAATTCCCTTGAAGGTGAAACGGGGAAAAAAGTTCATATCAGTAAACCAGGTGCGGTTCAGACTGCGGTGAGAATAGGTTCATCAACAATAAACAAAAGGCATCCGGATTATATAGGTCTGAAAATTCTTGATACGGTTCTTGGCGGATATTTTGGGTCGAGATTAATGAAAAATATCCGCGAGGAAAAAGGCTATACCTATGGAATAAATTCCTGTGTTTCATCTCTGGAACTGTCGGGTTATAAATTGATTTCTACCGAAGTAAACAGAAAAAATCTCACGAAAACAATCGATGAAATATACAAAGAGATTATGCTTCTTCAGAAATATCCTATTGATAAAGAGGAGATTATAGTAGTACAAAATTATATGTCGGGAGAAATGGTCAGAATGTTCGACGGCCCGTTTGCACTGGCGGAAAGTTTCAGATCAGCGTGGGATTTTGGACTGGATAATACTTATTTTTACCGGCTTGCAGAGAAAATCAAAACTATTGATCCTGACGAAATAACTGAACTGGCAAGGAGTTATTATAATATTGATGACCTTTATGAGATCACGGTTGGTTTAAAATGAAGAAATGGTATCTTAACAGTATCCTAGTTATTGCAGGTTTCTGGACTTACAGTGCATTTTCGCAAAATTGCCAGGTTCCTGAACCTCCTGTTCTAACAACTGTTTCTGTTCAACCCGGAAACGGAAACACAAATTTTACATGGACATTAAGCCCGTCTTCCGGTATTGCAGCATACATATTTTATACCTACAAAAACGGTGATGGTGTGGCTATTGATACTTTGTGGAACCCGACAGCTACCAGTAATTCTGTGCCGAATACTGCCACAAAATATTTCAGCGTATCTTATGTTATTGCGTCCTACAGACTGCCGGCAATAGCAGGAACTGTCGGATGTCCAAGCCCACTTTCAAATGCACTTAATACGATATTCGCAAGTGCCAGTATTGATACATGTAAGGATAAAATAATGATATCATGGAACTCTTATTCTTCGATTCCAAAAAAAGTAACCGGTTATTCGATCCTGGTTTCTGTTAATGGAAGCAGTTTCATTGAAAATGGAACAGTCAGTCCTGATATAAATAGTTACAGCTTAAGTGATTATTTAATTAATTCAGATTACTGCTTTATAATCCGTGCAAATCTGGAAGGAGGATTTTATTCCACTTCAAATAATTCTTGCCTGTCAACAAAGATGGTAAAGACTCCCGACTGGATAAACGCTGATTATGCAACAATTAACTCTGATAATAAAATCTCACTCTCTTTTACAATTGATCCGTCAACACAAATCAAACATTTCAGTCTTGAGAGAAAGAAAGGTGTATCCGGTTCTTTCCGGGAAATTGCACAGCCCGTTCCTGTAGGCGGATCAGTCTTATTTACTGATCCCCAGGCTGATATTGACTCTGTATATTTTTACAGACTTTCAGCATTAAACAACTGCAATATTCCGGTTACAATTTCAAATTTAGCATCAAATATGGTATTGAACCTTGAACAGCCGGAGAATGACATAAAACTTTCATGGAATTCTTACAGGAAATGGGAAGGAACTAATTCCGGATATAGAATATTTATTAATACTGGCAGCGGGTTTGAAGAAGGAGCGCTTGTAAACTCTGCCGATACAGTATTTACATTAAAATATAAAGATATTATGTATGAAATTTCCGGAGACAAAGTCTGTTTTTATATAAGCGCTTCAGAAGTTTCCAATCCTCACGGAATCATTTCAGGACATTCCGTTTCCTCTGCAATATGCACTGAGCCAACTGAACGGATCACGGTTCCCAATGTTTTTACACCCAACAGCGGCACAGTCAACGCTTTATTCAGGCCGATACTATCTTTTACTCCGAAAAATTACCATCTGATCATTTGTGACCGGCAAAGCAGAGTGCTTTTCGAAACAAATGATTTTAACGAATCATGGGACGGTTCCGGAAACGGGGAGCAGTCTCAGGGTATCTTTTTATGGTTCTTAAAATTAACTACTCCTTCAGGCAAAAATATTTCAAAAACAGGGACGGTCACTATTATAAGCAAACGGTAGTTAAATCATCACTCTATATCAGATTTAATAACAACTTTAAGCAGGAAAAGCTATCTTTGTATCTTACGTTAAAAGAGTTGTAAAGTTATTTTATGGGTAATAAGGATATTTTTGATGAGGATGATATAAAACTTATTCAAACTGAATATGAATCACTTACAAATCATCTTCTCAGATGTAATAAACCAGGAGACAAAGAGCTCATCGACAAGGCATTTAAAATTGCCAATGAAGCTCACTGGAATATGCGGCGAAAATCAGGTGAACCTTATATCATTCACCCTATTTCCGTAGCAAAAATTGTTAACCAGGAAATAGGACTGGGAGCCAGATCTATTGCGGTAGCCCTACTGCATGATGTTGTCGAAGACACCGAGTATTCGCTGGAAGATGTTAAAAGGGATTTTGATCCGAAGATCGCTATGCTGATCGATGGTCTCACTAAAATATCCGGGACTTACAATAAGGATAATACATCTTCCATGCAGGCTGAAAACTTCAGGAAGATGTTGCTTACTCTGTCTGACGATCTGAGGGTTATTCTAATCAAAATTGCAGACCGGCTGCATAACATGAGAACCCTTGATTCAATGCCCGAGCATAAAAAATTGAAAGTGGCAGGCGAAACAATATTCCTTTATGCCCCTCTTGCTCAAAGACTTGGATTATATGCCATAAAAAGTGAACTGGAAGACCTCAGTTTTAAATTCAGGCAGCCTCAAATCTATAATGAAATCGCTTCTAAACTGAAGCTTAGCGAGAAGAAGTATGTTTCACTGATAGGAAAGTTCTCTATACCATTAATTGAAAAGCTTGATGAGGCTGGCTTTCAGTTTGACATCAGCGGAAGACCAAAATCTATCTTTTCAATCTGGAAAAAGATGCAGGCTAAAAATGTTCCGTTTGAAGAGATTTATGATGTTCTTGCTGTCAGGATTGTCTTCGAACCGGCGCCCGGAATTCCTGAAAAGACTCAATGCTGGAATATTTATTCAATAATTACGGATTCTTATCTCCCTAAACCTGACAGACTTCGTGACTGGGTGAGCCGGCCGAAACCAAATGGTTACGAAGCCCTTCATGTAACAGTAATGGGACCCGAAGGGAAATGGGTAGAAGTACAGATAAGGAGTAAAAGGATGGACGAGATTGCTGAAAGGGGTTACGCGGCACATTGGAAATATAAAGGAGGAGATTCCCAGGAGAGCGAACTCGACAAATGGATAAAAAAAATCAGATTGATGCTGGAGAATCCTTATGAGGATCCGATTGAATTCCTTGATGAGTTCAAAATGAACCTGTTCTCCTCAGAAATTATAGTTTTTACGCCGAAAGGATTTCTTGTCAGCCTGCCAAAGGGTGCTTCAGCTCTTGATTTTGCCTATGAGATACATACCCAGGTAGGCAACAAGGCAATAGGCGCAAAAATAAATTATAAACTCAATCCTATAAACTCCATTCTCATGAGTGGTGATCAGGTAGAAATAATTACATCTGATATTGCCAAACCTGAAAAAGAGTGGCTTTCCTTTGTCATAACCTCAAAAGCAAAAGATGCAATTAAATATGCACTAAAGAATGAGTCGAAAGACAGTATCCTGTCCGGAATGGAAATACTTGATTCTAAACTTAAGGAGCTCGGGCTTACTTCAAATACAGAAATTCTTAAGAAACTTATTCTTTCTTATGAAGTCAAAAACAAAGATGAACTTTATGCAGGAATAGGGTCAGGTACTCTAAACCTTGACAATCTGAAAAGGATAACAAAAAACAACACACCAATAAATGTTATCAAGTACTGGGAATTGAAACTTATTGGAGCCAAGAAAGAGAAAAAGGATTCCGTTGTGACCGAGAAAAAGATAGATAAAAGTGTACCATTCCTCCTGAGAGAAAATGTTGAAGATGCAGGTCAGTCTTATGAAATAGCGAAATGCTGTAATCCTATTCCGGGTGATGAAGTCACCGGCTACCGGTCGCCTGAAGGTACTATAGTTATACATAAGCCTAAATGTGAAGTTGCAATCAGGATTATGTCGAACGAAGGTAACCGGATCATACCTGTAAGATGGGCTATTCATAAACTGGTATCGTTTCTGGCAAGAATAAGTATGACCGGTATTGACAGAATTGGTCTTATTAATGAAATCACAAATATTATCTCGTCGGAATTGAAAGTCAATATGACACGTATCAATGTTTCAGTTCAGAAAGGGATATTTGAAGGGACAATAGATTTGTTTGTTCACCATACCCAGGACCTTAATAACCTTATCTTAAAAATATCCAATATATCTGGTATTGATAGCGTCAAAAGAGTTGAAGATTTATCGAATTAGTTCTTCAGTTGGATCCAGGTTCCGATATCAGGGAAAAAATGCCTACTTTTACATTTTAAATCAGACCAGATATGATTAGTGATGAAACCAAATTAACAGTAAAGAAGATTTTCACTGAATATCTTGAAAAAAAAGGACACAGGAAGACTCCTGAAAGGTATGCTATACTTGATGAAATATATTCACGCTCAGGTCATTTCGATATTGAATCTCTTTATATTTTCATGAAGAATAAGAACTACAGGGTAAGCAGGGCAACATTATATAATACAATTGAGCTCCTGCTCGACTGCAACCTTGTTATCAAACATCAGTTCGGGAAGAATATAGCTCAGTTTGAAAGAGCTTACCACTGCGCCCAGCACGACCATCTTATTGATATTGAAACCGGAAAGGTTGTAGAATTCTGCGATCCGAGAATTCATGAGATCATTAATACAGCAAGCGAAATGTATAATTTTTCCCCGGTATATCACTCATTATATATATACGGAAATATTACAGGTGCGGACTCAGGTAAGACTGAAAAAGAATAACGCATCCTGGCCTCGAAAGAATTGAGCGGATACCTACCTGCAGGCTGTTCTCTCACAGCTTCGGGAAGACATTAACATTCCGCCGGTCATTTATCAACAATCTGTTTTTCAAAAGCTTTTTCGTCTGATAATTTTGTACCTTGCAGGGCTTTATTAATTCTTTACAAAAAGTCCAATATGAACATTGATATACTGTTAGGGCTGCAATGGGGCGATGAGGGTAAGGGTAAAATTGTAGATGCATTAACTCCTCTCTACGATATTATCGCCCGGTTTCAGGGAGGACCCAATGCCGGACATTCTCTCGAATTCAATAACGTGAAACACGTATTGCATCTCATACCCTCTGGCATATTTCATTCTGAAAAGCTGAATATTATAGGGAATGGTGTGGTAATTGATCCGGCTGTTTTTAAGAAAGAAATTGAAGAACTCGGCCCTCCTGTAAGCGAGTTGACAAAACGTCTTGTTATTTCAACACGAGCGAATCTGATTCTGCCGACTCACAGGATTCTGGATGCAGCCTACGAACTTCAAAAAGGAAATACCAAAATTGGATCTACCCTGAAAGGTATCGGTCCTGCATACACTGATAAAGCAAGCAGGAACGGGCTCAGAGTCGGTGAAATTTGCCGGGAAGATTTCAGGCAGATTTATACTGATCACATTAACAACCATTTGAGCATACTCAAAAGCTATGATTTTAAATTTGCTCTGGAAGAGTATGAAAATGGCTGGTTTGAAGGAATTGAGATGTTGAAAAAATTCAGGATTCTAAATACTGAGTACCTTATTAATGATCTGGTAGGAAAAGGCAAGAAAGTGCTTGCCGAAGGTGCCCAGGGTACTATGCTCGATGTCGATTTTGGTTCTTATCCCTTTGTTACCTCTTCAAATACCATCAGTGCCGGTGCATGTACAGGTTTGGGGTTTTCTCCAAGGCTCATCGGTGAAATCTACGGGACTTTCAAGGCATATTGTACCAGAGTTGGAAGCGGACCATTCCCGACTGAATTGTGTGACGAAACCGGAACAATTCTGAGAAATACCGGTCACGAGTTCGGATCAACAACCGGCAGACCCCGGCGTTGCGGATGGCTCGATCTGCCTGCTTTGAAATATTCAATTATGATCAACGGCATTTCAAGGCTATTCATGACTAAAGCTGATGTGATGTCTGGTTTTAAGACAGTGAAAATCTGCACCTCTTATATGGTTGACGGGAAAGAATGTCAGGAGATACCATTCAGTAACGATGTGGAAATTGAACCTGTTTACACAGAATTAAAAGGCTGGGAAGAAGATATTTCCGGATTAATGGATTTTAATATGCTGCCTGAAACTCTGAAAAGTTATATTGAATTTATTGAAAACCAAACAAAAGTACCTGTAACAATGATTTCTGTCGGACCTGACAGGACCCAGACGATTATCAGAAACGATCACCGTTTGATCTGAAATTTTAGTTAAAACATATAGTATCAGGTTAAACAGATTATATCGATTTCGGATTTCGGATAATAGATTTCGGATTTAAGAATCCGCAATCGCAAATCCGCAATCCGCAATTATTCCGAAATCCACATTCCGAAATCCGCAATCATGACTAATCCCCCAGCTAGCGCGGGTTTGCACTCCGTGAATTCCTGCTATAACTACTTGTGCTAACAGAAAAATCAATGAAAAATATTATGAAAGTTTTATTACAATTGCACGATAATAAAACTTGTAAGTTTAAATTAATGTACTAACTTTGTAATTACATTTAGAACAAATATCATGGAAGTCACAGTTATCAAAATAGGCAATTCAAGAGGGATTAGGTTAAGTAAAACTCTGCTTGAAAGATACAATATCCGTGACACTGTAGATTTAATACTAGAGAAAGGACAAATCATCATTAAGCCCTTATCCAGACCGAGAAAAGGATGGGATAAAGCATTTATGGAAATGAATGCTAATGGAGACGATAAATTGCTAATCACTGACATCTTTGAAGACGAAAATATCGAAGAATGGAAATAAAACAATATCAAATAATCCTTGTGAGTCTGGATCCAACTATTGGTAGTGAGATCAAAAAAACAAGACCCTGTGTTGTTATTTCGCCTGATGAGATGAATAAATATTTAAGAACTGTTATAATAGCCCCGATGACAACTAGTTCTAAAGATTATCCCACAAGGATTAAAATTAAGCATAATAATAAAACTGGATGGATTGTGCTTGACCAAATAAGAACAATAGATAAACAAAGGATTATCAAAGAACTTGCTAAGTTGTCCAGGCCAGAGATTAAAGAAGTTAAAGAAATTCTTAAAGAGACTTTTGTGGACTAAAACACTTTCTTGTATAACCTGACAAATCTATTCTGATTGACAGTCTCTTCATTTACGCCAGGATTTACAAATGACATGACGGTTTTCCTCAACCGTGAAAATTTTAATCCACTACTTGAGCTAACAACACTGGTGTGGGTGATAAGCTTATCGCAATTTTTGCAAGTCAGATGACAAATGGCGCAAATTCTAACCACTAAAAGCAAATTTTCACGAGTGTATTAGACTTCAAAATCCTTTGTAAATTCATCCCGGGAATAATTACCTGCCCAGTTAGCGCGGGTTTGCACTCCGTGCTTTATATTACGTCCGGATCCGGTTTGCACTGCGCACTGTGCCCTTGAGTGTTCGAAACATTAATTTATGTGTAAAAGAACTTTTTTATAATTTTGTTTATCATTGATATTTATCGTGATAGCTTGCTTACAAAGCAGCTATCGAAAAACGAGGTTGGGATCTCCACCTAGTCGTTCCACCAGCATCTCACCATATATATCATCGAGTTGGTAAAAAAGTTGGAACATAGCAAGCTTGTATCCAAGGTTATTAGTTTTTTTGTACACAAGAATAAGCATTGAAACAATCATAGTCATATACAACATGATTTGTAATCCGTTGATCTTTGTTGAGAATATATGTTTGAAGTTCAATTCCTGTTTAAGAAATCTAAAGAAGACCTCAATATCCCACCGCTTTTTATAGATTTCAATTATTGTTTCAACCTTATCCTCAAAAAGATTAGTAACGAACCATAAAGCTTTACCCTTTTGATCTTCGGTCTGAATAAGACGAAATGGCTTGGATTTATTATGACGTTTATCAAATAGTATTACTTTTTCATCTGACTTTATGGTAAGGTTGCCGACAATAAGATTCTTCTCTAACTCAGATGACTCTACTACTTCATAGATTGCTCCGGGGTTGATTCTGGTAACAAACCACAACTCCTGATCAAGCTCGTTGCATACTTTTCTGCTTTTTACTCCACGGTCAAAAACAAAAACATTGTTATCTCTTTTATCTATATAGTTCTTAATTACTTGCGGTATTGCAACACCCTCATTAAGGTCACTTTGATTAGTAAATAGCTCTGCACTACTAGGAAAGAGATTGGTCATGCTGAAGGTATATTTTACCTGCTTTGACTTTTTATCAGTCTGATTACCTATTATCATACCTTTTTCCAACTTATTAGCTGCTTCTGCTACCATTGTTGAGTCTACCCTTATTATGTTGTATGAGAGACGATCCGTCTCATTATAATAAGTTGAAAGTAAATCATAGAGCATCT
>Ga0182021_10000460_pt1 | contig 43054 bp, 37 predicted proteins | sample 612E3MmetaG_FD_120493 | JGI IMG/M metagenome (GOLD analysis project Ga0182021, IMG submission 120493) | Permafrost microbial communities from Stordalen Mire, Sweden - 612E3M metaG (Illumina Assembly) | ecosystem: Environmental > Terrestrial > Soil > Wetlands > Permafrost | place: Sweden... | reverse complement strand
GGTAACGCGGTTACTTGAGCTGAACGCCGCAATTGGCGTGCACGGTACGAGGGCCAGCATCACTGCCACCATGAACGCCACGGCCGGTTTGAACAGAGCGCCACCGGAACGCACGCGAAGGATTATCGTTGCGAGTGCATACAGGTAGATAACGACGGAAAGGACTCCGGCGGTCGTTCCAAATATCCCCGCCTTCGGAACCGCGGAGAAAAAGGAAGCAACGGCGACTACGTATCTACATGCAAACCGTATCGGTATGGCAAGCACAGTCGCAGCGGGAGCACAGGCTCCACCTAAGATCGCGAGTCCCCAACCGGAGACCAGCAGTGGTCCTATCAATGGTATTACGAGTGCATTAGCCGCGATAGCCGTCACCGGCACGGCGTCTCCCCTGAAGAGCATAAGCGGGATTATCGCCAGTTGTGTGCCCGCGCAGACAGCGATGAACGTGCGAAAACCCGACGCCTTCAAGCCCCTGACCGCCAGCACTATTCCACAAGCCGCGACGAAAGAGTACTGGAACGTCGAGTCGAAAAGCGAACGTGGGTTCAGCGCGACGATTATGACCCCCGCGATGGAAAGCCCGGCCAGTGGGTCGTAGTCTCGCCCGGTCATGGCGCCACCGAAAGCTATTGCCGCCATGATAGATGCCCGCATGGTCGAAGGCTTGAAGTTCGAAAGCGCGAGAACGAGCGCCGCGGCGAGGCAGGCACAGACGTATCTCCCTTTACGTCCCGCCCCTGCAGCCGCGAGAACTCCCAGCACGACGAGCGCGACAGAGCCAACGTGAAGGCCCGCGACCGATACTATGTGAGACAGCCCGCATGCCCTGAGATTCGCCATGACCCCTGGCTCGATCCGGTCGACCGTTCCGATCGTCATGCCCTCCATCAGGCCCGCTACACCCGAAGGCAGATCATGCCTGTATCGCACGGAAAACCAGTGGCGGGCGCGGTGGACCGTCATGGAAACAGGATCGGGCGCGACGGGCGCCCCCTTGAGATTCTTTTCAGTTACTTTGAGGATGCTTGCGGCACCATGGTCCAGCAACCAGCCAGCGCTGTTGGTGCCCGTCAGAAGCGTTCCTCTCGCTATCACGACCGAACCGCAGTAATATTTTTCTACGTCAATCGACCCATCGACCCTTACGAGCGCCCTCTCACCGCAAGCATACTCATGTCCCTGGAGCGCAAGCGCTTCCGCCTGAAGAAAGAACGAGGAAGACTCACCCGTGTTTACCGGCGTTGAGACCACCCTCCCCGCGAGCCCCACGAACGTCTTCCGAGCAGCAAGCTCGGGAAGCTTGCCGTTGGTCACACTACATACCTGAGAAAACATCAAAACCGAGCCAAGAGCGAGCATCGTAACGGGAAACCACGCTTTTCTCAGCAATTCCCTTGAAAGCACGGTTATCACGAGTAGTGAGACCGCCATCAGGCAGAGTGCGAACAGGAAGAGCCAGGATGAAGCAAAACGCCCGAGCACGATACCCAGCGCCATGCACCCGAGACAACTGATATATAACGTGCCACGCAACTTAGATCGTTACCAGGTCTTTTAGCGAATCGAGCTTGCTCGGACCTATGCCCGACACGTTATCGAGCTCATCAACCGACGAGAACGTGCCGTTCTTTTCGCGATATTGCACGATTCGTGTTGCAAGCGCAGGGCCTACGCCGGGAAGCGCATCGAGCTGCGCTTCTGAAGCGGTGTTAATATTCACTCGTACCGAGGAAGTCGAGCCCGTCCCACCAGTGGCCTCGGCCGCAGGGAGATCAGCGGGAACAGTCTGTCTCGGTACCATGACCTTCTCACCGTCGGTCAGGCGCGCGGCAAGGTTGATGTCGTCCAGTATCGCGCCCTGCGCAGGCCCGCCAGCTCTTCCGAGAGCATCCGCAACACGCGAACCTTCGTTAAGCTTGTATAACCCAGGATTGTTTACCGCACCGGCAACATGTACGGTGAGCGTTCTTGCGGTCGGTTCACTCGACGGTGAAACTGATTTATCGAGCACTCTCACCATCGACGGCCTGGCTCGAGCGAGCGTCATCAACGCCCCGGTTCCCAGTAACACGATAAGCGCAATTACTGTAACGACCTGAGCTCTTGTTAAAACAGAAGCCGCACCGGAGAGAGATCTTAGCGAAGCCCCCACTCTTGAGCGTAATTTACTGTTTGCCTGCATTGCTTCGTTATCTTATCACACCAATACAAGCATATCAATGTGCCATCACTGAAATATCTCTGAAATGATTGGGTCGAATCTTACCCCAGGATTCATTTTCAATCAGCGGTTCTGTCAGATGGTATGCCAAGTGGAAAAAGGGATCCTGAGACCTTCAGACGACGATGTTGACGAGTTTGCCTGGGACGATGATGACTTTGCGGATATGCTTGTCAGCGATGAACTTGTGGGTATTCTCGCAAGCGAGGGCTCGCTCTCTCATATCGTCATCTGCGATATCGGCCGGAACGGTCAGCTTGTCACGGACCTTGCCGTTGACCTGGACCACGAGGGTCACTTCCTCGGGCTTAGCAAGCTCCTCGTCGAATCCTGGCCAGGCGGCCGCATGGACGCTTCCCTCCAGATCGAGGACGCTCCAGAGCTCCTCACTGAGAAATGGCGCGAACGGCGCAAGAAGGCTCAGCACCGCTGTTACGGCTTCTCGGAGTATTTCCAGGTCGACCTCGGGCTCCGAAACATAGTGGTATATGCCGTTGACCAGTTCCATGATGAAGCTAACGGCAGTGTTGAAAGCGAATTCCTCGATGTCGCGGGTGACGTAGGCAATGGTCCTATGCGTGAGGCTGCGCATCTCGCGATGGCGACCTTTGCCCGTATCGAAACCGACCTCGCTTCCCTCGCCTTGCTCCACGAGTGGCAGGTACCTCTCAAATACCATCCTCCAAACGCGGCCCAGGAACCTGTGCGCTCCTTCGACCCCCTGGTCGCTCCAGTCCTTGCCCAGCTCGGGTGGACCCATGAACAACACGTACAGCCTTAGCGTGTCGGCCCCCAGTCGATCTATGAAATCGCCGGGCGTGACGACGTTGCCCTTGGACTTGGACATCTTCGCGCCGTCCTTGGTTATCATCCCCTGGCAAAGGAGGTTGATGAACGGCTCGTCGAAATCGATGAGCCCGAGATCGGCGATCACCTTTGTGAAGAACCGAGAATAGAGAAGATGCAGGATAGCGTGCTCGATACCGCCGATATACTTGTCGACCGGCATCCAGTATTTCATCTCCTCAGCATCAAAAGGCGCTTCGGAGTAGTGCGGGCTTACGTAGCGGAAGTAGTACCACGAAGAGTCTACGAATGTGTCCATCGTGTCGGTCTCGCGCTTCGCGGGCCCGCCGCACTTCGGGCATTCGGTCTCGTAGAACGATTTCGAGAGGGGAAGCGGAGACTTGCCTCCCTCGGCAAGCGGGAGATCCTCGGGAAGGAGCACCGGCAGGTCCCCCTCTGGAACCGGAACCGTTCCACAGTTGTCGCAGTATACTATCGGTATCGGGGCTCCCCAGTAGCGCTGCCTGGAAACCAGCCAGTCGCGGATCCTGTAGTTTATGGCGCGCGCGCCCCACCCTTTCTTCTCGAGTTGATCGCAGACGTCTTCTTTGCCTTGCACGTTGGGCGTGCCGTCGAATCCGCCCGATTCGACCATCGTACCCTCGGCCTCGTAAGCCTCGGCCATCTCTTCGGCGACGAGCTTTCCATCGGGCGGCTCTATTACCACGCGGATCGGCAGATCGTACTTGCGCGCGAACTCGAAGTCCCTCTGGTCGTGTGCCGGCACCGCCATGACCGCGCCGGTACCGTACTCGATGAGCACAAAATTCGCGGTGTACACGGGGGCGCGCTCGCCGTTGACGGGATTGATTACGTAATCTCCGAGGAATACACCGTCTTTCTCCTCCTCGAGCGCGGTGCGCTCGAACTCCGTGCGACCACTCATCCTCTCACGGAAAGCTTTCACCTCGGCTTCGCGCTCCGGGCTTCCCTGGACGAGCCGATCGACCAGCGGGTGCTCGGGCGCCAGAAGGAAGAACGTGACACCATGGAGCGTATCGGGTCTGGTGGTATAGATGCGTATCTTCTCGCCGGTCGACTCGAGCGTGAAATCAACTTCCGCGCCGCGCGACTTGCCTATCCAGTTGCGTTGCATGGTGAGTACACGCTCGGGCCAGCCCTCGAGCTGGTCCATATCATCCAGGAGCCTCTCCGCATAATCCGTTATCCTGAAGAACCACTGGTTCAGCCATTTGGGCTGGACGAACGAACCGCACCTCTCGCATGACCCGTCCGACAGGACCTGCTCGTTCGCGAGCACCGTGCCGCACGATGGGCACCAGTTGGTAGCCGCATCGGCTTTGTAGGCGAGGCCGCGCTCGTACATCTTCAGGAAGAACCATTGTGTCCATCGGTAATACTCGGGCTCGCACGTCGAGAGCTCCCGAGACCAGTCGTAGGCATATCCAAGCCTCTTCAGGTCGGCCCTTATGAGTTTTATGTTGTTCCGTGTCCACTCCGCCGGCTGGACGCCACTCTGAATAGCCGCATTCTCCGCGGGAAGTCCGAATGCATCGTATCCCATGGGATGAAGCACGCAATAGCCCATCCTCATGTAATACCGCGCGAAGACGTCGCCGAGGCAGTAGTTCGCCACGTGCCCCATGTGCGCGGGTCCACTTGGATACGGGAACATGACAAGGACGTACTTTTTGGGTGAATCGGGGTCCTTCACAGCGCGGAAAGACTGCTCGGCCGCCCAGCGCTCGATCCACTTGTTCTCTATTGCATCATGGTCGTATTCAGGTACTGTCACGCGCACCTCCAGATCGCTGTCGATAATACCACAAGAGGTTTTTGTGGACATTGGTTACCAGCACGCGAATAGCCTTCCGGCGCATTGTATAAGAGAGCATCGTACAGCCGCCCGTGTCGACCGCGGCAGGTTTACGTTCGCGGTGGTTCCAATGGACGGCCTTGTTATTCGGCGGATATTCCGAACATCACGAACTTGACCATCTCATTGGCGAGGGATCCCATATCTATCTCGACGAGGCCGCCGAGGAGCACGTCCCAGAACGGGACCTGAAGAAACAGCAGGAACATGGCCCTGCTTACCAGCGCCGTGTCGACGACCCTGAAAGCCCCACTGTCTATACCGTTATCCAATACCTCCGCAAAGAGCCTGAGCGTGCGGCGCTCGAAATCGTCCCATATGGCGTAGAGCCCGGGGTCCAACCTGAACGCTTCGCTCAGGTACACCTGGATGACGCCGCGGTTGTCTAGAAATATCCCGTATGAAAGCTCCAGGCTGTCTCGCAACCTGCCTCCGAGCGTCTCCGTGTCGCCGTCGCGCAACATATCGCCTATTGAATCGTAGAGCGACCTGAAGATGCTCGCTACGATATCGTGAAATACCTGGCGTTTGTTTGGAAAATACTTATAGAAAGTGGCGCGGGCTATTCCGGCTTCGTCGAGAATGTGAGAAACGTGGGTGTCATGGTACCCATATCGCGAGAATGCGGCCTTTGCTCCCGACATTATCCTCATCCTGACGTCCGCTTCCGACATCTCTTTCTCTCCACAAGGTCACTCCAAGACTTCGAGGCTGGGGCGCATTCTAACATCCAGCCGTTTCATTCGCTATCAGGGGCATTGGTGGAAAAAAGTCGCAACGGGCATTGAAACCACACCATATAAGGTGTTTTAATCTTTGCGCCTATGGCAAAGGAGGAGCGATGGCACCAAAGAACACGGAAGCGACCATCTACGGAGCCGGGATGTCCGGACTGATTGCGGCAATTAACCTTGCACGCGAAGGATATTCCGTCACGGTCCACGACCGGGAGCCCGGATACGGCGGCTCGCAACTTTACAACCCCTCTACCCACGTGACGCCACTTGACGTCAAGAAGACATCTGACTACATCGGCATCGATCTGTCACCAGTGTTTCACCAGGTGCTGGCATGCCCCTTCTACTTCCATAACACAAAGATCCTCGCGCCCGTTCACGACATGATGGCCGTTGAGCGCGGCAACCGCGAGACCAGCCTCGATACGTTGCTCTACAACGAGTGCAAGGGCCTCGATATCAAGTTCGAGTGGAACTCGCCACTTAACAAAGAGACTCTCTCGAACCTGCCGCCCAACACGATCATCGCATGCGGGCTCATCCCCGCGGCTTACGAGATGGTCGATATTCCGTATCTGCGCTGGTACGGCTGGATCTCTCGTGGCGAGATCGGTATCGGCAGCTACGCGTGGATCTGGTGGGACGAATGCATTACCGAGTACGGATACCTCTCCGCGGTGAACAACTACTACTTCAACCTTCTCTTCAGCATCAGGGAAGTCACCGAGAAGTGCCTCACAAAGTACAAGAGGTTCATGGTCCACGAAGAGGGCATCGAGCACGACGACTGGCAGTACGTCTCGGGCGCGGTTCCCATTGGTTCCCCCGACAACCCGAGGCTGTTCTGGAAAGACGCCGTGATGTGCGGGACGATGTCCGGAGCAATGGACCCCATGATGTGGTTCGGGATCTCGGGAGCCCTCATCACCGGCAAGGTCGCGGCCCTCGCCGTTATGGACCGGGAGCGCGGTCTTGCCGAGTTCCAGCGTTTCACCAGCCTCTTCAAGATTTCATACGCAATCAAGAACAAGGTCTGGTACCCGTTCGTGCGTCCCAACGTCAAGGCGATGGAGTTCGGCGTAAAGCTCATGGGCGAACACAACGTTACGAAGCTCGCCGGCCTGCTGCCCAAGATGCCAGTCATCCCCAAGATGGCAATCCCTGGCTTCAGTTACATGAGCAAGAGCTAGGCTTTAACTGGAGATAAAAAAACGGCAGGGGCTCAAAACCCCTGCCGTTCTCTTCTCATTGGTGGTTCCTACTTCTTTTTCATGAGACCTTTGAGCACCAGCCTGGCGACGCCAAGTCCGGCTGCGGCTATTCCCGCGAATGCCATCGGTTTCATTATCTTCATGAGCGGCTCGTTAACCTTGAACTCCTTGTTCAAGGATATGACCTTGCCGAGCTTGTCGGCAGCAATGAGTTCCGATGTCTTGTTGGAGTTCCAGATAGCGGCCTCCATGCCGCCGGAACTCACGTGTGTCTTGGTGTAGTCGCCGGTGACATAGAAGTTCTCGTACGGAGAGCGCTGGAACGGCCTGTGGCTCTCCATGTCCGGTGCTGCCCTGTAGACACCCTGTCGCTCGCGCACTACCTTCCACTTGAGGACCTTGGCGTCTTTTGCCAGCGGGAACCTGTCCTTGATCTGCTCTATCGCGATATCGAAAATCACCTCGTCCGGCAGCCCCTGCACGTGGTCGGCCGGCGATAGCACCATCTCGAACATAGTCCCGCCCTTGAAGATGTGTGGGAGCACGTTTGACAGATCGGCGTAGGTGTTGAAGATGCAGTCGCTCGAGAAGAACGTCACATCGACGTCGGTGAGCTTCTTGTCGAACCATACCTGCAATGAAAGCGAAGGCGCATACTGGAAGTACCATAGATCGCGGAAGTACTCGAGTTTGTACGCTTCGTCGGGGAGCACCCTTCGAAGCGAGTACGGGCTTATAGCCGAGACGTACAGATCGGCTTCCATCGTTTCCGAATCGTTGACTGTGATGTTCTTGATCTTGCCTTTCTCGACGTTGACGGTAGTTACGGCCTTGCCGAGCTCGAAGGTTCCCCCCTTCTTCTTTATGTAATCGAGGCAGTTGTCGACCCATATCTCACCGAGGCCGCCGTTGGCGAATCCTACCCTTGCGTTTTCGGCGGAGCCCATCACTTTCATTCCCCAGTTCATCATGACCTTGGCGGAGATGCCCCATGACGGTGTGAACGTGAGGCCGTTGATACCCGGCTCCATGACCGCCTTAAGTCCCTCGAGGGAGCCGTACCTGTAGACCATTGTCGCCATGCTGATCTTGTCCAGCTCGTTCAGCCTCTTCTCCCCGAAGAAGAGTCCCAGTACCATGGGCATGCCAGCAGCCATGACCTTCCACTTGGCAATGCCCTTGTAGTCCTTCAAGAGATGGCCGAACGCGTAAGCCGCGTGGAACGGCGCCGGGAGCTTCTTGAACTTCAGTACTGCCTGGTTGCCGCCTTCCTGGGCGTAGTAGAACTCGGAGTTCTTCCAGGCTATGTTGTCGTAGATGCCCATCTTCTTAAAGAACTCGAGCAGGTTAACGTAGTAAGGGAAGAAGACGTGCAGCGCGTTATCGATCATGTCTCCGTCTTCGTCGAGCCACGAGCTGGCGCGGCCACCGAATATTTCGTCGGCCTCGATCAGAGAGACCTCCATGCCAAGATCGAGCAGGTTTATGGCGGTCGCGAGGCCGCCCATCCCTCCTCCCATGACTATTGCCTTCATCAATTTCCTCCTGTCTTTAGAAGTACCGTGTTTTGCAGCACGCAAAGCCCCGTAATTATATGTGAAAACGCTGGAGTCAAGGAAGACTATGAAGCAATCCTCTCAGGCGCCGGCGGCGGCCTCGGATGGCTGGTGCCATGATTTGCCTAGCGGCAGGTAGATCTCTTCGCAAAGCGTCAGGCGAACAACCTCGTCGGGCTCGGAGCATATCTGTATGACCCTCTCCCTGAGAAGCGCCTTCTCGTCGGGCGGCATCTCCGGTTGACGTAACAGCAAGGCCATCGGCAACCGCCACGGGGATTTTTTGAACACAAAAAGAAAGCCGGTTGCAATCAGTCCTGACAGCGCTATGCTTCCAGCGAACATCACCAAATTGTAAAGTATCATCTCAATAATGCCTCCAATTAGATTAAACCTCGAATGATGCCCGATGTCCGTAGCCCGGCTGGAGTAATTCTGGGACTTCCCAAGAGGGATTTGCCCGTCGTACGTATGATGGACGCGTAGTAGAATAAGCCTGAAGCCGGGTCGTCGGTTCATAAGGAGCAATACAATGCAAGAAACCACCACCTGGAACCACGAGTTCGTAGAGGCAAACGGCCTTAGATTCCACTGTGTGACACAGGGAGAGGGTGACCTGGTGCTCCTGCTGCACGGTTTTCCCGAATCCTGGTACTCCTGGCGGCACCAGATACCTTATCTAGCCAGGCGTTTCAAGGTCGTAGCCCCCGATCTCAGAGGCTATGGTGAGAGCGACAAGCCCGAGGGCGTAGGCGAGTACAAGGCGGATAAGCTGGTAAATGACGTGAGGTGCCTGATAGAAGCGTTCGGAGCTTCCAGAGCTCACGTGGTCTCGCACGACTGGGGCGGGGTGGTGGCCTGGATGTTCGCGGTAGCGTTCCCCAGCCATCTCGACAAGCTGGTCGTTATGAACGCTCCGCATCCGGCCGTTTTCGCAAAGAACCTCATGAGCAACCCGCGACAGATGATGCGCTCCTGGTACACGTTCTTCTTCCAGCTCCCGCGCATTCCGGAGTTGCTCTTCAGCGCCCACGATTTCTACCTTCTCAAGTACTTCTTCAGCGAATGGGCGATCGACAAGGAAGCTTTCAGTAAGGAAGACCTGAAAGAGCTTGCACGTGCGGCGGGCCGGCCCGGAGCACTTACCGGTGGCATCAACTACTACCGTGCATCGATGCGGAACCTTGGCTTCTTCAAGATGGCAAGGTCTTTTCCGCGGATATTGAGCCCGACCCTCCTCATCTGGGCCGAAAGCGACCGCGCGCTGGGGAAAGAGCTGACGTACGGCCTCGATCCTTACTTTGCCGACGGCCTTCGGATCAGGTACATACCGAGGTGCAGTCACTGGGTACAGCAGGAGGCCCCGAACATCGTCAACCAGTACCTTGACGAGTTCCTCTAGGAGTCCCGGGTGAAGCTGAGACGATTTTCGATAGTGTTATCTCTTATCGCGGTGTGTACACTCGCACTATTCGCTGCCGGTGGATGCGACGCCGGCCCGGTGGAATCCCACCCCCCGCCGGGTGTGGGAGGCGCTACCGGCGCGCTCAAGGTACATGGTTTTGAAGAGATCTTGCGCTCGAATCCTTCCTCGGCAAATGCCACGAACACGTTCTCACTGACCCTCAACGTGAGAAACCTCTCGGGCAAGGCGCGCTCCTTCACTCTGCCGACCGCGCAGGCCTACGAATTTTCCTCTTTCTCTCCCGGAGGCCGGGAAGCGTGGCGCTGGTCGAAGGGCATGTTCTTTACGCAGGCGGTCAACGAGATGAAGTTCGAGCCGGGTGACAGCAAGGTGTTCAAGGTCGCCTGGACAGCGCCGGGGGTTACGCAGGGCCGGTACGAGGTGGAAGGTTATTTCATTGGTCTCCCTGACGTTCGCCCTCGTATCGCGGTCAAAGTGACACCCTGACCGGCACGTAGAGGTATGAACGTGCGCGGGCTAGGGGACGAAACGCTTTCGGCCTTCCTTGACCAGCTGCTTCTCCCCCACCATCACCAGTTTCATGTCGTTGAGCATAAGCTCAAGCGGTGACCCGGAGGCCAGGCCGTGACTCGATGCGACCTCCTGTATCCAGCCCGCCCATTTGGCATACGAGACCCCCAGGTAAATAAGTACGTCCATGGAGCCGGTGAATTGGAGTCCCACCGGGTCCTCGAAAGCGTCCTCGACCACGCTCGAGGACAGCCGCCTGTAGCCTTCCAGCGCTGCCATGTGGTGGATCCATGAATAGAGCGGAGTTCCTTCCAGATCGAACCCTTTCTCGCTTGCCGCAATGCCCTGGGTGACGACGCGAGCCGTGGATTCGAAATGGCCGGGCATCGCTGCGACGACCAGCGAGCGCTCCCTCGAGAACGCGGCCCTGCTGAACTTTGAGTGAGCCTCGCCCCGGGCGCCGAGCATGGCTTCTTTGCCGACAACCACGCCGTCTAACATTATCTGTCCGTGCGGGGAAGTCTTGAGGAAATTGAGCTCCAACTGTTTGGCGGAGAAGCCTTCGACTCCTGATTCGACCAGAAAAGTCGCGAGCTCTTTGCGCCCCCCTTCCTCTCCCGTCGCCGCCATCACGACCAGTACGTCCGCGACCGGCCCATCAGTGACGTAAATCTTCTCGCCTTCGAGCATGAACCCGGATGAGGTTTCCCTGGCGATGGTACCTATCCCCCCGGGATGAGCCCCCGTTCTCGGTTCGGAGACAGCCGCTGCACCAACAAGTTCACCCGCGGTGAGTCGTGGCAGGTATTCGAGTTTCTGCTCCTGAGTACCGAAGTCTTCGATCGATTTCTCGCAAAGAGCGAGGTGGGTTATCCAGGACAGCGTAAGCCCAAGGTCGCACCCGGCGCGGACGAACTCCCGCAGGGCTACGGCCAGCTCCAACGGAGTCCCTTCGGACCCCCCGTACTCTTTCGCCACGGTGAGACCAAGCAGGCCAATCTCACCCATCCGCTTCCAGAGAGTATGCGAAAATACGCCGGCATCGTACCTCTCCTCCAGCGTCCCGAGCACCTCTTCAGAGGCGAATGAGGCTATCTCTTCGGCGGAAGCAACCATCGGCTCAACCCGCTTCCCGGCTTACGCCAGCCGCTCGGCCACGAGCGGCGGCATGCACGAGTATGCTTCATCGACCTGGACCACCCCCACCTCGAGGCCGAGGTGCTTCTCAAAACATGCCAGCTTTCCCTTGACCTGATAGGTCAGGAGATCAAGGGTCAGGACGTTGAGTGCTACCCGCGCTCCAGGCTTGACGTTCCTTGACCTTTCGTTATATCCAGAAACCTTGAACAAAAGCTCACCGGGTGTCCTGAACCGCACTCCGAATACAGGCACGACGTCCGGGTAGCCGTCGTCACCGATCCATGACAACACCTTGATGGACATGATGCTGTCGAACTTGTCTCTTATGGGTTTTGGAATATCCACACCTCGCACCCTCTCGCTCCTCCCTACCCGACCGACGGTACGCATCGCCGCGAACTCGGCGCCGACCTTGACGAATGAGACCTTCTCCGGCAGGGACAATATCTCACGAACTCTTACGACCGCCACGTTGTGTATGCCGCCATAGGCGTTGTACCGGAAGAACTCGATGCTGTTGATTCGGTCGATGTATGGCCCGGACTGGACCCAACCCTCGAGATCTCCCCTGTAGCCTGCCATCTCGAGCTTGGGTGTCAGCGCGAGGCTTGCCACCCTGGGGTTTTCCGCAAGGTTGGCCTGTGTCTTGACCATCATGAACTCCCCGAAAGCCACCTTGCCTGGATCGACAGGCGTCTGGCTGACGATGAGCACTACGTTTGGAATACCGTCCGCGGATGCAGTCGCCAGGAACTTGGCCACCTCGCCCTGCTCATAGATGGCTATTGCTGCAGCCGGAAGCAGGGCGACGGCATCACGCGCTTCTTTGACCAGTTCCAAGGAAACCTCCTTCTCCGGATCTATTCCTCGCGCCGGGTCGCCCCGGACCACTCGACCTCCCGCACGCCTGAAGTCTCTCGCGCTACTTGCGCAAGAGACTCCATGACTGATCTTTCCATCAGCCCGGCGCCATCCAACTCCCATTCAAGTCCAAGTCTGGTGTACTTCGACCCGCAAGTGTTGTTGAACGCGAGCAGGTCCCATCGTTCCGCGGTTTCCAGGTTGCCGGCGATGAATTCGGCGAGGGCGGTAATGTTTTCCTCCGTGTCGGTGCAACCGGGTATTATCGGCGTGCGCACCCAGACGGGTTTTTCCTGTCCGTCGACCATGCGCGCGCTGTTTAGGACCGGTTCGATATCGACACCGGTAAGCACTCTGTGCCTGCCCGGATCCATCACCTTGAGGTCGAGCAGCACCATGTCGGCAAGTCGGAGCAGGCGTTCAAGGATTTCCGGCGAGGAATACCCGCATGTATCCAGCGCGACATTGAGACCGCCCTCGCGGCAGATCCTCATAAATTCTTCGACAAACCGGGGCTGCATTGTCGGTTCTCCCCCCGAGACCGTGACCCCTCCGCCGGAGTTGCGATAGAACGCCTCGTCCCTGATCACTTCGTCGAACGCCTGTCGTGGGGAAAACCTCTTGCCCACGACCTCGAGTGCTCCGGCCGGGCAGGCATCTGCGCACTTTCCGCAGGCATCGCAGGCCTCACGGTCGATGACCATGCCCGACGGCGTGAGGGCAAGGGCGTCAGTAGGGCAAACCGAAAGGCAGTCCCTGGCGCCTATGCACCGCACGTCGAACCACATGAGCTGTCGCTTTTTCTCGAGCCCTTCGGGATTATGGCACCACTTGCACCGCAAGGGGCACCCTTTCATGAACACCGTAGTCCTTATTCCCGGCCCGTCCTCGATAGAGAACCGCTGTATGTTGAAGACTATGCCGTTGTCGTTACGGACATCACCATCCATGCTAGAGCTCATGTGATTCCCGGGCTATTATCTCGTCCTGTATCTCCTTACCGAGCATCACGAAATACGCGTTGTATCCGGTCACCCTTACGAGCAGGTTCGAGTACTCCGATGGGTTCTGTTGGGCCATCTTGAGCGTTTCGGGGTCTATGACGTTTATCTGAAGTGCGGTGCCGCCCTTCTCGCCATAGCCCCTGAGGTACGCGGCAAGCTTATCGACCCGCCCGGGCCCCTTCAGGAGTGACGGGTTGAACGATATCGTGTGTGAATCGCCGTTGGGCGCCGTCTCGAGTCCGAGCTTTCCAACCGATATCGCAACCGCCGTCGGGCCTTTACGGTCAGTCCCGTCGACGGGGCAAAGCCCATTCGAGAGGAAGGTCCCCCTCTTCCTCCCGTCGGGAGTCGCGGCGGTACAGGGAGCGTAAGCTATCCAGTAGTTCCACGACAGGTACCCGCCCCGGTACTGCTTACCTGTAGAGGTCTTGTGTTTTGTTACTTCCTCGGTCCAGAATCGCGAGAGATAACGCGCGACTCCATCGGCGTAGTCGTCGTCATTTCCATACTTGGGCGCTTTGTTGATAAGTGTCTGGCGGAGTTTCTCATGGCCATCGAAATTGTCCTCTATTGCTTTTACGAGGTCGTCCATGGATACGATGCCATCCTCGTAGACCAGCTTCTTTATCGCGACAAGAGAATCAGCCGCGGTTGCAAAAGCGACCCCCTCCACCGTGACGAAGTTATGCTCAGGGCCGGCGTTCGTAACGTCGCGTCCGGACTCGGCACAGCCACCAACCAGCGCGGACAGGTAAGGGGTGGGCTCGTAAGTCGCCCTGATCGAATCGCTGAAATCATAGTATTCGAAAAACCTGCCCAGTAGGGCCCTTAGCTGCGTCTCGAAAGCGTTTCTGAACTCGTCCCACGTCCTGAACTTGCGCGGGTCGCCGGTGCCCGGCCCGAGCCTGTCGCCTGTCGCCTGGTCTTTTCCGTCGAACAGCGTAAACTCGACAGCCTTTGCGAGATTTACGTTGACATCTACCGTGCCGGAGCGGTCATTTCCCTGGAGGGTGTTCTCGAGGCACCCGACCGGCGCGTAATCCCAAAGCTCTTCTTCGGGCAGGCCTTGCCAGCACAGCGCCGCCTCTGAAGCCTCGTCGAAGTTCAACAGGAACGGGGCTCCCTGCGCGTTCGATATCATCCCCGCCACCCTCATGAGCAGGTCGTCAGGAGTATTCTTGTGAAGTCTCACGTTGGGTTTTGGCTCGAGAAGATTCATCTCCTCGATTACGTCGAGTATCAGCCAGGTCAGCTCGTTCGAAGCGTCCTCGCCGTCAGGGCCGTGCCCTCCTATCGTGATCAACTGGCCGTATCCGCTGGTCACACCACGTATTCGCATTACGCGCCACAGGAAATCGTATGCGTAGTTCGGCTTGATCCAAAAGCAGTCGAGGAGCTCCTTCGCCTGCTGTCGGTTGAGTCTCCCAGCCTCAATGTCAGCGTTGTAGTACGGGTACAGGTACTGGTCTATCCGTCCCGGGGAAAGGCCTGGGCCCGGGTACGACTCCTGGACCATTACCAGCATGTGTATGAACCACAATGCCTGTAGAGCCTCATGGAAAGTCTCGGGAGGCTCCCACGGTACCTTCTCGCAGATGCGAGCTATCTCTTCCAGCTCGGACTTGCGCAACGGGTCGTCGCACTCATGAGCGAGCTTCCTGGCTTCGGCGGCGTACCGTGCAGCGAACTCTCTGGCGCCTTCACACGTGATCACGAGCGCACCGAGAAAATCTTTATGGTTCTGGTCTGTCACTTCGGACCCCAGCTCTTCGAAGTACCTTACCAGACCCTTGAGCCCGAGCTTCAGCGCTCGCGGGTAGTCGGGAATGAGATGTCCGGGTGTGGCCCCAGCGTTACCCATTCCGTGGGAGTTGAGAACCTCGATCTCCTTGAGCCATTTGTCGGTCTTTTTTCTCCATGGCTTTGACTGTTTCTTATCCATCGCGCGCGACATCGCCGTGTTGTACTGTCCTCCAACGATGAGTTCCCCATCGAGTATCTCCACGGGCAGGTACTTCGAGATCACCTCGCGAAAAAACAGCGCTACCCGCACCACGTGAGGCTTCTCCCAGAAGTCCGGCGGCAGCTCAACTTTCTTCGCGGCCATGGGAAGAGTCTCGAGAAAAGCTTTGTGAAATGCGAGCAGGTCCGGGACCACTCCCCACAGGACGGGCGACCATACGGTGTCCCACGGCGTACCGGTTGTGAACGGCATTATCTCGTTGTGGAATTCACGTTCGTGAATATCGACGTACTCTTCCCTGAGCTTCGCAACCCTTTCGGAAAGAGAACTTGAAGGGTTCCAGAGTTCTTCGGCCTTGAGTGCGCTAGAGTCTTTCATCCCATACCTCCACATCGGCGCATGGCCTGTCGTTGAATTAAAATATAACACAGGGGCCGTCTGCAGCGCCTTGACGGTTCTCACCTTGAACTGGCACGTTGTCCCAACTTGCGGTTTCGTTGTATGGCGGGCCGTCATCATCGATAATGTCAGTTGTTGCTACATCGTCGACCCTTTGAACAGGAGGTTTCGAGATGGAAGAAAAACGCAGGCCTCTGGCGATGACCGTTCTCTCAATCCTTCTCGCCATAACAGGATTTGGCACCGCCCTTTTCTGGATACTCTTCTTTGCCGGCAAGATGGAAGCTACAGAGACCCTCCAGGACGAGGCGTTCGAGAGAGCTTTTCCACTTGCCGACTCGTGGATGATCTGTTGTGCGATGGTTGCCGCCATCAACATCCTGAAGATGAACCGCAAAGGCTTTTTCGCCGGCGCCGCCGCCGGAAGCGCCATGATGTTCCTGTCATGCATGGATATCCTCTACTCGCTCGAGAACAAGAAATACTGGCCCCTCAACTCCGACCGCGCTCAGATGCTCGTCATCCATTCCTGGACGGCAGCCCTCGGCTCTTCGACCCTGAGCCTCCTCTGGAGAAACAGGGATGCATTCGGCGACGACTGAGTGTTCAAGTTCCCGACCTCTGTCTCTTTAGAGAGCCGGGTCAGGTACGTTCTTCCTGAGGGGGAGTAGAATCATCAGAAGGGAGGGAAGGGAGGTAAGCTCTTTTTCGGCTTGGACACAGCGGCGACTGTGAAAGCTATGATGATCAGCAGGCCTGCATATACAAAGCATAGGATCAGGAAGAGCCATAATCCCAGTGCTCCCAGGACGCAGGCCGACGCGCCGGTGGCGGCTCCCTGGACAACCCTGGCCTGCAATCCAGGCCCTCCTCCAACAGTGGCCTTGGTGGCGGGGAGCGACATCCCCGCGCCGGCCGTACCAGTGTCCGGATCCCCAGAAGAATTGATATCGGTACCGGATTTCAGCGTGTTTGAGCTGTTCAACGGGAAGGAAACTCCCGAGATCGAGGGTAGCGCAATTGCGGTAGTCATGGCCGGTTGTGACTCTGTCCCTTTCGAATACTGGAAGTGTCCGTCGGAAGCCTGAAGCGAGTTCAGAAACCCGAGGGGATTGTTTCCATGGAACGACCAGGAATCGGACTTCGGGTCTTCACCGGCCGCGTAGATGGCACGCAGCACAGTGGAAGTCGTCTGGGCGTCAGATTTCTTTGAGGTGCTCATGTAACCGCCGTCTCCGTCCATCTTATCGTGGAGAAGTTGCAGCGCTGAATCGACTTTGACGCCCGATGACTCACCCGCACCGTTCAGTGCCTCGAGTGCGAGTGCGGTATCTTTGACCACCACCTGGTCTGATTCCCCCCACCCGCCATCGACGCGTTGTTTTTCGACGAGCCATTCCGTCGCGGCGGATGGCGCGTCCTCACCGGAGGCGATAATCGCGATGATCCCCCAGCAATGCTGATATATGTCGGCACCGATCTTTCCGCTCGAATCCATCTGTGCTTTTATCAACGACACCAGGTTCTTACCCGAGACGTCGGTGGGATCACCGCCGGATTCCGCTATGGCCAGCGCCATCAACTCGATATCCTCGAGAGACGACACTGAACCGACGGCAGCGTCCAGATACTGTTCGGCAGTGGAACCCGAATTGCTCCAGGAAAGCGGGTCTTCTCCAACCGCGGCACCCGACAGGACGGCCCAGCACGACGTGCGCGGGTCGGATGCGGCATCAGGCTCCGAGAACCCTCCGTCCGCGTTCTGCCTCGACTTTATGTAACTCAGGGCTTCTTCGGCGCCTTTTCCGGCCTGGCTGGCTGCCGCTCCCACGGCAGACATAACCGTAAGCATTGCCGCCGCAATGATTATCGCTACACGCCTTTTCCACATACATCAATGTTATGACGAGTCTCTCTCCGTTACAAACATCAAACCCGCCGGTCAGTGAAACGATATACTGGCTTGCAGGTCATTACGGTGAATGCAGGGGAACTGTTGGAAAGCAACCGCGCCGAAAAAAATATCTGGGCATTCTACCCTCTGATGATAGTCCCGGGCATGGTTCTCATTCTCGCACCCTCGACGGTCGAGACGATAATGAAGTTCTATCACTTCCACGAGAGCCTGGGAGGGCTGCTGCAGGTTGCGTATTTCACCGGGGGCCTCGTCGGCGCACTGGCCATCACGCTTCTGATGCAAAGGTTCAATCCGAGGCGGTTGCTCCTATCGCAGGTCGCTCTGCTGGTCGGCTCTCTCCTTGCGGCGTCGTTCGCTCCATCTTTCTCGTTACTCCTCTTTTTCTACGTGATGTCCGGTCTGGCGAACGGCATCCTTATCACGTTCCCCGGCGTCTATGTCACGTTGGTCTCCGGCGAATCGAGCCATCACGCGCAGACGATCCTTTATAGCTTCTTCTCTCTCGGTGTCGTCATCGGCCCCCTGCTGACCGCATTTGTTATCCACGACCATACCTCCGCCTGGCGTTGGGCTTTCAGGGCGCCAGCTCTGCTTATCATCCCACTCAGCCTGCCCTTAGCGTTCGTCTCTCTGCAAAAGCTGGATGGTGTCAAGGCGATCTCACGCCGGACAATCCATGCGGCCGTCAATTTCAACAGGAGGCTCTTCTGCGGGCTCTTGGCTGCGCTGCTTTTCTATATCGCCGCCGAGACCGCGGTATCGATGTGGCTCATCACGTATCTGGAGGAGCGGCACCACATGGGCCTCGGAGCCGCTCACTGGGTGCTGACAGGACTCTGGCTCGGGCTGACCGTCGGCCGCTGGATTCTCAGTCCGCTGCTCAAGAGAACCGACCCCTTCAACGTGCTCGTCCCGCTCAGCATAGCGGCCGGCGTTGCTCTTCTCGTCGCCCCACTGACCAACTCAAAGGAAGCCGCGATCATCATGTATCCACTGGTCGGGCTCTTCTTTTCCTGCATCTACCCGATACTCATTGGATACGCGTCCTGGTTTCCCGATGACCTCTCGTCCCTTGTGTTCACCCTGTTCCTTTCAGTAGGCGCCATCGGTGGCGCTGTTCTGCCTTACCTCATCGGGCTCATAAACCAGTACGCGGGCCTGGTCGTCGGCATGTGCTCCATCTCCGTCCTGCTGGCAGTTGTTGCCGCATGCCTCTTCTGGCTCCACCCGTCGGTAATCCAAAAAAAGGGGGGGCAAAGCCCTCCGGCATTGAATCCTCCCGGGACACCGGGAGGTGGACTTGAAGATTACGGCGCGGCTTCCGAGAGCACTCGCTGATCGGCGGCTCGTAGCACAGATCCTGACCAACCTCATGTCGAAGGCCATCAAGTTCACTTCCAGGCAAGATAAGGCTATCATCGAGGTTACCGCCGTAGAGTACGGTGACCGGAAAATCTAGATGGTGCCAGACAGTAGGGCTCGATATGGAATATGTTGACAGGCTATTCGGGGTCTTCAAGCGGCTTCACAGTGACGTAGAGTTCGAAGGCACCGGTATCGGCCTGGCAAATGTTCAAAGGATCGTCCACCGGCGCGGCGGCAGGGTACGGGCGGAAGGCGAGGTCGGGGTGGGAGCTGCGTTCTTCTTCACGCTTCCGAGTGCGCAGCGTGACGTGGCCGGGGCGGTCGCATGAGCCGCACACTTCGAATCCTCATGCTCGAGGACAACCCGCTCGACGCGGAGCTGAACGAGTATGCCCTTCGCAAAGCCGGAATACAGTTCGAGTTCGTTCGCGTCGTCACCCGAGAAGATTACGAGATCGCCCTTATCGATTTCGACCCCGATGTCATCCTCTCCGACTACGAACTGCTGTCGTTTGACGGGATTGCCGCGATGATCATTGCGAAAGCAAGGACACCAGACGTACCTTTCATCTTCGTGACAGGGGTAATGGGAGAACAGATGGCGATTGACACTCTCAAGAGGGGCGCCACCGACTACGTCCTCAAGAACCGCCTCTCACGCCTCGCTACCGCTGTCAACAGAGCGCTCGATGAAGTTGTTGAAAAGACTGAGCGGAAAAGGGCGGAAGAAGGGCTTCGTGAATCCGAGCGCAGGTATCGCGCGGTTTTCGAATCGACCGGGACCGCGATGTGTGTCATAGATGCGAACGCCACGATATCGTTTGCAAACAAGCAGTTCGAGCGTATGTTCGGGTTCGGGCCCGGCGAGGTCGAAGGGCGGGACATCTTCGGGCTGCTCACCCCTTCCCCCGAGGTATTAAAAGAGTTCAAGCAGAAGTACGCGGAAGTCCTGCAGAGGGAGGGATCTCCCGTTGACTTCGAGAGCAGGGTCATCGGAGCCCATAACGAGGATCTCATCGTGCTTACCACCATGGTCGTACTCCCGGGCACCGATAACCTGGCCGTCTCGCTCATCGACATCACGCTGGAAAAAGAATACGAGAGTGAGCTCGCCAAACGAGCCGAGCGCCTTGAGCACTTCATGACGATCGCTTCCCACGAGCTACGGCATCCCGTTACGATAATAAAGGGCTACACTACGATACTCACGAAGCGGCCGGAAGACTTCACGAGCCAGAATGTCACCAACATCTACGAGACCCTCGAGCATGCCGCCGACCGGCTGACGTCTATTATCGACGAGCTCATGGACGTATCTCGATTCGAGACGCTTGAACTCTTGCACGATAAGCGCGAGGCCGATATCGAGCTGCTCGTGAACATCGCCGTAGACCGGATCGATACCATGGGCTTTGACAACCAGGTCAACGTCAGCATGGGAACGGACGCCGGCTACGCCGTCGTCGACGCCGAAAAGATGGTGCAGCTGCTCATAATCCTGCTCGAGAACGCAGCCTACTACTCACCGGATCACTCCGCCATCGACGTTAAGATTGCGAACGCTGATGGAGAGATCATAATATCGATAATGGACCACGGCCCAGGCATACAACCCGAGCACCGCGACAAGATATTCGAGCGCTTCTATCAAGTCACCGACGCTATGCATCACTCGACCCCCGGCCTGGGGTTGGGGCTCTACATCGCAAGAAAGATCGCGAACGCCCACGGCGGCGACGTGACTTATTCTCCCAGGGAGGGCGGTGGCTCCGTCTTTTCGATCTCGATTCCGTTGCGGGCTGATTGATATCCTGGTGACGCTGAATCAACCGGCCCCGGCCGAACGCACCTGGGTCCACTCACCTGGGTGAAACTGCCCGTATCTTCCAGTCACTGTTCTGTTTTACCAGGGTCATGTCCCATGCTGAAGTGCTGCCATCTCTCAACGCGAGGTTCATGACTATGGTGGCCCTCCCGCTACCAGTCATGTCAATATTGATGTTGCTGGTGTTCCACTTGGATATGGCGCCTTTCAAGTCTCCCAATTTTGAATCGAATCCCGACCTTGTCTCTTCCTTCTGCGTCGCGGTCGAAAGATACGACCACGCGGTGTCAAGTTCGCCCGCGTTTACCGCCTTGACGTAATTATTCGCGACGTCCGCTGGTGCGCCTATCACGTTCGCGAAGAACACGACTCCAAATACGACGGCAAGCACTATCAAGACCAGCGCACACACCGCCAGCACTATCGCCAGCGTGGCTCCTTTTGAAAGGCCTTTACCTTTTCGCCCGTGAGCTATCGGTTGTCCTTCGGTAACCGCGCTTTGAGTGCTCCAGACCGGTGGTGGTAGTGGTGGTGGCTTGCTTTCAAGCAGCCCGGCGGAAGTAACCGCCCTCTCGGGAGGCAGCTGCGCGGTTCCGCAGTGTGGACAGTACCTGGTTCCCTCCGGCACGATCGTTCCGCAGGTAACGCACTCCGGCATATTGCCCCTCCTTCCGCTTCTTCCTGCCTTCCGCTGGTAAGCCTTTCACTTGGCCCTGTTCATATATATGGTTGTTATCTATTTCTACCGGTCATGGCTCCATCCCTCTCCTCGAGCGTCGTTCCGAAGCACGTCAGCAGCCCCGGGGTTGACATATCCGGAGAGCCTGTGCGCACCATTGTTTGGTTTATCTAAATAGGAAAAGGCGGGCTTCGAGCCCGCCTTTTCCTACTGCGTTTTTGGTATTGGATCTAAGACTTGATGATCTCCCAGGCGGCTTCCTTGTCCAGCTCGTTGACCATCGGGATTCCGCTTAGCTTTGAGGCCTCTTCCGTCAGGGAGGCTATGTCATCCCTCGCGATGTGCTCGAGGCCGAACTTTCTCGCACCGGCCATGAGTTGGCGCAGCCCTTGAGCGAGCCTCTCGTAGTACGTATACACGCCGATTGCGCCGGGATGCAGACTCTCGAAATCCTTGCCGTAGGTGTCACGAAGGTGGACTCCTGTGATGAAGACCTCGTCCAACGTGGAACCGAACTTCGAGATGGACTTCGGAAGGTCGCCCTCGGCGATCTTGGCGCCGATGGTCTTTCCTACCATCGCGGCCGCCAGCGATGACCTTGCCATTCCAATCGCCTTGACGTATGGTGCGCCGAGCGCGAACGATTTGAACATCTGGTCTTCCATCGTGATGCCGCCCGCAAAGACTACTGCTGGAACATACTTGCCTTGCTTCGCGAGATAGTCGATGTACTCGTATGTCAGGCTGCACAGCTCTACGGTCGGAACGCCCCACTCGTTCATCATGCGCCAGGGGCTCATTCCGGTTCCGCCGCCTGCACCGTCAACCGTCAACATATCTATACGGTTATCCGAGGCATACTTCACGGCGCGCGCCAGGTCAACAGGCCTGTAAGCGCCAGTCTTCAGGAAGACCCTCTTTGCGCCCATGCCGCGGAGCCCGTCCACCGCGGCGGCGAACCCTTCCTCGGTCACCATGCCCAGGCGCGAGTGCCTCTCAAAGTCTTTGACCCCACCCAGCTTAAACGACTCGACGACCTCAGGGTTGTCAGGATCGGGCAACACTATGTAGCCCTTCGCCTTCATCTCACACGCCTTATCAATGCTCTTCAGCCTCACCTCGCCGCCAATATCTTTGGCTCCCTGGCCCCATTTCAGCTCGACTGTCTCGACGCCGAGATCTTCGAGTACGTACCTGGGGACGCCAAGGTTGGTGTCTTCGACGTTAAACTGCACGACGATGTCCCCGTATCCCTTGATCTGCCAGTCACGGTAGGACTTTATCCTGGTTTCCATGTCGGGGGACTTCTTTATCTTCCCATTCTCGATGACCGAATCGTCGTCCATCCCGCAAACGTTCTCTCCTATGGTAAGAAGTGTTCCTGATATAGCGCATCCGATCGCCAGCCCGTCCCAGTTCCTCTTGGCCACGTACGTCGAGCCCAGTCCGGGCACCACGAGTGGGAGCCTCAGTTTGACGGGGTTCTTATCCCCTATGATCGTCTCGAGGCTCACCGCTGTGAACACGGCATGCTCGCTGTCAGCTGCGACTCCAAATGCCCCCACGGCGCTACCCATTATATTGAAGTGCGAGAAGTCGACAGGGTATTCTTTCTCCGATGCAGCCGTAATGGTTCCGAACGGCTGGGGGTATATCAATTCGGAGCCGCGTACGGCGGACCTGCCTATTTCACAGATGCCGGTGCACCCTTCCTCGCATGTCGCACACATGCCGCTGAAAGGGCTCACGCTGTCCGGGGTGCGGTTCTTGGTGAGTGTCGCAGCGGACCTGTTCATTTTGCTCAATGCCATGGTTACCTGCTCCTCCTCTTCTTACTTTCAACGGGTAATAAAAGGGCGAGGTGCCGTCATGACACCGGACAATCCTGGAACAGCCTTGATCACCTTCGATGCTGCGTTCCATAAAAAAAAGACAATGTGTCTTGCGACATCACTGTCTATTCTTTCTTCGCACGCCATTGTGCTAGTGTCCGCGGGCAATAATATTAGATGGCTAAAGCGGCGTCAAGTATACTGACCTGGAATTACTTCGTGCCCACCTCATTGGCGAGGATGACCGCCTCGGCGATCTCACGGATCGGCTTGCGGGTATCCATTGACTTCCGGCGCATTGCCTGAAAAGCCTCGTAGCCGGTTATCCCCCGCTGCTCCATCAGGATGTCCTTCGACCGCTCTATGAGTTTGCGCGTTTCGAGCTCTTCCTCCATGAGCTTGGCCTTGATGACGAGATTGGTGTTCTCGATAGCCATCGCGGCCTGGTTCGCGACCGTCGCCAGGATCGTTTTCTCCTCGTCGGAGAACTCGTGCGGCGTGGACGTGTAGCAGTTTATTACGCCGATAACTTTTCCTCGCACGCTCATCGGCGTGCTCAGCAGGGAACAGAGGTTCTCTTTGAGAGCGACCTCCTTGTTGACGTACGTTTCGTCTTTTTTGACATCCAGCACGTCTATCGGACGGTTTTCGAAAGCAGCCCGTCCACTCACTCCCTCACCAATTCTTACGGGAGCCTTTCTCAGATAAGTCTCGCTGACAACCTGCGTAGCCCTGATCTCGAGCTTTCGGGTCTCTTCGTTGAGCAACATCAGGGAGCAAATATTCGAATCCATCACCTTGGCCGTGACGACGACGATCAGTCGCAGGATGTCGTCGAGATAGGTATCCGAAGTTATTGCCTCACTGATCTCCGAAAGCGCCTCTAGTTGGCGGATGCTCTTCCTGGTCGGTTTGGTCACTCTTGTTGGTTCCATCTTCTTCACGGCCATTATTTCGTCAATCGAAGGAAGTCCCACCAGAGCTGTTCCAGTCATTGAATAACCCCCGCCAGTACCTGAAACTGTAATGCCAGAGTTCCCCTCTTGCGGCAGCAGTGTACTTATTATTCCGACTCGAGTAGCAGTACAAGCGGACCGACTGGTCTTTCACGGCCTCGATATACACCACATCCGGCGCGCGCCCTGGAGCCATCTGAAAGTCCACCGATTCGTTGATCGCTCTCAGGTCGTCCGCTTTCATGCCCCTGTAGCTGTTACCATTCTCGAAGTAATATATCCTTGCGGCGCTCGCCCCGTCGAGGATATTTCCGGTTGTCTTCAATTCGGGTTTCACGAAAATGATTCCGAGCGGTATCGCTACAGCCGCGAAAAGCAGCGGGACCACGATGCCGATCACGCCGAGCGTGATTCCCGCGGTGGCCATCCCCGAACCCTTCACGGAACCCTTTCCACGCTTTATGTCACTCTTTCCGAACAGTCCGAAGATGAGCGCGAGGATCGAGCCCAGAAGAGGGCAAATCGTAAGACCAACGATCCCAAGAATCAATGAAGCGATTGCGAACCCGCTGTTCCTGGGCTTCGGATCGGGGGGCGCTGGAGCCATCGGAGTGACCGGAGGTGTCTGGACCGCGGTCGCGAGCTGTTCCCGGCGCGTATCCTGACCTTCCGTACGAGTCGCCTGTCCGGCGGTATGGGTCTCGGAAGGCTCCAACTGCGCAGTGGGTTTTCCCGCGCCCTCCGGTGGCATGCCACTCACGCCCGAAACTCGGATCCCGCATTCCGGGCAAAAGACCTCTCCGTCCTCAAACGTCATACCACACTTGCTACAGCGCATCTCTCACTCCTCCCCCAAAGGGAATCGAAAAGTCAAAATCCGTACAGAACTGATTTCATCGCAAGCCGGGTTTGACCTCCCGTGGCAAAGCGCCTGTGGTCGTCGACCTAGAATCTGGCCAGGTGATGCTCGCAAAGTCCGAACAACCCGTTGACCGGGCACGAGACTCCACCTGGACCAGCCATCTGGCCTCTATAAGTGCCGAAAGGTTGATGGAAATCAGACATGATAAAACCAAGCGAGGTCTTACCGCGCCGCTCTCCCTCGGGCTTGAACGTAAAGTCCATCTCGCCGCCGGTGGTCGTGACCTTCCAGGGCTCGAGCAGCGCTTTTTCGTCGAAGAGGAACCGCGCCGCCGAGCAGAGGGTTATCTTCCCGTCAACCCACGTGCAGTTCTCGTTATAATCCTCATCGTCCGTGATGAAATTCTGGCAAGCGTTCATCCCGAGCAGCCTGCCCTGCTCATCGTGCCCCCCGAACGTGGCCCACTTCCAGAATGTATGATACGGGTAGTATGTCTTCTGCACGTCCATCAGGGCCACGTCGAACTCCGGGTCGAGCAGCACTTCGCGTCCACCCAGCACGATACGTCCCTCGACCGGGCACGCCGTCTTGTGTGTATATAGCGGACGGTTGGTGGCAACGGGGCTGACCTGCACCAGAGGCTGATAGCGCTCCAGGTCCTCGAGCACGAAGACCTCAGCCTCGACGCTGGGCTTACCGCGCTTTCCCCTTATCTGGGCCCTCAGCCTGTGCATACCGCTGTCGAGCCTGTTCTCAAACTCCATGATGTAGCCAAAGTGCCTGTAATAACACTCACCGTGCCAGAGTTCCCTCGCTACACGTAACGGTCCACCCATCGACGTGCGCTCGTGTTCAAAAAACTCTCCGGTCTTGCGATTGTAGGCATAGAAGAAGGACGTACCCATGAATTTCGCGTCAAAAATCACCATTCCAAAGTAATACTCTTCACTGATGATCCCGAAGTGCTCCCATTCCTTGAGCCTCATCTCGCGCAACGCGCGCGGGGCTCTCCTCCCGCTCAGCTCCAGCTCTACGTCGAGCAGGTTGACCTCGCGAAAGGGCTCTTTGAAAGCCCCGAATTCAGCTACCTGTCCGTCCACGACCATCCTGGCGGGAGTCTCTTTGAGTTGTCTCATCACATTCCCTCGAGCTATCGTTCCCGTACGTACCGCCTTCATAGGAAATATGATAGCACCGTAGCAGTGCCGATGTTTGGAAATTTGCGGGTCGTTGGAGTTCTAAAGGGAGCTTGCGCCTCTCCTGTGAGTCGATATAGGCATCCGCCAGTCACGCCCGAAAGCTCGAGGCGTTATCTTTACGCCAACAGGTGCCTGGCGGCGCTTGTACTCGTTGGCGTCGACCCTAGCAACGATCGAGCGCACGAGCTCCTCGCTGAACCCTCTTCCGATGATCTCGTCAAGGCTCAAAGCCTCTTCGACATAAGCCTCCAGAACGGGGTCAAGCTGGTCGTAAGGGGGAAGGGTGTCGGTGTCCAGCTGGTTTTCGCGCAACTCCGCCGTGGGTGGTCTATCTATTACCGAACGCGGGATCACGTCCGTGCCGGCCCTGACATTTATATACTCGGCGACCTGGTATACCTGGGTCTTGAGGAGGTCTTTGATGACCGCGAACCCGCCGGCCATGTCTCCATAGAGCGTACAGTAGCCCATGCTGAGCTCGCTCTTGTTTCCCGTGGCAAGGACGAGCCAGCCGAACCTGTTTGAAAGCGCCATGAGAAGGTTTCCTCGTATGCGTGCCTGCACATTCTCGAACGTCTCGCCTTTCTCGGTCTCCGTGATCTCACCGGCAAGCGTTTCTTTGTATGCGGCGTAGATGTCGCCTATCGGGAGCGTCATGAGCTTCATCCCGAGGTTGTCGGCAAGCTCCGTGGCGGCCGAGCCGCTCTCGCCGGAAGTATACTTGGATGGAAGGAAGACGCTTACGACGTTCTCTCCACCGAGAGCCTCCACCGCCAGCGCGGCGGTCACAGCTGAATCTATACCTCCGGAGAGTCCGAATACGACCTTTCCGAAGCCGTTCTTTGCCACATATTCCCGCAAGCCCATCACGAGCGCCTCGAATATCTCATCGACGAGAGACATCTCATGCGGTGGCTCCTGAACCGGTATATCCGGCGTGCCGCCTTCGTTGGCGCCCGGCCTCTGGAGCGCGCATACTTCAATGGCGTGCGGAGACTCCTGGCTGTAACGGAACCTGGGCTCGAGCATCCTCGCGCTCTTCAAAGGACCAAGGCTCACTTTCGAGAGCAGGAGCTCCTCGGTGAACCTGCCCGCCTCGGCGATGTATCCAAGCTGTGGGTGATACACACAGGAGCCTCCATCAAAGACAAGCTCGTCCTGCGCGCCCACGGTGTTTACATAAGCGACCACGACGGGTCCGTCCATCGAGCGTGCCTCAATGAGCTTTCGGCGAAAACCGAACTTGCCGCGGTTAAACGGTGAAGCGGACAGGTTGAGGATTATCTCAGCGCCGCCACCGGCGACCTGCTCCTCGACGGGGCCTCCCGGGAACCATATATCCTCGCAGATCGTCACGCCGAGACGAACGCCGTCGACCTCCAGAACGACGCTCCCGGCCCCAACGCCGAAATATCTCTTCTCGTCAAAGACACCATAATTTGGAAGAAACGTCTTGCGGTACGTGCAACGCATCTCTCCACGGCACATCACGGCCGCCGAGTTGAACGTATCGGAATCGCTCTCGACGAATCCGACCACCGCCACGATGTCCCCAACGCGCTCGGCCAGGCAACGTGCCGCTTCCATGCTGCTCGACGTAAACTCGGATTTCAGCAGCAAATCTTCGGGGGGATATCCGGTCAGACACATCTCGGGGAAGACTACTATATCGGCCCGGGCTTCGATCGCCCGATCCACGTATTCGAGTATCTTACGAGCATTGCCATCGAGGTCTCCGACGGCGGTGCTGACCTGCGCCAGCGCAACGACCAATTCGGACATCTGCGACTCTCCAGGGATCACATGCATCTGCCAGTAAACTAAGCATACTACTTGGCTATATAGCTTTGAAACCCCAGTCCCCGGTGCGTACCCTGACTGCTTCTTCAACGTGAGTGACGAATATCTTCCCGTCCCCCATATTGCCCGTCCGGCTCAGCCTGACCAGAACGTCTATCGTTCGATGCAGATCCTCGTCCAGAACGACGACCTCGATCTTAGTCTTTGGGATGAATTTCACGAGATATTCGTTGCCCCGCCATTGCTGGGTCAGGCCCTTCTGTTTTCCGTGACCTTTCACCTCCGTGATTGTGATCCCGGGATACCCGATCTCGGAAAGGCCTTCGAGGATCCGGTCGATCTTCTCCGGCCTCACAATAGCCTCGACCTTTTTCATCTAAGCGACCTCCTGCTCGCGAATTCAATCTATTATCATAAGGTCCGGTGTCTCATCAGTGTAAGCAGGCATTCCCATCTCGGTCGTATCCAGACCGACCAACTCGACATCCGGTGCGACCCTTATTCCCATTATCCTGTCCTGTATCCTGAAGAACGAGTAGAAAACAACGCATACGAAAACTATACACGTGGCGACACCGATCAACTGGGCAAGCAACTGGCTCCAGCCGCCATATAGCGCACCACGCACGGTTCCACTCACGCCGTTCACTCCGGCTCCATATGTCCCGTCCGCGAATATCCCGAGCGCGATTGCACCCCACAGGCCGTTGATGCCGTGGACCGCTACCGCACCAACGGGATCGTCTATCTTGAACCTGCGCTCGAGGGTGAAGACCGCGACGCAAACCAGCACACCGGCGATAGAGCCGATGATTGCCGAGCCCCACCCGCTGACGTACGCGCACGGCGCTGTGATCGCTACGAGTCCCGCGAGGCAGCCGTTCGCACTCATCGACGGGTCAGGGTGTCCAGTCTTCTTCCACATGTACAGCATCGCCGCGACCGCGCCGAAGCACGAGGCAAGCAGTGTGTTCGTGGCCACGATTCCCAGCCTCAAATCTCCACCGTTCAGGGTGCTGACAGAGTTGAAGCCGAACCAGCCGAATACCAGTAGAATCGTTCCCACTATGGCTATCGGTATGTTGTGGCCCGGGATCGCTTTCGGTGTACCGTCTTTCTTGAACTTGCCAAACCTCGGGCCCAGAACGATTATCCCCATAAGACCGGCCAGGCCTCCCATCGCGTGCACAACCGAAGAACCCGCGAAGTCAAGGTAGCCGTGGCCAAGGTGCGCTTTTACACCCAACTGTGCCAGCCACCCGCCACCCCACACCCAGTTCCCGAACACCGGATAGGCGAACGCGGCCATGAATACGCCGAAAATACAAAATGCCGAGAATTTCCATCGTTCCGCCAACGCACCGGTCGGTATCGTCGCCGCGGTATCCATGAACACAACCTGGAAGAGGAAGAACAAAAATATTCCGACATCATACGTGGGTCCGGAGAGCGCGAATCCTTTGCCTCCAAAGAACCCCCAGCCGCCGATGGTTATCTCATGGTTCAGAATCGCTTTTCCACCAAGGCTCACCAGCGGACCGACGCCGCCGAACATCAAGCCGAACCCGATGAAGTAGAAAGCGCACACGCCTATTCCGAATATCATGAAGTTCGTCATCATGACGTGGAGTGCGTTCTTCTTCTGGCAGAAGCCGGTCTCCAATAACGCAAAACCGGCCTGCATGAAGAATACCAGGCATGCGCCCAGAAACAGCCACACGAAGTTGATGGATATCTTATTGTGGCCGACCTCGTCTTGAAGAGTCGCTGCCTTCTGTGAAGGCGACGAACCTTGTGGGACCGCTACGTCGGTCTTACCGCCGGTACTGGTCCCTGTCGGATCCCCGGCTACCGCGAGCGAGCCGAAGCAGCAGATTACGACCGCCACGATAACGAGGGCCATCATCAGGCGGTATGCTTTGACTTTTCTGTCCCGTGCCGAAATCGGAAACACTGAACCGGCCATCTCATCCTCCGTATATCGATGTTCACTGATACATCGATATTAGCGAGGCTATGTTTCGTGGCGATTTCAGAGTTGTTAAGTGCACGTAACAGAAACAGAATTGAAACAGGGCTACAAAGTGAAATCCGGGGACGGTGTCCATTCGGTGAGGGATTACTTGAGCTCCACGACTATGCTCCGGTAAATCTTGTCGCCGACATTCTCCTCGCCGTACGATCCCTCCTCCACCCAGCGCACTTCGTTCTTTTTATAGCGTAGCTCGAACGATTTGTCGTTCGGCATGTTCAGCCGTATCGTCGAAGGGTTGAGCACGTATACGACTTGGCTGTAATGGAAACTTTCGGGCGTTTTCAGTTTCGGCTCCATGCGTACCTTCATCACGCGTACGAAATCATTTTCAAAGAGCGTCTCGTGTGACTCTTCCTTGCTTCCGGCCCGGACCGTCTTGTCACCCTCATCCTTTTCAACCATCGATAACTCCCGTTTTCCGAGGTCGAGCCCGATACAATTTGCGATCAGCGATCTTGAAGCGCAGTCGGATTCACTGAATCATATTTGCCGCCGGGTCTGCGACTCCTGCGAAACGCGCTTGATTTCACTGGATTGATAAGGCCAACCTTTATTTTGTGATTTGTTTTGTGTAATTGAAGAAAGAATCTTGGCTACCTGTCAGGTCAGGATGTGGCAGGGGATTAGAACCCGTCGCTCGAGAGATCGTTGTCGGTACAGGTTTGGGAAAGGCGAACGCTCTCTCGCTCCCCACAGGGGGGCGCTGCGTTCGCGCTTACGCGCTCTCTGTCACCCCCTCCCATCGACACATAGGTGATTTGAAACGGATTTCCATAGATTGATTACTTATGGTAGGGGTCCCTGTCGTCAGTTCTACGGGATATAGATGAATTTCACGATTGGGGAAAGCCAAAGAGCTTACAGGTTATTCGCCAAACACTACTTTGGCGTCCCCCCGGAAAGAAAGACATAGGCCCCCCGGGGTTCAAATCCCTGCAGCTATCGCGTGAAATCTTTGAGGAGTGGTGGAGCTGGAGGGATTTGAACCCTCGACTTCCTCCCTGCCAAGGAGGCGCTCTCCCCCTGAGCTACAGCCCCGAGAACAAACAAATGCGTGCCTAATGATAGCGGTAACGAGCGGGGTGCTCAAGTGCGCTACGTAGCGTCAGAAGTCGTGTTCGCTTCAGCTTCTTCTCGCCACTCGATAACCGGTACGTCTTTCCACAAGCGCTCCAGGTTGTAAAAAGACCTCTCCTCAGTGAGAAAGACGTGTACCACAAAATCGATGTAATCGATCAATATCCAGTGAGCAAAGCGCTCTCCGGCACGTCTTGCCGGTTTGACTCCGAGCTCCCTCATCCGCTCTTCGACAGCTTCCTTGATACGCCTCACATGCCGCTCGTTGCGGCCGGACGCGTTAACGAAAAAGTCGGTTATACCGAGCGCGTCGCGCATGTCCAGGATCTGCAAGTCCTCGGCTTTTTTGTCTTCCGCCGCGCGAGCGGCCTCTATCGCCAGTTCCTCTGAATTCAGCCGACATCACCTACCGGTTTCGAGTCTGTCGAGCATCCGACCCGAGGTCGAATGCACTTCCCCTTTTCATGTCTACTTCTGCTTGAAGTCCTTGCCCACTATTACCGAAATATCTGCTATGTCCTGCGTCTTATCTCTGAACTCAATGCGCCCGACCTCCATCTCATACCTTATTATCTCGGCGGCATGAACGGTGTCGGGGTTGTTGTCGTAGACCAGGATAACGGTATCCGGGTGATCGAAGTTGTCCGCATTCGCACTGTTCACGATCTTGAATTTGCCCATGTCGAGCTTCGATGTGACAGCCTGCCCTATCCCGGGCACCCCGTTGCCGTTGAGTATCTCGACTTTGAATCGCTTCGCCTGCGTCTTCGTCGAACTGGATTTTATATACTTCTTCACAAATGCCGGGAGCGCATCCTGGTCGGTCCTGTGGACGATGGTGCTCTCGTACTTGAACTCCTTGACCGGAAGGATACCCTGCTCGAGTTTGCCTCCTAGAAGAGCGTAAGTCTGCCAGATGCCCGAAAGCTCCTCGTCCGACGCGTCGGTGTCAAAGAGGTCTGCGTTCTTTGCGGTCAGCTTGGATATATCGTCGAACATCGCTTTTGACTTACCGAGCAATACTGGCGCGAAGTCCGCCTGCCGCTTGCACAGCTCAACCTCTTTTCCAGGCGGCGCATACGTCAGGTATGACGAGGCGACGCTGCTCGATACCTGCTGTTTTCCGGTGTTCAGTGTCACCTGGGTGCCGGTGCTCGGGTCCTTGAACGAGACTTTTTCGGGAACTTCGAGAGGCCATGTCGGCGACATCTGGTCGAGGACGATGCGGAGATCCCGTTCTGTGCCGAGAACGTAGTGGTCGATCTCTATGCCGAGAAGGTTCTCTACCGTGACCAGCGTCATGCTGATCCGCCCCTCGTCGAGATTCACGAGGTTATTCAACTGGTCCATACCCGCACCCGGCACGTTCACGAGAAGGTCGTTTGGAAAATAGATAAGGCTGCCGGACCGGGTGGTGGAATCGTACGAGGCAAGTACGACCGTTGTGAGTACCGTGGTGTCATTTACCTGTTTTGTCAGGGCGAAAAGGTAGTTTGCGGTTTTCTTCCCCTCCGGGAGCCACTTGGAATCCGGCACCTTGGGCTTCGATTTGAACGGCCAGGCGGATTTTGCCTCTCTACCCAACCACGTGAGCCCCTTATAGGTCTTGTTCCATCCGGTGTCGAACGGATAGACCTTGACCACCGCGCCTAGTATCACACAAATGACGATGACCGCCACCAACGCAACGAGCCATCGCCACCATCTCTTGTTTTTCTTCTGCTGGTCGGCTCTCTTCCGGGTACGGTAACCTTCGTATTCCTGCACTTTTCTCCTTAGCGATGAGGCTCAGCCCCAGTAGCGCCACCTCATGCCGTTTTCTCCCCGTCTCCCCATATATAATGTACCGCAAATAGCGGCATGTTACCTTTGAACATAGAGCCGTTTGTCTATGATGTAGCCCCAGACGGTATCGGGTACCAGATACCTGAACGGACGCCCTTCACAGACCCTCTCCCTGATATCCGTCGAGGAGATGGCGAGCGCTGGTATCTCCATGGAAAAGACCAGGTTCCGGGCTTTCTGTCCCGCGCTGTTGAACTCGGGTATCGCCCCTGCAATCTCTTCGAGCGCGTATCCAGGCCTCGTGGCGGCAATAAACTTACTCTCGGCCAGAAGCTTCTCTGGGTCTTTCCATGTGAGCATCTCGAGTATCGCGTCAGCGCCAGTGATGAAAAAGAGCTCCGCACCCGAACCGTATACCCCGTGCAGGTCACGGAGAGTATCTATCGTGTACGAAATGCCTTCTCGCTTTACCTCCAGTTCGGATACGTTCAGCGCCCGGTTGCCTTCGACCGCAAGCTCAGCCATACGCAGGCGGTCCAACGCGGGGGCATGCGGCATCGTAACCTTGTGAGGAGGCCTGGCGGACGGAACGAAAACCACTGTTTCCAGCTCGAACTGGGCGCGCGCCTCTTCAGCAATGACCAGGTGACCGATGTGAATGGGGTCGAACGTACCCCCCATTACACCAATCTTCAACGGCCCTCCCCTTCGACCACGTCTCGCCCCCGGATCGAGGCTCCGAACCTCGACTTGAGCGCGTCTATCACGCGATCCATCTCTCCGTGCGCAAGCTCATCGGTAAGCGTCCCCGACGCGGAGCCAAACTCCAGCGCGTACGCGAGGCTTTTCTTCCCGTTGGGAATCTGCTGCCCGCTGTAGACGTCAAACAATCTCACCGTGCGCAGTAGCTCTCCCCCGCTTGCCATGATCTCTTCTTCGACAAGCCCGGCTTCGATATTCGCGTCGACGATCGCGGCAATGTCGACCTTGACGTTTGGAAAGCGTCCCACGGGTGTGTAGCTTCTCTCCAGCGCGGCGCTCCGTGTCACCGCGGTAACCGAAAACTCGGCCACGTATACGTCCTGTTCGAGGCCGAACGCTTCGCCTATTGAGGGATGGAGCTGCCCTATCAAGCCCGCCGGCTCTCCCCCCACGACGATGTTCGCTGAACGGCCGTGGGCGAGAAACGGAAGCTCCACGCACGAGAACTTTACGGATATGCCCATCTCCGCGCAGACATCCTCGATAGCGCCCTTCAGGTCGAAGAAATCCACTTCGCGCGATTCCGCAAGCCAATCTTTCACCTGGTGCTGCCCGCACATCAAGATGCCGACGACCTCTCTCTCCTCGGGAAGCTCATCTGGCTCCCTGCCCATGAACACACGGCCTTTCTCAAAGAGCGCCAGGTCGCGGTTTCCCTTGTTGGCATTGCTCACCGCTATCCTCAAAAGGCCCGGCAACATGGTCGTTTGCATCACTTCGCCGGTCTCCGCAATTGGATTGACGAGCGTCACAACCCGCCGCAACTCGTCTCCATCCGGAACACCCAACAGATCGAGGTCTCCCGGATGCATGAAACTGTACGAGATGACCTGTGATATGCCCCTGGATATCAGCGCTTCCGTCAACCTCTCGTCAAGTTGCTGTTCCGCGGAAAGTCCGGCGTCGAACCCCGCTCCCGAGGGTACCTCCTCGGGAATCCTGTCGAAACCGTAGACCCGCGCTATCTCTTCGATCAGGTCTATCTCTCGCTCAAGGTCATGGCGGAATGAGGGGGCGGTCACTTCCAGCACTTCTCCCTCGCTGATGGTGGCCTCGAGGCGTCCGAGGATCTCGACCATCTCCGCCTTGGAAACCTCAGTTCCAAGAATCCTGTTCACCCGTGCCGGCCTGAGCTGGATCGTGACCGGAGTGATCCTGGACGGGTATACATCCATGACGCCTCTGGCCACGCTGGCATCGGCGAGCGAAGCCATCAGCAGTGCCGCCCTGTCGGCCGCCGCGCGCGTACCCTCCGGGTCGGTGCCGCGCTCGAATCTCGCGGACGCCTCGGTGCGTACGCCGAGCCGTTTGCTCGTGAGGAGTATGGACTTCGGGTCGAAATAGGCGGATTCGATCAGGATGTTCGTCGTGTCGTCGCGGACTTCGGAGTCTTCGCCGCCGATTATCCCGGCAAGTGCGACAGGGCGCTCCGCGTCCGCGATCACAAGCGATCTGTCGTCGAGCTGCCTCTCCACATCGTCGAGAGTGGTCATGCCCTCGCCGCGCCTTGCTTTCCTGACGATGACGGTGCGCCCTCCCAACAGTTTCATGTCGAAGGCGTGCAGGGGTTGACCCAACTCGAGCAAAACGTAGTTCGTCACGTCGACAACGTTGCAGATAGGCCTCAGCCCGGCTGCAACCAGCCGCCTCTGCATCCACGGAGGGGACGGAGCTACCTTTACCCCGGTCACAGCACGCGCCGTATAGCGCGGGCACCCCTCAACGTCTTCGATTCGTATCGTTATCAGATCCTCGATCGGCCCGCCAGTCTCTTTTACGATGAAGTCGGGCATCCGGAGCTTGCCTCCGGTAAGCGCCGCAACCTCGCGCGCTATTCCGACCATCGACATGCAGTCAGGCCGATTCGGAGTGATGTCGACGTCCAGGACGACATCTTCCAGCGGCAGGACGTCATGGATGTCGAGGCCCGTCTGAGCTTCAGGCCCGAGCTCGATTATCCCTGTGTGATCGTCGCTGATGCCGAGTTCGGCCGCGCTTACGAGCATCCCGTCGCTTTCAACCCCCCGTATCCTGGCTTTGCGAAGCGGTTTGCCGGACACCGCGGGAAGCGTTGCTCCGGAAACAGCAAGCGCGGAAACCATGCCCTGGTAAAGGTTGGGCGCTCCGCAGACCACCTCGCGGACCACAGTTCCGTCGTCGACCACGGCGAGTTGCAGCGCGTCGGCGTTGGGGTGTGGTTTTACTCCTGTCACCTTCGCGACTACGACTCCGGTCACGCCGAAGCCGACCCTGGTAACCCTGTCCACCTCGGTGCCTGACAGCGAGAGCAGGTCGGCAAGTTCATCGGCCGACTGCTCGATATCCACATATTCGGAAAGCCACTCAATCGATACTTTCAAACCTGTCTCCCGCAGCGGGCGCCGGGCACTCGCCTCTCATAGAGCCTCAGAACTGGCGCAGGAAGCGCATATCATTCTCGAACAATACCCTTATGTCATCGATCCCGTATTTCAAAATCGCAACGCGCTCGATGCCTATCCCGAACGCGAACCCCGTGAACTCTTCCGGGTCATACCCTACATAGCCGAAAACGTTGGGATCTATCATGCCGCAACCCAGTATCTCGAGCCAGCCCGAGCCTTTGCACAGGCTGCATCCCGCCTTCTCCCCTCCACATAGGTGGCAGGAGACATCGACCTCTGCGCTCGGTTCCGTAAACGGAAAGAAATGAGGGCGAAACCGCACCCGCCGTTCGGCACCGAACAGCTTCTTCACAAAAACCTCGAGCGTTCCCTTCAGGTGTCCCATGGTCATGTCGCGATCTACCGCAAAGCCTTCAACCTGGTGGAACATAGCCGAGTGCGACGCATCTATCTCGTCTTTTCGATATGCCTTACCGGGGCTGATCACGTAAAGCGGAGGTCGCCGACTTTCCATCACCCGTACCTGGACCGGGGACGTGTGCGTCCGCAGCAGTATATCGTCGCGGTCCTCGCTGAGGGGGTCCTTTCGCCTGACGTAGAGAGTGTCCTGAAGGGAGCGTGCGGGGTGATGTGCCGGGGTGTTCAAGGCCTCGAAGTTGTAGTAATCGAGCTCGACCTCTGGCCCCGTTACTATCTGGTATCCCAGACTCAAAAATATCGACATCATCTCTTCGGCGACCTGAGCGAGCAGGTGTTTGTTCCCAAGGGTGCCTCGCCTTCCAGGAAGCGTGACATCGACCGCCCTGCTGTGTAACAGCGTCTCGGACTCGATCTTGGCCAGCGCTTTCGACTTGGCGTCCAACCTTTCCTCGACAAGGCCGCGCAGCAGATTTCCGATCTGGCCGACAACCCGTTTCTCCTCGGGCGGCAGGATAGCCAGGCCTTTGAAGATGCTCGTCACGGTCCCTTTCTTGCCAAGCAACCTCACACGAGCCACTTCGATGTCCGAGACGGTCAGGCATGCCTCTACCTCGGCCAAAGCCTCATCCACCAAGTCTGTCATCTGGGGGCGTTCGGCGGTGAGCTCATCGAGCCTTGCCCGGTCGCTCAACTAACTCGCCCCCGCACCGGCGGCCTGACGCTGGCGAAGCGCCTCAAATAACACGACGGCCGCCGCGGAGGCGACGTTCAGCGACTCGGCCTTTCCCGGCATCTCTATATAAATGGTACTGTCCAAAAGTTCTCTGTCCTCCTCGACTATGCCGAAAGCCTCGTTGCCCACCACCAGGACAACTGGCGTTATCATATCGACACCCAGGTAGCTCTCCGCCCCGCGGGGATCAAGCCCCATCAGGCGGAACCTGTCGACAGCATCGGCCTTCAACCTTGCCATCTCGATGTCCCTCGTCATCACCACGTGGAAATGGGCGCCCGCCGCGGACCTCACAACCTTGGGGTTGTACGGGTCGACGCAGCCCTCGGTCATGAGAAACGCGTCGACGCCCGCGGCATCCGCCAACCTCAACAGAGAACCCAGATTTCCCGGGTCGCGGACCTGGTCTGCCACCATAAGAAGGGAAGCGTCATCGAGGGGCAACTCAGAGTATTCGGCGTCCACCTGGTCTACAACTCCGATGACGCCCTGCGACGTGACGACATCTGACACCCATGCCATCAACTCGGAGCTTATCTCGTGAGCGAGCACCGATTCGGACAGATGGCTCCTGAGGTACTGTACCTCCTCGGCCTTGGAATCCACATAGGCAAGTTCGCGAAGCCGCGCGCCAGAATCGATTGCCTCCTGAAGCAGGTTGAGACCTTCAACAACGAAAACACGCCCGCGATCGCGGTAGACCCTTCGCCCAAGCTTACGCAAACGCTTGACTACATCGTGATTACGGCTTGTTATGGGAGCGAGCATATTTCTTGGCGTCCGTGGTTGGTCAGCGTCATCCCGTAGCTTCGTCCGCCTTCGTTACAACGGTCTCGGCGTCCCCTGCATCGAGTTTCCCGGACGCTGCTTTGTCTGTCGACCCTTTGGCCGAAACGTCCTTTTCTGCGGCCTGCGACTTCTCTTCGCTGTTCGCCGAGGCAACCTCGACCAGCTGCGCAAACGCCTCTGGATCGTACACCGCGAGCTCGGCAAGTATCTTACGGTCAACCTCGACACCGGCGTTCTTGAGCCCGTTGATAAACCTGCTGTAAGACATCCCGTGCTCACGCGCGGCAGCGTTTATCCGACTTATCCACAGCCTGCGGAAATCGGACTTCCTCGCGCGCCTGTCCCTGTATGAATATTGAAGCGAATGAAGTACCTGCTCGTTCGCCGGCCTGTAGCAATCGCTCTTGGGCCCACGATAACCTTTGGCCATCTTGAGCACTTTTTTTCTGCGCTGCCTGGTTGCAACACTATTCTTGGCCCTTGGCATTGTTACCAACCCCTCTATCTGAAACGAAAAAGCGAATGCCCTCCCGGGGCGTGCCGCTCTTACTTGCTATTTTTGATCCCGAGCATCTTGCGGACGTTAGCGTCGTCCGAGGGAGCTACCTGCACTTCCTTCTCGAGGCTGCGGAGGCGCTTTGCGTTTTTCGATGAGAAAAGATGGCTGTTATAGGCTTTTTTCCGGATTATCTTTCCTTTGCCCGTAACACGGAAGCGCTTTGCGGCGCCCCGGTGGGTCTTCATCTTAGGCATTCGATCACGGCTCCTTTGTAGACTCGGCTTTGGGTTCCACGACCACTATGGGTGAAAGGACCATGGTCATGTTGCGCCCATCCAGCCTGGGCCTGGCCTCAACCGTCGCGATCTCCGCGAGCTCTCCAGCCAGCTTGTTTAGAAGGTTCAAGCCGAGCTCCGTATGTGTCATCTCACGGCCCCGGAACATGATGGTCACTTTGACCTTGTTCCCCTGCTGCAGAAACCTCACCACGTGTTTCTTCTTGGTGTCGTAGTCATGGATGTCGATCTTGGGGCGCATCTTCATCTCTTTGACCACGATTATGCTCTGCTTCTTTCGAGCTGCTTTCTGCTTTTGCTCCTGCTCGTAACAGAACTTGCTGTAGTCCATTATTTTGCACACAGGCGGGCTGGCCTGAGGCGCGACTTCAACCAGGTCGAGGTCCTGTTCGAGAGCGATCCGCTGAGCTTCCTCAATCTGTTTTATGCCCAGCTGCTCACCCGTCGCGTCAATGAGCCTCACCTGCGGGCACCGTATCGTCTCGTTGACCCTGAGCTTTCCGGTTATGGCAACCCCTCCTTACGCCGCGCGACCCCTTAAAAAATAGAGTGGCAAAATGCCACTCTTTACTATCCGTATGGATAACCTTACTGGCAACCTTTGCCTCTTCGATTTCGATTGGCACCGCAAGGTGAGGAGCGGCATTTCGCTCCTTCTTATCAAGTTTTAAGAAATTATAGCGAAAGCGCCGATATATGTCCAACGCAAGGGCTTTATCCACCTGATGGGCGTGATCGTTGGTCATCGCCTGACGGTTATACTATTCTTTAGAAGACGAAAGGCGGTAATGAATGCTGCAGCCCAGGCCAAAAGTCCTGATCGCTGACGATGACCATAACCTTCGCCAGCTCCTCACTGAGGCGTTACCAAAGCATAAGTTCGAGGTGTACCAGGCCGCGGACGGGAACGAGGCATGGGACATAGTACGCAGCCTGCGCCCGGACCTCGTACTCCTTGATGTAATGATGCCGGGCCTCGACGGGCTCGAGATCTGCCGTCTAATGAGGGATAACCCCCAGACGAGCAATATCCCCATACTGATGCTGACGGCCAAGGCTCAGCTCAAGGACAAGCTCGAAGGCATAGAGTCGGGTGCCGACGACTATATAACCAAGCCGTTCGACCCGATGGAGCTCCAGGCTCGGATCGAGATGCACCTCAGGCGCTACCAGCGCGAGACTGACATGAGCCCTATAACCGAACTTCCCGGGAACAAGTCGATTGGCAATACGCTCGATGAACGCATCGAGTCCGGCGAGAAGTTCGCGTTCATGTATGTCGACCTCGACGATTTCAAAGCGTACAACGATTTCTACGGGTTCAACTTCGGCAGCGAGGTCATCAAGATGACCGGTCAGCTCCTGAGGAGGGCCATTGACTACAAGGGCAACGATGTGGACTTTCTCGGACATGTCGGAGGGGACGACTTCATAATCATGACCTCGATCGACAAGGCCGAGGACGTTGCCAAAGAGATCGTGCGGCTCTTCGACGAAGAGATACCTTCTTACTACCAGCCCGAGGACCTGGAGAAGGGCTATATCGTCTCGGTGGACCGCCGGGGTTACGTCATGAAATTCCCAGTGATGACGATATCGATCTCCATTGTCCATAACGAGTACAGGCAGCTTGCTGACGCAGCCCAGATAGGACGTGTCGCAGCCGAGCTGAAAAAATACGCAAAAGACCTCGAGGGCAGCGTGTACGTATTCGACCGGAGAAAGACCTAGGTCGATCGGCGCCCTTCGGAAGGTCTCCAGATCAGTGCTCCATCGTCAACGGAAAATGCCATGCAGCCATGGATTATCGAGGATTGCTGACAAAAAAGGGTGAGAAGACCTCACCGCCGGACCGGTCCGGCAGCGGCGAGATGAGCCAGCTGCTGTTTGTGACCGCGCGTCCCGGCATACAGCTCCTCTGGACCGTCCTGGTTGTCTCTGTGTTCATCTACAGTATCGTCTGGGACAAGGCGCGGCATCCCTGGGGGATCGTGGCCATGTGCACCTCGTATGCTCTACTCCTCTTCGGCAACCACTTCGTACCGTTTAAAAAATACCGTCCGTTCGCGTTCTTCCTGCTCATGCTTGCATGCCTGGGCGTCATATCCAGCATCGTGTACCTTACCGGTGATCGCGCCAGCCAGCTAAGCTTTCTCTTCTTTATGGTCCCGATCTCGGCCGCCGCATACTATGGCTACCCTGGGACGATGATCGTCGCCGCCGCAACGGCGCTCGTCAGGTATCTGCCATACGTCAGCGTGAACGTCAGCGCGCTCGCTCACTTCTGGCTGGCGCTTACTGCCTTCGCTTACTTCGTGGTTGGCTATATCGCATGCTACGTGTTCGAGGGTGAGCGTATGTACGCACGTGAGTCGATCGAGTACCGGCACCTCCTCGAGCTTTCCATGGAGAAAGAGCGCGATGTCTCGCTTATCTACAACATGAGCAGGAAATTCTCCTATACGCTCGAGCTCGATGCGGTTATCGAGACAACCGCGGCGCTCGCCCGCAAGATCCTCTCATCCGATGGTGCGCTGGTATTCCTCTCCGAAGAAGGCGAACCGCATCTCAGGGCCGCGCTTGGGACGCTCCCTTTCGTAAAGACATCTCCCACGATTCTTCCCGAAGGCGAGGGATGGCTCGACCGCTTGAGAAATGGTGAAGACGTGATTGCCGAGAACGTCTCCCTTGAATGGCTCCCGCTGCAGGACCGTGACGGGACCTTCGGCGTCGCGGCCGTGCCCATGCTCGTCGGTCGCGATGTGGCGGGGTATCTCATGTGCTTCTCCCCCGCTCCACGCGCGTTCAAGGAAGCGCATCTCGAAGTACTGTCCACCCTCGCCAGTCAGTCGGCGGTGGCAGTCGAGAAGGCCCGTCTTTACACGAGCGCTCTCGACGAGAAAACGAAAGTCGAGACCATACTGTCAGCTCTCCGCGACGGCCTTGTGGTGACAGACTCCGAAGGCGTCCTGATACAGACGAACCCCGTGGCCGAACGACTTCTGGACACGACCTCGCGCTCAATCGGTCTGCCCCTTATCGAAGTCCTCGAGCCCGCGTTGCGCAATGCGAACCTGGGTGTCTACTCGCCTCGAGAAGCCGTCGAAGCGGTTCTCGAAGGACGTACTATCTTCGGCGAAATCTCGTTCGCCGGTGAGACACAGGTACACGCTCAGGCACAGTTCATACCGCTGAAGGACCAGGTCGGTGGTGTGACCGGTATGGTGCTTTTCCTCCACGATATCACCGAGCTCAAACGCATCGACGAGCTCAAGTCCAACTTCGTGTCGAATGTCTCTCACGAGCTCCGGACACCACTCACCAGCATATCGGGATTCGTGAGCCTCCTGCTCGCAGGACGGGCCGGGTCACTCACGCCACAACAGTCGGAGTACCTCAACATCGTGAGCGAGCAGACCGTGAACCTCACAAGAATGATCGAGGACCTCCTCGACCTGTCGCGGCTACAGGCAGGAAGGGTCAAGACGACGGTAATACCCGCTGACATCGAGCAGGTAGTAAAAGCCGTCTCGTTGCATCTCTCCAACAGCGCCGAGACAAGGCAGGTAGAGTTGCGCACGCGAATAGCCGACGACCTGCCGCTGGCGGAAGCCGATCCCGACCGGATCGCCCAGGTCCTGACGAACATAATCAGCAACGCCATCAAGTACACAGATGCCGGAGGGGTTGTGGAGACCAAGGTGGTCATGAACGGCTCGTTTCTCCTGGTGCAGGTCACCGACAACGGCGTGGGCATCCCCGCGTCCGCGCTTCCCCACATCTTCGACCGTTTCTTCCAGGCACACTCAGGAGAGGTTGACGACAGGGGCGGATTCGGCCTCGGCCTCTCGATCTCGCGCGAGATAGTTGAGATGCACGGAGGCAAGATATGGGCTGAGAGCGACGAGGGCAGGGGAAGTACCTTCTGTTTTACGTTGCCTGCCCACGAAGATTAACCCCGGATATTTCATATGAAAAAGGAAGGGTTCTCCCCTTGCTTTGCTTAAGGGTGCCCTAGAATGGGCAATTCCGGCAATGCGAGGTTCCAATGAAAGAAAACCCAGCGAGTGAAAGTAAAATCACCGATTTGAAGCTCCATTTCGACCGCCGTCTAAGGCTCGAAT
>Ga0182021_10000459_pt1 | contig 43091 bp, 44 predicted proteins | sample 612E3MmetaG_FD_120493 | JGI IMG/M metagenome (GOLD analysis project Ga0182021, IMG submission 120493) | Permafrost microbial communities from Stordalen Mire, Sweden - 612E3M metaG (Illumina Assembly) | ecosystem: Environmental > Terrestrial > Soil > Wetlands > Permafrost | place: Sweden... | reverse complement strand
GGCAACGTCGGCATCGGGACGACGAGTCCGGGTGCTTTGTTAACGGTTGGTTCTAATGGAAGTTTTAAGGTTACCAATGGTGGTACTTTGGAGTTGGGGGTTCATAATGCGGCGGCTACTCATCCTGCCCAGTTACAATTTGGTGAATGGACTCAAACAGGGAGCACGAGTCCGGCTTTCGTTTTCAACGGACCAGGTTCTTGGATGGGAATGGGACAGCAAGACACTACCGGTAATGATATGCGGGTGGGAGCCGTGTCGGCCTCGGGAGACTTTTGGGGGAATTATGGAGCCACACAATTTAATCTTTCTGTAGATGGTGGGTTAAGCGTTGGAACATCAACGTTGGCTTCCACTAACGGGTTGTTGGTAGGGGGGACATCAATATTCAACGGCAACGTCGGCATCGGGACGACGGGACCGACCAATTTTAAATTGCAAGTGGCCGGAGATATTGGACCGGACGCCGCCAACACCTACAGCTTGGGTTCTGCCACCTACACATGGCAGTGTCTCTGGTACAACGGCGGTTCTTTCGGCACTTGTCCGTCCGATATGAGATTGAAAAACAATATTCAAGATTTGAGTTTTGACAACGCCACGATCGACGCGCTTTCACAGGTTGCCGGACTGCATTTGCACAGCTTCAGCTACAATAGCGATTCTTCGGGCAATATTTATCACGGCTTGATTGCGCAGGAAGTGGAGCAGGTCGCGCCGGAGCTGGTGACAACCGGCACTGATGGCTATATGGCGGTCAAGTACGGCGATGTGCAGTGGCTGACTGTTCAGGCGGTGCAACAGCTGAATTTGAATCTAGAAAGTGTCTCTGGTACGATTACTCCTCTCGCCGGTTCGGCGTCAGAATCTTTTGTCACAGCTTTCTTTAATAATATTAAAACAAAAATAGGCACTTGGCTCGCAGACGCCACAAACGGTGTGACAAATATTTTTGCAAATGTTTTCAATGCCAAAGAAAAAATTTGTGTTGATGGCGAATGTCTGACAAAAGACGATGTGCATGCCTTGCTTCTTTTGGCGCATCCGCAGTTGATTTCCTCTCCTCCTTCACAAGGAGGAGTACCCGCTCCAAGCGGGGGAGGTGGTAATTCTGCGCCAACCCAAGATCCAGTCACCACCCCGCCTGCTGACACCCCTCCTCCCAACCCAGTAGGTGATTTTACTAAATCAGGAGGGGAGGTAACTCCAACTCCTGACTCAGATCCAGCCCCAACTCCTGACCCAGCGCCAACGGACACTCCGGCACCAGCTACTGATGCTCCTCCGACTCCTGCGTCCTAAATTCTCATTAAAATTTTTATCAACACTATTTTTGCATTTTAAAATTAATTTATGGTAAAATTAAGTTATTATGAGAACAAACATATTTGATCGGTTTTCTTTTTTATCATTGTTTTTGGTTGTAGTTTTATTGCCAGTTTTCTGTTTGCCTTTTACCAATATTCCAGTCGAAACTTCCAAAGGTTTACTGCTCGTTTTGGGACTGGCGATTAGCTTCATTTTCTGGGCGGTGGCCAGATTTTCCGACGGAAAAATAATTATCCCAAAGTCTCGGCTGATTCTTGCTGGTCTTGGTGTGGTTTTAGTTGTCTTACTTTCGGCCCTATTCTCTGGAAATTCACAAGTGTCTTTATTCGGCACAATGTTTGACATAGGGTCCTTTTGGTTTATTTTTTCCGGTTTTATTTTAATGCTGATGTGTTCCATTGTTTTCCGCACTCCCAAACAAGCAAAAATAGTTTTATTCGGGGTGATACTTTCTTCAGCCTTGGTTTTGGTTTTCCAGACGATCCACCTTTTTTTGCCAAAAGTTTTGTCATTGGGAATTTTATCCGATAAAACCAGCAACATCCTGGGGTCTTGGAATGTGCTCGGACTTTTCGCCGGCTTTGCTTGTTTGATGTTTCTGCTGGTGATTGAGTTTTTTTCAATTTCAAAGATTCAAAAAACCATACTTAAAATATTCATTTTGCTTTCTATTTTACTTGCGATGGTTGTAAATTTCCCATTGGTTTGGATACTGCTTGGAATTTCCAGCTTGATTATTTTTGTCTACAAAGTTTCGATAACTGCCGAAAACAACGAAGAGGAAAGGAGGAAAAATTTTCCGGCCATTTCTTTCGTGGTTATGATAATAGCTTTGCTGTTTTTTATCTCTGGGGGTTTTATCGGCAATTTTATTCCGAATCATTTGCAAATATCAAATAATGAAATCAGCCTTTCCCAGGCGGCGACTACGTCTGTCGCAAAAGGGGTACTTGCCAAAAACCCCATATTTGGCATAGGCCCGAACAATTTCGGCGCCGCATGGTCAATGTACAAACCGCAGTCCATAAACAATACCCAATTTTGGGATACTTCTTTTGATTCAGGTTCTGGTTTGTTGCCGACTTTTATGGCTACAACGGGGGGGCTCGGTATTCTCGCCTGGCTTGTCTTCTTTGTTTTGTTTTTAGTTATTGGAATAAAATCCACCTTCTCCGGCATTAAGAAAGGAATAAATTGGGAGATGATGGCGTTCTTTATATTGTCTATCTACCTGTTGATTTCTTCCTTCTTTTATTTTACCGGAACAGTAATGTTTCTGCTCGCCTTGGCTTTCACCGGCATATTTATCGGGTTAGCCGTATCCAATTCAAACGAGGAAATATCAATATCATTTTTGAATGATCACCGAAAAAGTTTCTTCTCAATCTTGGGTCTTATCATTTTAGTTGTCTTTTCGGTAGTTGCTTCGTTTACCTATGTGGAAAGATTTGTTTCAGTTTCTTATTTTGGCAAAGCTCTTTCTGCCACCACTATTCCTTCAGCCGAAAGCTACATTAGCAAGGCCATTTCTCTTTACCCGAACGATTTATATTTACGCACTTACTCTCAGATATATTTGGTGAAATTAAATTCCATTACTGCCAAGGGTTCCAATTTATCCGATGCCGACAAGGCGGATTTGCAGACCAGTTTTGACCAGGCAGTAGGAGGCGCGCAAATGGCAACCGTTTATGATCCGAAAAATTATGTAAACTTTCAATTGCTTGGTTCAATTTATCAGGCTGTCGGTTCGCTTGGTGTTAAAGATGCTTACAGCAAAGCTGTCACCGCATACCAAAGTGCTTCAAATTTAAATCCGTTAAATCCGGGGCTAAAACTTGCCATGGCTGGAGCATCTTTTGCCGATGGTAAGGTGCAGGACGCGAAAGATTATGCTAATCAGGCTTTGGTTCTCAAGCCGGATTATGTTGATGCGCTCATCACTCTTTCTCAAATAGCCAAAAGCGAGGGAGACAATGCCAAAGCTCTTTCTTACGCGCAAACTGCTCTCTCTATCACTCCGACCGATACTAATTTAATTGGGTACGTCAACTCCTTAAATGGTTCCGCGTCATCTTCTGCTCCGTCTTCCGCTTCAACTTCTACTAAAACTAAAAAATAATATATAATGGTGGGATGGATAGAATTTTAAGAATTTTTACCAAAGAATCCGGGAGTATCAATCAAGCTGCGCTCTTATTGGGTGTTCTCACTTTATGTTCTCAAATTTTGGCGCTTTTCCGCGACCGTTCCATCGCGCATTTTATCGGGCCTTCTGCACAACTCGATGCTTACTATGCCGCTTTTCGCGTGCCAGATTTGATTTTCATTTGCATCGCGTCACTCGCATCTATTACAGTGCTTATCCCATATATTGTGGCGCGGATGGACGGGGATAAAGTCACTGACGCGGCGCGGAAATATCTGAATGATGTTTTTACCGTTTTCTTTTCTTTGATGGTGGCAGTGGCGCTGATTGCTTTTTTCTTGATGCCATATTTGGCGCATTTTATCGCTCCGGGTTTTACCCCTATTTATCAGGCAAAAGTTATTTTACTCTCTAGGATAATGCTGCTCTCACCTATATTTATGGGTCTGTCAAACCTTTTCGGCACCGTTACCCAACTCTTTCGTAAATTTTTTATTTACTCACTGTCTCCGATTTTTTATAATTTTGGAATTATCACCGGTGTGATTTTTCTTTATCCAATTTTTGGCATTTATGGGCTGGCGATGGGTGTGGCGCTTGGCGCCTTGATGCATTTCGGAGTGCAGGCTTTTGCCTCGCATTCTTGCGGATTCACGCCGAAGTTTTCGTTGCATATTAATTTTAAAGATATCAAAAATGTAGCGCTTACATCTCTACCGAGGACCATGGGTATGGCTTTCAACAACATCGCTCTGATTTGCATCATCGCGCTTGCTTCATTTTTAAAAAGTGGTTCGATTTCTGTTTTTAACTTTGCTTTTAATCTGCAATCTGTGCCACTCAACATCATCGGCATATCTTATGCTGTGGCTGCTTTTCCGACTTTGGCCAAAGCTTTTAGTGGTGGTAAAAAAGACGAATTTATCAAACACTTAAAGGGGGCGGGAAGGGCGATTGTTTTCTGGTCTCTGCCGGTGATTTTTATTTTTATTGTGCTCCGGGCGCAGATAGTGCGCGTGATACTCGGTTCCGGATCTTTTTCTTGGGAAGACACTCGCCTCACTGCCGCATGTCTCGCAATCTTTGCTCTTTCTGTCTTGGCAAATGGAATGATCACTCTTCTTTCTCGTTCGTACTATGCGACCGGCGACACTAAGCGTCCGCTTATTGTGAATTTTATTTGCTCCGTGTTAATTATAATTTTATCTTATGTGTTTACTTATATTTTTCATAATTGGTTGTTCTTCCGATATTTCGTAGAGTCACTGCTGAAGGTCACGGATATTCCCGGGACGGAAGTGTTGATGCTTCCGCTTGCATATTCTGTCGGCACGATTTTGAATTTCATTCTGCATTGGATTTTTGTGAAGAGAGACTTTATGCCGAATGAATCCTTTATCACTAAAACTTTTTTCCAAAGTCTGGGTGCGTCGTTTTTCCTGGGACTCACCGCCTATCTATCTTTAAACATTCTTTCGCCGATTTTTGGCACGACGACGTTTATGGGAGTCTTCCTGCAAGGTTTCATTTCCGGCATCCTCGGCATAGCCGCGGCTATACTTGTCTTATACCTACTCGGCAGTGAGGAATTGAAAGATCTGATAGAAACCCTAAAAACCAAGTTCTGGAGGGCGAAAGTTATTGCTCCGTCCGCGGAAGAATTATAGACCTCACCCCCGACCCCTCTCCTTGTAAAGGAGAGGGGGAAAACTAGTTTTGAAACATAGTTTTAATGTGTTATAATAAGGGTCGGACATAATCTGTCCTTTTTTATATGGAAAAAGCAGAAAAAACCTATTCAAATTTACAGCGGAAGTTAGTACTGAAATACTTCTGGCAGGTAATCAGGCATTTCAAGGTGTCTTTTTTCACTGTTATTTTTGCCACTACTTTTGCTTCCTTGCTTGATGTTTATATACCGTTGCAATATTTAAAACTCTGGGATGTTTTAAGCGCCAATAATTTTTCGGTCGTTTCTTTGGCTCAATCAATAATTATCTTAATTTTAATCTTAAACTTTGCCCGATGGGTAATTCGCCGAATCTCGGGATTTTCTCTTTCATATTTTGAATCAAACACAATGGCTGGTCTGCGTGAGCAAGGATTTTCTTATATGATAGGTCACTCGTATTCATTTTTCGCAAATAACTTCGGCGGGTCATTGACTTATAAAATTAACAAATACGCTCGGGCGTTTGAGAAACTGGCGGACAGAATGGTAACCGACGGCTTGCCGCTTGTCGTCCGCGGACTCGGCACGGTTATTGCCATTTACACCTTATTTCCAAAATATTCTTTTATTCTTGGGGTATTTTGTATTGTGTTTTTGGTAACTGCTCTAATCTATATCCGCTACAAATTAAAATATGACGTCATCGCTTCCGAGTGGGATACTAAAACCACAGGAACTTTTGCGGATGCTATCGGCAATCATTCTTCTATTCAGCTCTTTACGGGTGACCAATATGAAAAAGACCGCACGAACGAGGTAATTCAAAAACAAAAAAAAGCCACCACTTTCAACTGGTATTTATGGGAAGGACTCGGTTCGATACAAAGCCTTTACACGGTTGCCGTTGAATTTATTATTTTCTGGTTTGCCGTCGGAGATTGGAGATTGGGTCTTATCACTTTGCCGGTTATTGTACTCTTGCAGAGTTATTTGATTCGCTTGATGGATAGCTTGTGGAGTTTTGGAGGCATCGTCCGCGCTTATTATGAAAGCTTCGCGGACGCTTACGAAATGGCAACTATTCTAAACACTCCATATGAGGTTGTGGACAACGACAAAGAGACTATTCAAAAAGCAAAAGGTGAAGTGGCTTTTGATAATGTCACTTATGTTTACAAAAATAATAACAATAAAGTTTTGGATAATTTTTCTCTGACCATATCGCCTGGACAAAAAATAGCCATCGTCGGTTCTTCCGGCGCGGGCAAGACAACCTTTGTGCGCCTGCTGATGAGATTATTTGACTTAACTAGCGGTAACATCACGATTGATGGAACCGATATCAGTAAAATTTCCCAGAAGAATCTGCGCGAGCAAATTTCTTTCGTACCGCAAGACCCGGTACTCTTTCATCGCACCTTGATGGAAAATATTCGCTACGGCCGGCGGGATGCCACAAATGGAGAAGTGATAAAAGCAGCACACCTAGCGCACTGTGATGAATTTATTGATGCGCTTCCAAACGGTTATGAGACTTATGTCGGCGAGCGGGGAGTGAAGCTTTCCGGTGGAGAGCGCCAGCGGGTGGCCATAGCGCGGGCGATAATCAAAAATGCTCCGATACTTATTTTGGACGAAGCGACATCTTCGCTCGATTCTCATTCCGAATACTTGATTCAAGATGCACTGACGAAGCTGATAGAAGGCAAGACGACGATAGTCATAGCGCACAGACTTTCCACCATCAGGCAGATGGACAGAATCATTGTACTTGATAAAGGAAAAATTATCGAAGACGGAACGCACGATGAATTGGTTAATAAAAAAAGCGGTCTGTATAAAAAACTCTGGGATCTGCAAGCAGGAGGGTTTAAAAATATAATTTAAATTATTTATGGACTTGAAACATATACGAAATTTTTCAATCATCGCACATATTGATCACGGCAAGAGCACCTTGGCCGATCGGATGCTGGAGATTACACATACCATCGAAACGCGCAAAATGCGCGACCAGGTTTTGGACTCTATGGATTTGGAACGGGAGCGGGGTATTACAATTAAGATGCAGCCGGTGCGGATGGAATTTACCCCCCTCCTTTCGGAGGAGGGGGTAGGGGGTGGTGAAAAATACATTCTTAACCTCATTGATACCCCCGGTCACATAGATTTCTCCTACGAAGTTTCTCGTGCTTTAAAGGCTGTAGAAGGCTCTATTTTACTGATAGACTCGACACAAGGTGTGCAGGCTCAGACGCTGACCACGCTCGCTATGGCGCGCGAGGGAGGCCTTAAAATCATCCCTGTGCTATCCAAGATTGACTCGCCATTGTCTAGGGTATCCGAGGTAAAAGAAGAAGTGGTGGAGCTTTTAAATTGCGACCCCAGCGAAATTTTACTTGTTTCTGGACGCACTGGAGAAGGAGTGGAGAATTTATTGCAAGAAGTTGTAAAACGTATTCCGCCGCCGGTTTCTGCTTTTCCTCCCCCTAAAGTAGGGGGAGGTGTCGGAACGACGGAAGGGGTATTAAGAGCGCTAGTTTTTGATTTCAAGTATTCCAACCACCGCGGAGTGATAGTTTTCGTGCGAGTACTCGATGGTAAAGTTGGAAAGGGCGACACTTTGCTTTTTGCCGTTTCCAAAGAAAAGTTTATTGCGCTCGAAGTCGGAACTTTTTCGCCTGAAGAAACTCCCAGAGACAATTTATCAGCCGGAGACACGGGCTATATCGTCACCGGTATCAAAAAGCCCGGTATTGCCTCCGTCGGAGACACAATAACCATGTTTAAAAATCCTTTGCCGGCTTTTCCGGGCTATATGCAACCATTGCCGGTGGTCTGGGCATCTGTATTCCCCGAAGATGCGGATGATTTTGCGGAATTGAAACTGGCTTTGGGAAAATTAAAACTTTCCGATTCGGCTTTTTCTTATGAAGAAGAATCTTCGGGTTCACTCGGTAAAGGTTTTCGTTGTGGTTTTCTCGGGATGCTTCATCTGGAAATTATCACCGAACGCTTGCGCCGCGAATTTAATTTGAAATTAGTCATTACCACTCCGTCTATCACCTACGAAGTTATTCTAAAGAATGGAAAAAAAGAAAAAATCTACTCCCCGTATTTTTTTCCGGATGATGGTAATGTGGAAACTGTTTTTGAGCCGTGGGTAAAATTAAAAATAATTACCCCGGTGCAATACATCGGCAATATTATGCAATTGCTTTTTGACCATGAGGGCGAAATAGGTGAGACGGAAAATTTTGGAGACCCCGAAGGAAAGCGAGCTTCCTACGGGGCAGGCAATCGTAATATTATCTCCGCCTTGATGCCTTTACGCGAACTAATGCGCAATTTTTTTGATGAACTAAAGAGCACGACTTCCGGTTATGGTTCCATTTCTTATTCCATTGGGGAAATGCGCGAGGCTAACGTCACTCGGCTGGACTTGCTTGTGGCGGATGAAATCGTGCCGGCTTTTTCCAGAGTTGTTTCCAAAAAAAGAGCGGAAGTGGAGGCCGAGGAAGCAGTCGTAAAATTGGACAACCTGTTGCCACGACAAATGTTTTCTTTAAAGATTCAAGGCAAAGCGTTGGGACGCATTATTTCTTCCAGAACCAAGAGTGGCATGAAAAAGGATGTGACCCAGCATATGTACGGAGGAGACATTACCCGCAAAATGAAGCTTCGCGAAAAGCAGAAGAAAGGCAAGAAGAAAATGAAAGAGAGAGGCAGAGTAAACATCCCTCAAGACGTATTCCTAAAAATGATGCGCGCTAGCGAATAAACCCCGACGCGTTAAGTCGGGGAGCCGACTGGAACGTCGGCTTAGGCTTACCTAAATATCGGAGTGTAAAGCAATATCATGCTGATGATGATGAGGACGCAGACCACAGCCCAGACTGTTTGGATTTTCTTTTGATGTTTTTTATTGAAAAGCATATACTTATACTAACATATGGTCAGAAATTTTCAACAAAAAAATGGATGGAGGCATATAATACAGTCAAAACCAGTTTTGATACTTTTTGGTGTTTTAATACTGTTTTTTGCTTATAATGTTTTAGGTCTTTGGAATAAAATGCAGGATACGGAAAAAAACAAAAAAATAGCCGAAGATAAAATCGCTTCACTCCTACAGCAACAAAAAAATCTTTCTTCCGAGATAAATAGCCTGAATACAGCCGAAGGCAAAGAAAAACTTTTTCGGGAAAACTTCGGCTTGGCTAAAGATGGTGAAGACCTGACTATCGTGGTGCAAGATCAAAATCCACCCTCATTTTCCAAGCCGGCGTCTACTGGATTTTTTGGCTTTTTGAAGAATATATTTAAGTAAAATCTCCCGAGAACCGTTCTTGAGAAAATTAAGGATATTTATTATAATACAAAAATGTTACGCAAAGATCCATTTATTACAGGTGAATATTATCATATTTATAATCGTGGAATAGATAAACGAATAATATTTAAAGTAAAAAAAGATTATGAACGTTTTAGCATGCTTTTATATATTGCTAACTCTAAAGAAACTTTTCATCTTAATGATCTTTTAAATAAAAAAAAGCTTAATAAAACTTTTGATGAAATTTTAATTATAGACAGGGGAGAGATAATAGTTTCAATCGGAGCATGGTGTTTAATGCCAAATCATTTTCATATATTAATTAGACAAGAAGTTGATGGCGGAATTACTAAATTTATGAGGAAATTGGGCGTAGGGTATTCTATGTTTTTTAATATTAAATACCAAAGGACTGGAGCACTTTTTGGGGGATTATTTAAATCAAAATTGATTGGAATCAATGATAATTATATGCGACAACTTTTTGGATATATTCATATAAATCCGTTAGAACTAGAATTCTCAGAATGGAAAGAGGAAATTAATAGACCTTCAACTGAGATGAAAAAATTTCTTGAATCCTATAGATATTCTAGTTATCCGGACTATCTCAGAGAAGATAGGGTAGAGAAAAATATAATTAACCCGGAAAACTTTCCAGGCTATTTTAAGGATTCTCAAGAATTTAAAGATTTTGTTGAGAATTATTTTACAGATTTTAACGAATCTCCCGAGAACCGTTCTTGAGAATTTTAGAAAATGAGCAGAGAAATAAAAATTAATTACTTAACATTTATTTTACTGCTCACTATTAAGAATTCCAGAGGAAAACTTAATGAGTGAGAATTGATTTGAGAGTTCTAAGTTTTACGTCCGTGAACTCACAACGATAGGACGGTTGAACAAATGAAGGTTCGTAAATATCGAGCGACTCCTTCAAGTCTCGGAAGCTTACGCTTCAATTTTCGACTTATTCTGCAAAGAATTTATCGAAGTTTTTTCGGGCTATGGGACAAACAAGCTTTTTCAACTCGCTCACCGATACCCCACTTTTTTTCGAGGTGCGTTTGAACATCTTGTTCAACGCCTTCATTTTGCGCTGAACAATTGAAGCCAAAAACATCTCGAGTAACTGCAAAGCGATTCCGCTTTGATTCGTAAAGTCCATATGGTGTAGGCCTCCTTTCTGAGGAGAAGTATAACATAAAATACTATATATGTCAAGGGGTTAGAAAGTTTATTTATTGCTACAATAATGGGATGAAAATCATATTTTTTGGATTAGAAAAAGACAAACAGGCTATTTTCCTGGATTCTTTCAAAGATGCGGGAGTTTCTTTTTTTGAAGAAAAGCTGGATGAAAACAATGTGGCTTTGGCAAAAGATGCAGAGGTTATTTCTGTTTTCGTAAATGGCACAATAAATAAAAATGTTATTGACGCTCTGCCTAATTTGAAATTTATCGCCACCCGCTCGACCGGTTTTGACCATATCGATTATGAATATGCCGCCTCTAAAGGCATAAAGATTTCTAATGTGCCGGCTTACGGTTCCCATACGGTGGCTGAATTCGCTTTTGGACTTTTGTTGAATCTTTCCCGAAATATTATTAAAGCGAATAATCACATCAGAGAAACCTCAAGCTTCAATTATGATATGGGGATGGAGGGCTTCGACCTGCAAGGCAAGACCTTGGGTATTGTCGGTACGGGGAAAATAGGGAAAAACGTCGTGAAAATCGCCAAAGCTTTTGAAATGAATGTTGTTGCTTTTGATTTGTATCCGGACTTGGCTTTTGCCAAAGAAAACAAATTTGAGTATAAAAGTTTAAATGAAGTTATGTCAGGTTCCGATGTTGTAACTTTACACGCTCCCTACAATAAAGAAAATCATCACTTGATAAATAAAGAAAACATTTCAAAAATGAAAAAAGGAGCTTATCTGATAAATACCGCCCGGGGAGAACTCATAGACACCGAAGCACTAGTGTGGGGACTCAAAGAGAGGATTATCTCCGGTTTCGGGGCGGATGTGTTGGAAGATGAAAGAATTCTAAAAGATGAAAAGAATTTATTACGTAACGGCAAACTGAAAGAAACAGAGATGAAAATGATTAATTTAAACCACGAACTGATGAAAATGCCGAATGTGATTGTTACACCTCACATCGCTTTCTACACGCGTGAAGCGGTAAATGAAATACTAAAAGTAACTGTTCTGAATATTAAAAGTTTTATTGCTGGTAATCCGGTGAATCTCGTAAAATAATAATATGCTTCAAAAATGGATTAAAAATTGGGCTGAATTGGCGACAACTCCAAATCGCAAAATAGCCTTGGAAATAATGGAAGCGGGCTTGGGCTCTATAGACACATCCGAGGTAATAAAAAGTAAAATAAAATTAGATAATAATATCTTGATTGTGGATAGTCAGCTTTTTGATTTGAATGAATTTAAAAAAATAAAAGTTGTCGGTTTTGGAAAATCTTCCGGTGTTGCGGCATTAGCGTTGGAGAAAATTTTGGGAGATAAAATTACAGCGGGTGCGGTTGTCAGTTTAGAGAAAGTTGACTGCAAACATATTGAAACTTTTGCCGGTATGCATCCTAGACCGAGTGAAAAAAACATTGAAGCCGGTAAAAAAATATTTGAAATAATCAGCGGTTCAAATGCCGAAGATCTGATTATCGTGCTGGTTTCCGGTGGGGGTTCCGCTCTGCTTTGCTACCCGGAAGATGAATATATACAAGGCGCCAGACTTTACGATAGCTTTTTAAAATCTGGCAAAACAATTAGTGAAATCAACACGGTTCGCAAACATTTATCTCTCTTAAAAGGCGGGGGACTGGTAAAAATAGCCTATCCGGCAACCATAGTCGGACTTATTTTTTCCGATGTGCCGGGAGATATTTTTGAAAATGTCGCCTCGGGCGCGACTTATAAAGACGAAACGACCATAGCCGATGCGCAAAAAATTATTACCGAAAACAATCTAGGAGATTTTAATTTGATTGAAACGCCCAAAGAAGACAAATATTTTGAAAAAGTTTATAACTTTGTTTTAGTTTCCAACAAAACTGCTGTGGAGGCGATGGAGAAAAAGGGTGAAGAGCTTGGGTTAGAGACAAAAATAATTTCTACTGATTTATATGATGAAGTGGACAAAGCACTTCAAAAAATATTTCAAATTTCGCGAGGACCGTCCTTGCGAAATAATATATTTTTAGCTGCTGGTGAGCCAAGTGTTGTTGTTCCCAAAAATGCCGGGAAAGGAGGAAGGAATTTGCATATGGGGTTGGAGGCGATAAAAATGAAATTAATAGACAAAGAAAATTTTCAGAATTCTGTCTTTATATCTTTTGCATCTGACGGTATGGACAATAGCGACGTCGCCGGAGCAATAGTGGACAAAAATACAATAGAAAAAGCAGAAAAATTGGGCCTAAAAGCCGAAGATTTTCTAAATAATTTTGATTCCTATAATTTTTTTCAAAAAACCGGTGACCAAATAATCACCGGTCCCACGGGCGCGAATGTTTCCGACCTAATGATACTACTTACAAAAAAATAATTTATTTATCCCGTAGTGAGCTTTGCTCTACTACTGGGATTCTTTCCCAACCGCTTCGGAAATATTTTTATAACCATCTTTTTGGAGGAGTTTTACTAATCCTAGATTTATATCGCTGACTACTTGGGGACCTTCGAATATCATCCCAGTGATGAGCTCTACGAGTGACGCTCCGGCTTTTATTTTTTTATACGCGTCTTCAGCGGTGAATACTCCGCCTACACCTATAATAATGGGTTTTTTTGACCCCTGCGGAAGCAAGGCTTCCGCAGAATTAATTTTTTTATAAACATATCTGATTGTTTTATCTGATAATTCGTCATCTAATTTTCCGGAAAATCCGCCTTTGCCTTGATGGTTTAGTGTGTTTATTTTGGTTAAATTTGTGCAGACAAAGCCATCTACTTTATGTTTCAGGCAAATTTCTAAAATTGCATCCAATTTTTCTTCTTCCAAGTCCGGCGATATTTTTACAAAAATCGGTTTAACTTTCGGAATGGAAAATATTTTATTTAAAAGTAAATCCAAATTTTCCGGCTCGGCAAAAATCGGTTTTTCCTCGCAGGTGTTTGGGCAACTAATGTTTATAGTAAAGTAACTACCTATGTCTTGAAATGTTTTATAAGTAAAAAAATAATCTTCTATGCCGTTATTTATTTCCGAAGTTAAGGAAGAGTTGGTTTTTGCAATATTAATGCCTACGGGTAATGGAAATTTTTTGTTTTGTAGCTTTTTATGTAAAATTTCCGCGCCCAAATTTTTAAGTCCGTAATTTACGCGCAGTGATTTTGCTTCCGGCAGGCGATATAGGCGGGGTTTTGGATTACCGTCATAAGCTTGAGCAGTGATTGAGCCGACTTCTTCAAAACCAAAACCAAGCGAAGGCATTATGCTCATTAATGTGGCATTTTTATCGAAACCAGCCGAAAGGCCGACCGGATTCTTGAAATTTATACCAAGGATACTCTGTTCCAACATTCTATTGGAATATCCGAAAAAGAAATAAGTTAATTTTCTAGTTAAGGCGTACTTGCCAAAAACTCTAAGAAAGGCCGTCATCTTATCGTGAATATTTTCAGGGTCAAAAATAAAAAAAACAGGCTTCCAGATATATTTGTATTTTACTTTTGCCAGGAAATTTCTAATTGCCACCAAGGAATCTTTCATATACTCATACTAGCAAAAATATGGTAAAATTAAAAGCATGACAAGTGAAGAACCGAAATATTTAATCAGTAAAATCCAGGCTGAGGAAATTAAGGATTCAAGGGGTAATCCGACTATAAAAGTGACAGTGTGGGTGGGTGTTAGTTCAGGCAGCTTTTCTGTGCCGTCTGGGGCCTCTACGGGCGCTCACGAGGCGCATGAATTGCGGGATGCGGATGGCAACGGTGTCCAAAATGCCATAAATAATGTAAACAACATCATTGCTCCGGCGCTAGCGGGTAAAGATGTCTTAAACCAAAAAGAAATAGATAGAATTATGATTGAGCTAGATGGCACCCTAAACAAAGATAATTTGGGTGGCAATTCTATGATCGGTGTCAGTATCGCTTGCGCGAAGGCAGCAGCCAAAGTTTTGGGAATAGAAACGTACGAATACTTGCGAACATTGGCGGAAATAAAACCCTCCAAAAGAGTTCCTTTTTTGTATATGAATTTGATAAATGGTGGCAAGCATGCGAAAGATGGTCTAGCTTTTCAGGAATATCATATTGTGCTGATAACAGACAATGCGAGAGAGGCCGTGGAGATTGGTATAAATATAGACAACACACTCAAAGAAATAATTATGAAAGAGCTGGGTAAAGATTCTGTTCTCTTGGGCGACGAAGGAGGTTTTGCGCCGCAGATTTCAGATATTAAAAAACCTCTTTACTATTTGCACGAAGCGATAAAAGAAAATGATTTGCAAGATAAAGTTCGTTTGGCTCTAGATGTTGCTTCTTCTTCTTTTTTTAAAAATGGAGTTTATAAAATTGATGGTAAAGATATTTCCAAAGAAGAACTTTTAAATATTTATAATTCTTTAATTAAAGAATTTAACCTGCTTTCCATTGAAGACCCTTTTGATGAAGAAGATTTCGAAAGTTTTACTAAATTAAAAGAAAGTAATAATAATTTCTTGGTAGTGGGAGATGATCTGACGGTTTCCAATACTACTCTTCTAAAGAAAGCCATAGAAAAAAGAAGCATTAACGCTATGATTATCAAACCAAACCAAATCGGCACACTGACGGAAACACTAGAGACGATGCGTTTGGCGCGAGAAAATGATATTGAGTTAATTGTCAGCCACCGAAGCGGGGAAACAGATGATGATTTCATAGCGGACTTAGCGTTTGCTTTTGGCTGTTTTGGCTTAAAAGCCGGAGCTCCCACAAAACCAGAAAGAATGGTAAAATATCGTAGGCTGATTAAAATTTCAGAAAAATAAAAAATGCCTCAGTGGATATCTTAAAGATTAAGAATGTGATATAATCAACTCATTATAAGTAATTTTAAATTAAACTTATGCCAAATATGGATGGAAGCCCAATTATACCTCTTGGGGGTGGTGGAAGAAGAATTAGACCTCTTGGTATTAACGGTGGTACTTTAAGAGATCATAAAACACAAAGAGAAAGTGGGGGTATGGCGATAGTAAAAGCTAAAAGTCTTTTAAGAGAATTTCAACAATTACGTAATCCAACTCTTTCAGAAAAACAAACTTGGGCTATAAATCACAAAGATAGAATAGAAGAAGTACTAAGATCCTTATCTTCATCAGATAATTTAAGAAATAGAATAGAATTAGAGTTTGGTTTGTTTTTATTATAAAAAATCCAAAAACAATAAAAAATAATTATTGCATGGCAGAAGAAAATTTTATAAAATGGTATAACGAGGTGGGGATTGAAGATGTGCCGTCTGTCGGAGGCAAAAATGCCGCATTGGGAGAAATGTATTCAAACCTTGTGCCGCTTGGGGTAAACATACCGAACGGTTTTGCCTTAACGGCGGATGCTTACCGCCACTTTTTCAAAAATACCGGTTTGGACGAAGAAATAAAAAAGATTCTTGCTGATTTGGATACAAAAAATATTAAAAATTTGCAGGTACGTGGCAAGAAAGTCAGAGAGGCGATTCTAAAGGCAACCTTGCCACAAGATTTAGATGAAGCCATAGCCAAGGCTTACGCCGAATTGGAGAAAAAATACGTAAAAAATCTCGATGTGGCTGTGCGTTCTTCGGCTACAGCAGAAGACTTGCCCGGTGCATCATTTGCCGGCCAGCAGGAAACATTTCTGAACGTCCGCGGCATAAAAGACGTGTTGGTGGCTACCAAGAAATGCATCGCTTCACTTTTTACTGACCGGGCTATTTCTTATCGAGCCGACAAAGGATTCTCTCATTTTGATGCGGCACTTTCAGTTGGCATTCAATGTATGGTGCGTTCCGACGAAGCTTCTTCGGGGGTGGCCTTTACTATTGATACGGAAACCGGTTTTGATAAAGTTATTGTAGTGACCGGCATATATGGACTCGGTGAATTTATCGTGCAAGGCAAGGTTATTCCGGATGAATTTATAATTTTCAAGCCAAGTCTGGATAATAATGTCAAAAGTCCGATTATCGGTAAAAACATGGGTAAGAAAAACATCAAGCTCATATATGGTTCGAAAGAAACAAAAGAAGCCAAAGTTTCCTCGGCTGATCAGCAAAAGTTTTGTATTACCGACGAAGAAGCTATCAAACTCGCCAAGTGGTGTTATCAAATAGAAAAGTATTTTTCCAACAAGCATGGACACTACCAGCCAATGGATATTGAATGGGCAAAAAGTGGAGAGACAGGTGAACTTTTTATAGTGCAGGCCCGTCCTGAAACCGTTGTCTCCAGCCAAGATAAAAATGTATTAAAAGAATATCAACTGGAAAAGGCAAGTAAAGTGCTGGTGAGCGGTATAGCCGTCGGCGCGAGAATCGGCGCTGGCAATGTTCGTGTTTTGAAAAGCGCAAAAAATATAGACTCTTTCAAAAAGGGAGAAGTATTGGTGACGGAAATTACCGACCCGGACTGGGAGCCGATTATGAAAATAGCCTCGGCAATTGTGACGGACAAAGGCGGGCGTACTTCCCACGCGGCCATTGTGTCACGCGAGCTCGGTATCCCTTGTATCGTCGGGTCAAACAACGCTACCAAGGTGTTGAAAAATGGACAGGAAGTAACGGTGGATGCATCCGGCCAGGTGGGCAATGTTTACGAAGGCATAATTCCGTTTAAAGTTCTTGAACATCACCTGGATAAAATACCAAAAGTAGATACAAAAATAATGGTGAACATTGGTTCTCCTGATGAAGCATTCAAGAATCACAATCTTCCTGTGCAGGGCGTGGGTTTGGGTAGGTTGGAATTTATTATTGCTTCGCATATACGCCTTCATCCAAATGCGCTTATTGATTACAATAATCTAAAAGAAGGAAAGCAAACTCCGGAAATTAAAAAAATACTAAAAGAAATTGACGACCTGACTTATCAATATAAAGACAAGACACAATATTATGTGGACAATCTAGCCCTAGGTATCGCTAAAATCGCCGCGACGTTTTTCCCGCACCCAGTCATCATCCGCTTTTCTGATTTCAAAACAAACGAATACCGCACGTTGATTGGCGGGGAGTTGTATGAGCCCCATGAAGAGAATCCAATGCTTGGCTGGCGCGGAGCTTCGCGTTACTATGACACGAAGTTTAAAGTGGCTTTTGGTTTGGAATGCATGGCTATGAAAAAGGTGCGTGAAGATATGGGTTTCACAAATGTTGTCCCGATGATTCCGTTTTGTCGAACGCCCGAGGAAGGCAAGCAGGTAATTGATGTAATGAAAGAACACGGGCTGGATAGAGCAAATGACAAAAGCTTGAAAGTTTATGTGATGTGCGAGATTCCTTCAAATATTCTCTTGGCAGATGAATTTCTTGAAATTTTTGACGGTATGTCTATCGGGTCCAACGACCTGACTCAGTTGACCTTGGGACTAGATCGGGATTCCGGTATTGTCACGCATATTGCGAATGAAAATAATCCCGCGGTGAAAAAGCTCATAGCCGAAATTATCCACAAGTGCAAAGAGAAAAATAAATACATAGGCATCTGTGGCCAAGCACCGTCTGACTATCCAGATTTTGCCAAATTCCTAGTATCCGAGGGCATAGAAAGTATGTCGCTCAACCCGGACACGGTCATAAAGATTATTATGGCACTGGCCAATAAACAATAAAAAATATTATGCGGGAGCAAATAGGAAACACTAATGAAAAACCAAGAATACCGCTTAAAGGTTGGCGGAAACTTCTCGTGGCAGGCTTGAGTTTGGGTGCTTCACTCGGTTCTGCTCAAGAAGCTCGTCCTCATCCGGAAATTAATAAAAATAATCCGCAAAGACAGTATCTTGCGAGCAGGGATGCTTATTTAAAAAAAGTTGCGACAGAAAACCCGAAAGGTCTTGATCCAAAAGTAGCCAAAATGGTAGAAATAGACCTGGCGCGCATACCGAAAGAGGCCATAGATGCATTTGAAAAATACGACGAACAGCAAGATTGGCTGGCTGGAGTTGTGCATTCTCAAGCTTATAAAGATAAAGCGAGAAACAAAGAAGGATTGTCGGAAAATGAGGTAGAACGAAGAAAAACGTCTGTTCTCAAGGATAGAATAAAGTTAAATGATCAATTTTATCCTCTTGCAAAAGAAGAGGATATGGGATTTTTTAATCAAGAAAACGGATATATTACGGCAAGGTTTGGAAAAACGTCAAAGGCAATGGAAATACGAAAAGGAAGAAAAAGATATCAAGATGGAAATACTGCCGTGCATGAATCAGGGCATAGTTTAACATACGGGAATAATTTACTTTCAGATAGAGCCAAGACTCTATATAAAAATGCCCTTCGTCCATATAAGAGTAATGATCCAAGCTTCAATTCTTTCAATACATATATTTCATCTCCCTCAGAGCTCGATGCCCGCAGACTTTCTTTTGAATTTGATCTTGAAAAGAAAGGCGTATGGAAATACGGAGAAATATTTACCCAAGAACATTTAAAAAAAGCGCTGGAATTGGATGCGGCGGGAGAATTAGATTCGAATTCTAGCGAATTTCTTAGATTTTTGGAACATAAAAAAATTCCTGAAATTATAAACACAATTGCAAGTAATAGAGAAATGCCAAGTAGCGCAGAAACAAAAGCATAATGTGCGGCCGGCGAGAATCGAACTCGCGCCCGATGCTTGGGAAGCACCAGTTCTACCACTAAACTACGACCGCAATATGTTCAACACTCGGTGTCGAACAATCTAATCTTCCAGCAATTTTGCCGGGCTTGTCTTTACGAATTCGTCATATTCGTCTTTGTTTTCAAATTGCCCGTTGATTATATCAAAAACAAGCAATTCCTCAAATCTATTTTTACTTATTAAATCCTGATAACTTGACCAAGGATAATCACTTTCTTTATTCTTCCATTCTTTTAGTTCTCTAGGATTTCTGTGAACATAAGTGGACAGATACAAAAGTTGTTTATTGTTACTTACGTGTACTGCTTTATATGGTCCCTGAAAAAGATGTCCTGATTTATGATATTTTGTATTGTAATATTTGGTGTAACTATTTAATACTCTTTGCATATATCTAGCTGTGCCATTTTCTTCAACCTCTTTCATAATTAAGTGAAAATGGTTTGGCATTAAACAAAAAGAGGTAAGTTCCACGAATTTAGCCTTAACTATCTTTTGTTGAGTTTCTTTATTAATGTCAAACACTCGGTGTTTGACGAATGATTTTATTGAACGACCAATTTGAGGAAATTCAACAGGGGATTGAAAATATAAAATTAGAAAAAGAAATCTAATTTTGTCAGAATCATCGTGGAAAATTAATTGTTTATTAACCCCGCGATTTAAAACATGATAATATTCCCCAGGCGCTATTTTTATATTTCGCATGTTTAAATTATATAATTTTATCTCTTAATGTCAAACACTCGGTGTTTGACACTTGTGGAAAACTAGGGTGAGGTGTGATAAAATAGGTCTATGCTAAAAGATGAACCGCCAAAAGCAGATAATACGCAAGCTGATAAAGATGCTAGATTTGCGAGGTTGATACAAGCCCAGAGAGAGAGAGACAATTATCAGACATAATGGGGAAATTAGGTCCCATAAGTAGTCAAAAAATCTCTATGCCTGATTTAAACAACATTTTAGGAAGTTTATTGTCACTTGATCCTTTTGGTAATAATTTAGAATTAAAAACAGAGTGTAGAGAAGTTTTGTCTTTAGTTGAAAGTAGAGATGTTAATCAGACTGGAAGGTATATGTCTTTAATAGGGAAACTTTATGGTTTTTTGGGCAAAAATGGAATTCTTCCATCACAAAAGTTACCATAATTTTGTTTTAATATTTCTATGCTATACTTCTAGTCTATTACCAGTTAATTTTTTAAAATCAAATGCAAAACGTAACAATTTATTCAACACCTAGTTGCCATTTCTGCCACTTGGCCAAAGATTATTTCAAGGAAAACAATATTGCTTACACGGAATACAACGTCGCTAGTGATTTAGAAAAAAGAAAGGAAATGCTGGAGAAAAGCGGGCAAATGGGCGTGCCAGTTATTATTATTGGCGATGAGCTTACTGTTGGCTTTGATAAGCCTAAAATAGCCAAAATGCTTGGACTTTAAAGGATTATTGATATATCATTGACCTATTGCCCTCGTAGTTCAATGGATAGAACAGTTCCGTCCTAAGGAATAGATGCACGTTCGATTCGTACCGAGGGCACAAACATAATATGAAAATAAATTCCCCCCTAGAGATTAAAGAAAATTTCCCCATTAAAACTGTTAAAATGCATGTTTTAGTTCATCCAGGGTATATGGAAGATGTAATGAGTAGAGATCCAGAAAATGTGGTAATAGGGGAAGATTTATTTAAAAAATACAAAATACTTGCTCAAGGTTTACCTAGTAATGAAATTCTGATTGTTTTAATACACAACAACCCCAAAAGGTTTTCTAAAGACTATAGAGAAGGCAAGAAATATGTAAAAAATATTAAAACAATACAAGAAGCGCTTCCAAAAAACAAACAAGTAATTATCTTAACAAGTCTTACTGTACCTTTTAGTGGGGCTGATAAGAAAGATGACAATGAAGCACTTGATAAAATAAAATTAATAGCTCAAAATCGTGGTTATGAAATTAACCCTGAAACAATAGTAGAAATTTTTGGCGAGACTCAAGGTGAGTGTGTTCAGGAAGCGTTTCTTGGAATTACAAACGCAGATTTTTTTAATCAAGGGAATATCCATATTGTTAAAGAATTAACTGATAAAGCCTAACCCTTTTATTTTCTAAAATATTATGCTAAATTATATATATGCCCCCTAGTGAAAAAGAGCTTTTGGAAAAAAGTGTTATTCTGGCCGAAGACAACAACAAGATACTGCGATCAATGAGGAACTCAATGCGCTGGGGTCGGATTATGACTGTGGTATATTGGGTATTGATTATCGGCATTTCCGTAGGCGCATTTTATTTTCTTCAGCCGTATGTAGACCAAGTAGTTAAAACTTATGGGAGTTTTAGTAATTTTATTAGGAATTTTGGAAAGTAGGAATATGCCTGAGTAGCTCAGTAGTAGAGCGTTCCCCTGAAGAGGGACAGGTCGGGTGTGCGATTCACCCCTCAGGCACAAAAACGAAGTTTTAAATTGATTTCACTCGGACGTTATTTTTTTTATCCTTGTCTACCTTTTTGATTTTCACTATGAGCAGGCCGTGTTTCTCGGTCGCTTCTACTTCTTCCGGCTCTACTTCGGCGGGGAGCGATATGGTGCGGGAAAATTTTCCCCAATAAAGTTCTTTTGTAAAATAATTATCTTCATCAATATTTCTGGATTCCTCACGTTCTCCGCGTATGCTTATTACGTCTCGGGAAATTGAAAGTTCCAAATCTTCCGGCTTTACTCCGGCAACCATTGTCTCTATGATGATATCAGTCGGAGTTTGGTATACATCAACCGATAATTCTGCCTCTTCATTTTCTTCCTCAATCCAATTGCTGTCCGGTTTGTCTCCTTTGACTCCTTTTATTAAACGTGTTTCTTTGGATTGCAATTCTTCTTCCTCTATGTCTCTACTACCTGTTAATCTTTCAAAAAAACTTCTTTTTTTCTTTTCCATTTGATTTAATTAGGTTGATAATCCCGGCGCTTTCAGGTCGGGACTCCGACTTTTACGTCGGAGTCTTCGCTCATTCTTCGAACTCTTTCAAAAAGCAACATAATGATAATTGTAACGACCCACAAAAATGCCGATACTTTCAAAAAATCATTTCCATTATTCCTCATTATAAAAAAATTAAAGGCACTATGCAAGGCGATGGCAACCAGAAAACCGATAAAAAGAAACCATTTCTTGCCGAATCTTTTCATAAAGAAAGAAAGTCCTATGGCGATGCCTATTGTTCCGCTGGTGACAGTGTGGAGCAGGGTAGATCCCAGGAATCTAAGCTGACCCGTAAGCATTGCTACTACTGCTTGGTTTATCGAAAACGGTTTAAGTAAAAAGAAAGCATTTTCCAAAGCGGCAAAACCCAATGCGGCGGTAATTAGATAAATAGACCAATCTATTGGCTCATTTATGTAATTTGTTCTATAAAGTATGATCAATACAGCTAGATATTTTAATATTTCTTCGACACTAGCCCACAAGATGATTTGCCCATTTTGTGAGTTCAAGTGCGCCTGGATGAATTTTTCAACCGGTAGAGCTATTACAACCGAAATCATACCCATAATAAATACTACAGTCAGAAGTCCCTTTGGTTCCGGTTTTTCTTCTTCGTTTAGCCAGAACCAGAGCCACAAAAGGGAGGGGATAAATCCGCCCAGAAATGCGATAGTTAAAATTTTCGGGTCAGTTGTTATCATTTGGTTTACCCCAAGCAGGGTCGAAGGGCCATTTTTCAACCATAAGTAAGCTTTTGGCTTTTAGCTTTTGGCTTTTAGTTGATAATATTTGCCAGATTTCTTCTGTCACAAAAGGCATAAAAGGATGCAGAACTTTGAGCAGGGTAGTCAGCTGTGTAATTAATAAAGCTTTGGCCGAGTCGACGTTTTTATTTTTCAATATTTTTTCTTTTGAACGTTCGATGATGACGTCGGCGAAAGTGTGCCAGAAATAATGATAAAGTTTTTCTGCCACAATATAGAATTTATATTCATCCATTTCTTTGGTAATTTCTTCCATCAGTGTTTTTAGTTCTTCGTCGGATTTTTTATCTTCTTCGTCATATTCTTTCCCAGCGGTTGAACCGCTGAAATTAAAATCTTTTGTGTTGTCCATTACAAAACGTGTCGCATTCCAGATTTTATTTGCAAAGTTTTTGTAACCCCTGATTCGCTCTTCTGCCAGCGCGAGAGATGTTCCCGGAGTATTGCCTACAACCATACCTATTCTAAATGCATCTGTCCCATATTTTTCCGTTAGTGTTAATGGATCAATTACATTTCCCTTACTCTTACTCATTTTTTGTCCTTTGGCGTCCAACACCAGCCCATGCAAATAAACAGTTTTGAATGGCAGTTTTCCGGTTATATAAAGTCCCAACATAATCATTCGAGAAACCCAAAAAAATATTATTTCTCCGGCAGTTTCCATAACGTCAGTCGGATAAAATGTTTTGAAATCTTGTCCATCAGGGTAGCCAAGAGTGATATATGGCCATTGTCCGGATGAAAACCAAGTATCAAAAGTATCGTTATCTTGAACAACTTTTCCGTTACACTTGTTGCACTTTGAAATTTTATTTTCAAGGTCTACGATGCCATGTCCGCACTCTGTGCAAATTTTTGCCGGAATGGGTATACCCCAAACAATTTGCCTAGATATGTTCCAATCCATAATATTCTCCAGCCAGTATGTGGTAATTTTTTTATAATGTTCCGGAATATATTTAATTTCGTCCTTATTTATTTTTTCTAGCGCCTTTTGAGCCAAAGGTTTCATCTTCACAAACCACTGGCTTTTTATTTGTGGTTCAATTATCGTTCCACATTTATAGCATGTTCGGACCACATGTTTATAATTTTCATCTATTTTTTCTACCAAGCCTTTCTTTTGAAGTTTTTCAATGATTAATGGGCGGGCTTTTTTAATATGTAATCCTGCGAATTCTCCGGCAATCGGAAGCAACTTTCCAAACTCATCGATAATTTGTTCTTTGTCTAAATTATGTCTTTCCGCAATACCAAAATCCACTGCATCGTGCCAAGGGGTTATGGTCATCACTCCTGTGCCGAATTCCATGTCTACAGCATCATCTTTTACAACAGTGGCTTCTATGGGGCCGTTAATCCATTCCAACTTTATTTTTTGGCCATTTTTGTATTCGGAATATCTTTCATCCTTTGGATGCATGACCACATACTTATCGCCAAATTTTGTTTCCGGTCGGGAAGTGGATATCGTAAATGGCCCGTATTTTAAATAATAATATGGTTCAGTTCTTTCTTCATCTTTTATTTCCAAATCAGAAAAAGATGTCTGATGTTTTGAACACCAGGAAACTATTCTGCTTCCCCTGTATATCAAATCATCCTCGTACATTCTTTTAAAAGTCTGATAGACGGTTTTTATAACATCATCATCTAATGTGAATTTCTCACGAGACCAGTCACACGATGCCCCCATTTTTTTTATCTGCGATTTTATATTTTTTGAATTATTCAGAGTAAAATCAAGAATTTCTTTATAAAGTTCTTTTGGATCCATCCCAAATCTGCTTCGCCCTTCTTTTTCAAGTTTCTTCTCATAAACTACTTGGGTTTCAAATCCAGCATGATCAAGCCCCGGAAGCCAAAGCGTTTTAAAACCCCGCATTCTTTTATAACGAACCATTATATCTTCAATAGTCATTACCAGACCATGTCCTGCGTGCAAAGAGCCGTTGGCATTGGTTGGGGGCATAATTAATGTGAAAGGTTTTGCATTTGGGTCGGTATTTTTATCCGGGTTAAAAAAACCGCTATCTTCCCATAGTTTGTAGATTCTTTCCTCGGTATTTCGGGGATCATAAGGCTTGAGCAGTTTTTCGTCCGCAGTAGTCATATTGCAAATAATATCACATTATAACCTTAAATTGCCAGTTGCTTTTATACTGGTTAATTTGGGAACTTTCTTTTTGTTTTTTATGTAATTAAAATAGCCAGCAATGCCTATCATTATAGAGTTATCACCAGTGAGATCTTTTTTAGGGAAAAGAATTTTGATTTTTTTACTTATTATATTTTTCATTTCGTTTTGCAGGTGCTGGTTAGCAGAAACTCCTCCGGCCACAATGAGAGTTTTTATTTTATATTTTTCCAAAGCTTTTTGTGTTTTGTGAACTAAGCATTCAATGGCCGCATTTTCAAATTCCAAAGCTATTTGCATTTTTGTTTTTTCATTAATATTTTCCAGTCCTCCCAAATCTCTAATAAGGTACAGAACTGCTGTTTTCAGTCCGGAAAAAGAGAAATTTAAATCTTTGCTGTGAAGCATCGGGCGTGACAAAGAAAATGGAAGATTTTTTATTTTTTTCCTTTCTTCTTCTGCTAATTTTGAAATTTCCGGACCTCCGGGGTAAGGTAAACCTAGCATTCTAGCTACTTTGTCAAAAGCTTCACCGACGGCATCGTCCACGGTTTCGCCGATGATTTCGTATTGCATCCATTTCTTAGAAAGCACGAGTTCTGTGTGTCCGCCGGAAATCAAGAGGGAAAGAATTGGAAATTTAACATTGGAAATTGGGAATTTTTTTCTGTTTTTATTGATAAAAACGGAAAATATGTGTCCCTCCATGTGGTTTACCGGTATCAAAGGCACTTTCCATTTTTCTGCCAGCTCTTTGGCGAAAACTATGCCTGTCCAAAGCGAGGGTTCGAGGCCCGGGCCATAAGTGACGGTAATCAAATCAACACAACCTCTCTCTAACCCTCTCCTGGAAGGAGAGGGGGAATTTGCCTCCCTCAATGTCTTTTCCAAAAGTATAGGCAAATTCCTCAGGTGTTCTCTTTTAGCCAAAGATGGAAAAACACCGCCGTATGGAATATGTATATTTATCTGGGAATTGGTATTATTGGCCAGTACTTTAAAAGAAGGGTTTTTAATCCCTCCTTTCTTGCCCGCCTTTGGCGGGTGAACTTCCATCACGCTTATAGCTGTGTCATCACAGCTTGTCTCAATGCTTAAAATTTTCATGTGCGCGGTACAGGGATCGAACCTATGACCTTGTCTACGTCAAAGACACGCTCTACCAACTGAGCTAACCGCGCAGGATGTTATTATAACGCTAATTTCTCTAATATTTCAAGTTCTTCTTTGGAGTTTGGATGGATTGCTTCAACAATATTCAGAGTGGGAACTGCCTCTATTTTTTTATTTTGCTCACTAGCTATTTGAATAAGGTCTGTAAGATAGTATTCACCTTGTGCGTTTTTGTTTTCAATTTTATTAATATTTTTCCACAACCAGTTCGAATCAAATGCGTACAATGCCATATTTAATTCCTTAACATTTTTTTCTTTTTCATTTGCGTCTTTAAACTCAACATTTTTTTGCACTGTTCCATCGTCTTTTCGAATTATTCTGCCGAAATGTTTATACATTCCAATTCTCCAGTCGTTGAAATCAGGCACAACTATTGTGCCTATGGTTATCACAGGATTATTTTTTTGATGTACATCAAGTATTTTCTGTATTGTATTTTTAGAAACTTCCAACTGGTCAACTGAAAGAACGAGAATTGTTTTGCAATCTTTTCCAATAGCGTTTTTTGCCGACAATACCGCGTGTCCGGTTCCTAATTGCAAGGCTTGTTCTGCGTATTCAAAATCTTTTCCTAGCGCTTCTTTTATTCTTTCTTTTTTATAACCGACGACAATAATCGGTTTGGTTTTCAAGCCTAGATCAAAGACTTTGTCTAGTACGTGTTGAATAAAAGGTTTTCCTTTGTACAGTAAAAGCGCTTTTGGTTCCTCTGATTTCATTCTGGTACCCTTACCCCCAGCCAGAATTACAATTTTTACTTCATTTGGCATCAGAATTACATCTTAGAATTAATTTTCTCTTTTGGCAATTTCTTTTAGGACCTTTGGAATTTTCTTGAAATCCTCCAGTAAAACTTCACGCATCGAGCCGTCGTATAAAGCCGCGGCTGGATGGTAGAGAGGGAAGAAGTATTTGGTGGACATTCCCTTAAAAGGTTTGATTAACAACTTTCCATGCGCTTGCCCGATCTGTAATTCCGGGAAAAAGTTATTCATCGCGTGCCGGCCGAGAAAAATTATAAGCTTGGGCGAGATTATTTTTAATTCTTCTAGGAGCCAAGGTCGGCAAGCGGATTTTTCTTCAGGCAGAGGATCACGGTTATTCGGTGGGCGATATTTCACAATATTGGTGATGTAAATATCTTCTCTTTTTAGATTTATAACCGCGAGCATTTCATCCAGAAATTTTCCGGCGGCTCCGACAAAAGGATGGCCGAGTTCGTCTTCTTTTTTCCCCGGCGCTTCGCCAATGAAAACAATCTCCGCTTCCGCGCTGCCAAACCCAGGTACAGCCTGTGTAGCTGTTTTTTTTAGTTCGCACTCACACTCTGCCGTCCATTTTTCATGTATATTTTGCAGTTTCTCGTTTTTATCCATTGCTTTTATATTATACCAAAAAACACAGAAGAAGTTTTTGTGCTACAATAACTGTATTAATATTTAACCATAATAATATGTATTACTTACTTGGTTTTATCGTGCTTGTTCTTATTTTTTCTCTGCGCGTCGTCAAAGAATACGAAAGGGGAGTTATTTTCTTTCTCGGTAAATGCAAAGGCGTTCGCGGTCCGGGGCTGATTGTTCTTATTCCTATTTTTGAACAGATGACACGAGTGCTTTTGCGAACCGTCACGATGAACATCCCTTCGCAGAAAATTATTACCAAGGACAACGTCTCCATAGATATTGCCGCCGTGGCCTACTACCATGTCGTCGACCCGGTCAAAGCGACCATTGCCATCGAAAATGTTTACGATGCCGTGAACCAAATCAGTCAGACGACAGTGCGCAACGTCGTCGGGCAATTCCAGCTGGACCAATTGCTTTCGCAGACTGTCGATATTAATCAGCAAATAAAAAATGTCATCGACGAGCATACGGAACCCTGGGGCGTGCAAGTAACCGCGGTAGAAATCAAAGACATTACTTTGCCGGATAATATGCAGAGAGCTATGGCCAAGGAAGCCGAAGCAGAACGCGAGAGACGAGCAAAGATAGTCGCCGCAGAAGGAGAGTTCCAAGCGGCGCAAAAGCTTGGCGAAGCAGCCGACTTGATGATGCTTCATCCTGTTGCCCTGCAACTGCGAACCCTGCAAACGATGGCGGAAATAAGCGTAGAAAAAAACTCGACAATAATCTTCCCGGCGCAATTTATGACGACTGTCAGTGAAGCTATTTCAATGATAAAAGGGGACACGAAGAAATAAAATTTAACCCTCTTTACTTTTTTGTAAATCTGTGGTAAATATTGAGTGAGGAGTTATTTTACTATGAGAAGAAGAAAGTATTTTCGAGTGATTTTAATGGCCACCGCTGCCTTTATCGTGTTTTTTGGTCAGCTGGCGGTCAGCTTGAATCGGAGTCTGGGGGAGTCGGTGGCCTATACGACGAGCGCAATCGACAGCACCAAGCCTTTCACATTCGGGTGGCTGGTGAGCGAGGGGTTGTGGGTTGTTGCTCTCATTGCCACCATCGTGTCTTTGCCATGGGAGTTGAAGGGTTTGCGACGACAGCGGGGAGAGGAAGAAGAATGAAAAACAATTCGGCGTTTTGGAATTGGAACAGCTTGTTTTGTCACTACAAGCTAGTCCAATTGAATGGGCAGGAAACTCTTCGTCGCGTGGAGCACCGGGGCAGCAAATATAATTGCTCTAGGTGTCGGATGTTCGGGGAGATCGAGGAATTCGACGACGAGTTGTCCAACAAGGGGCTGCTCATCGGGTCCGCCGCCATCCTCCTCATCGTGGCCCTGTTGCGGGCCATCATTACCCACCACAACTAGTCGCGTCATCATCGTTTTCAAGGGGCGGGGTCACACCATGTGTCACCGCCCCTTTGTCGTTTTACGTTGTGACCCGAATGCGTGGCTTTCCGAACTTTCAGGCCAACGGCAATCGATTGCTTTAAGTATACAGGAATTATCATCATGTATGCTAGCACCTGTAATATAGTTGTTTAAAAATACCGTAAGTATCGTAATAGCGTAAATACTGACGGCATTACGATACTTACGATATTATTTTATAACAAAATACAAAACGTCCAGGTAGCTTCTGAATAAAACGTATAAAGTACTGCGTTCGTCTAAATCTACTACGGAAGTTGAGCATTATTTATAGCTTTCATTGTCTCAGTGGCATCTTTTACGGGTCCAAATAGCCCTGCTTGAGCACAAAGCTTCAAGAAACGCATGAATCTTTTAGTGTATTTTGATCTGTAAAATATGCGATCAATTTCGGCTCTCATTTCAGCTAGTCTCAGTCTCTTAGCTTGTTCGTTTAAATATCGGCCATGGATACTGCTGTTATTTATCGTAGTGGATTTATACTGCAATTTATGGCAATTTCGGCAAGCAAAGAAGGTGTTTTTTAAATAAAGAGCATTTACTCTAGTGCCACAGCCACAAACTAAATATGTTCGCGTGCCGAAGGTCAAATCACGGGTTGCTATAAGTATATTCTGAGGTTCGGTGTTGAATGTGACAACTAAATAGGTGTTCCCATCAATGAAATAGTCAATCGAGTAATTCAGGGCGGAGGGTTTACCGTTATGCAGGAAATTCAAATATTCATCCTGTACAGGCTGTTTAAAACGAGCCTTTTCCAAGTCTTTTCTCAATAGTTTTGTTGATAATTTAAAGCATGATTCAATCAATGTTGCCATGCTTCTATTTTATCATAGTCCCAAAATCTACTGAGAAATATTTTTACTGCCAACAAATTACCGGCGTTTCTCCAGTTGTTTTCTCAATGTATTGTTCAACTTCGGGCAAGCCTCCGATCTCGTCAATCAATCCTAGCTCCTTACCCCTAAGCCCCAACACAGTGGCACCATCTGCCATATTTTTTACTTTATCAATAGGCAAATTCCTATTCTCAGCCACAGCTGAAAGAGATAGAGTCTGGCAAATACCGTGACTATTACTTGATATATAAACGCAAAAGCACAGACGACAAGGAGAATCAGCAGAATTCGATTGCTTATCAGAAAACTGAGACCATGAGACTCGTTTTACGAGACAAATTACGTATCGCTCCGGTGTCTTTGGTAAGTTTCTGCGTGGATGGAATGATCACAGAGAAGCACTCAGCATTTAAAACTCATAAAGCTCTTGAGCTCACAGAAGATGGACAAGTTCAATTTGATATTGAACGTCCAAAATTTCAGCAAATGATGTATTTTCTTAGTAAGGGATATTTCAAGGGTGCAGTGTTTTTAAGTTGGGATCGTGCTAGCCGAAATAGCCGAGATGAAATGATTATACGAGAATTGATGGACAGAGGTGTTGATTTTCGTTTCGTAAATGCGAAGTACGATAAAAGCAGTGCCGGTGAATTACACAAAGATATAGATGGTATGTTTTCAAAACATCGTTCACGTGACACTAGAGAGAAAGTGATGTTTACTTTCCGAAATCTTCGAGAAAAAGGTGTGGTAACCAACAGAGCTCCTGTTGGTTACTTAAACCTAGGTGATATGTATCACAAACCATTTGATCCAGTTCGAGCTCCTATTATAAAACAAATGTTTGAAATGGTTGCTACCGGTGAATGGACTTTAACCCCTATAACCAAATGGGCCAATGAACAGGGATTAACTATGATGCCAATGCGAAGACGCAGAACTCCAGAAGAAAAAGCAGCCGAAGAGGATGATGAAGATACGATCGTAATTGAAAAAATATCTAGACCGCTTGAACCCGGAGACGTTGAACGTATATTTAAGAATCCTTTTTATTATGGATTAACAAGAGGTAATGATGGTGAATGGAAGAAAAGTATTAGCCATGAAGCTCTAGTGACCAAGGAATTAGCTGATAAGGTTATACAAATGCTTAGCGGACGACGAACGAGCAAGCACTACAACACTAAACTTCCGGTATCATATCGAGGTATTTTTACCTGTGGTTTATGCGGACGTGTATATACTCCATATTTTAGAAAAAAACATATTTATATGGGTGCCCGTTGTGACAAGAGTTGTCCTAATCCAAGAAAGAATATCGCAGCTAAGGAGTTGGAAAACAAAGTTGGTGAATTAATTAACAAATTAACTTTTTCTAATGGCGAGCTTTCTGATATAGATGGTAAAACTCAAACCGATATTAATGATATTGAGTATAAGAGAAAGGTGGCAGTAGAGCAGAGTGAACGTCGTAAAAAAACTATCAGAGAGGACTTATCGTACTTGAGAGAGAATCGTATTACGTTGCTAAAGGCGTGTGTTTATACTCCGGAAGCGTATGTGACAGAAGAGCAACGTCTCAGCTCGGAACTCTCCGCATTACAGATAGAAGAACATGAAGCAGATGCCACTACGCACGAAGTCATAGTAGAAATCATGAAACTTTCCGAACTGCTAGAAAGTGCTTATTTACATTACTATATTGGAAAATCCAAGGCAAAAGAGATGTATATGCGTTTAATATTTTCCGAACTTAAGTTTTCCGGAAATACCCTTGAATACAAATGTAAAAATGGTTTTCGTGCTCTTCAAAAGCGACTTTTACCTATTTGTGACTCTACTGAGAATCGCACTCAGATTCCAAGCTTGAAAAGCTTGTGTCCTAACTATTAGACGATAGAGCCAATTTATTAATTAGCTAAAATATAATAACATTTTTAGACCTAAATGCAAAATAAAACTACATATTTGCTGTATAATACCCCCATGGCAAAAAAGAAAACAAAAACTGGCGCAGTACATAAAATTCCCGCAGATTTTAAAAAGGCACTTATTGCTGATGTTAAGGCGTTTGCAACTTGGGAGGACATTACACCGCTTGCTCGCAATGAATGGATTTGTTGGGTTACTTCGGCGGTGCAATCGGAAACACGAGATCGACGGATTCGAGTGGGACTGTCAAAATTGAGAGGGGGAATGAGAAGGCCTTGTTGTTGGGCTGGCTGTCCTCATCGGTGAAATAATTAAATACCAATATTCTTTTTTCCAAAAAATCTCAAAAAAATGAAATTGAAAAGGGTAAGCGCAAGCTTACCCCTGGACGTGCTAGTTTTTTATAGGGCACTAACACGATAATGCGCCCTAGGGCAGATGGGGACCCCGACTTGTTTCGCGAGTGGGGTCGGAGGAGTTGAATTACGGGGAGTTCCTGTGGTGATACAGGAACAGAGTAGCCCAAATTGGCATAAGAACTGCTCCAAAATTACCCTATATTAAAATGTTAAAAATTGCAACTATTATTGTTACAGGTTACAATTCACTAATGGAACCAGAAAAAAGATTTTTAGATGTTGACCCGGATGTTATCAAATTGGGTTTTGTCAGTTTCTTGACTGACATCAGTTCTGAATCCATCTTTTCGGTATTTTCAATTTTTTTCACGGTTATCGTCGGCGCTTCCGCTTCACTTCTCGGCCTCGTGGAGGGCTTCGCGGATTTCTCGGCTTCATCCTTGGATTATTTTGTGGGTTGGCTTTCGGACAAATCTGGCAAAAGGAAAAATCTGGCTTTGACCGGTTACGGATTTTCAACTTTAGCCAAAGTGACTTTGCTTTTGAGCAGTTCTGTCACCGCGCTTGCTTCATTCAGAATCATTGAACGTTTAGGGAAAAGTTTCCGCGGTCCACCCAGAGATGCTTGGCTTTCGGCGGTGGCAGAGGAGGGGAACAGAGGCTATGCATTTGGCTTACACAAGGCCATGGACAAGGCTGGAGCTGTTTTGGGGCCCCTGGTGGCATATTTCTTACTTCTTTACCTGGGAACGACAGCCGGCACTTTTCGCATTATCTTTATCATTGCTGTCATTGGTGCCGCGTTGGCTGTGGTTGTCTTGTCGCTAATGAAAGACCGCCCCGGTGTGCCGCACGAAAGGGAAAATATTTTCAAAGCGTGGGGAACTTTGAGCAGGGGATTTAAACTTTTTCTGATTCCGGCGGGGATTTTTTCTTTGGCCTATTTTAGTTTTAGTTTTCTTTTATTGCGTGCCTATACTCTTGGCTTCGCCGTGCGCGACGTGGTTTTGCTGTACGCGCTTTTCAATATTTCTTTTGTGATTTTTTCCGTGCCCATCGGCAAGCTGGGGGATTGGGTCGGCAGAAAGTATATTGTTATTTTGGGATATATAATTTATTTCATAATGTCTCTCGGTTTTATTTTCGTCAGAGCAAAATGGGAAGTGATAGTTCTCTTTTTGTTATTCGGCCTTTTTTACACCATCGACGAAGCACAAGGTAAGGCCTTTATTGCCGACATAGAGCAAGATAGGCGAGCGACAGCTATGGGTATGTATAACTTTGTCACAGGTCTTATTTACTTGCCGGCGTCGCTAATTGCGGGCCTGTTGTGGGTTTTCAATCCGATTTTCGCCTTTGTCTTTGCAGCCGCCACGACCCTGCTCGCCATGAGCGTTTTCATTTTTCTGAACACCAAAATCCTAGCCAAAAAAATAATAAAAATTTGACCTTGTTATTAATTAAGGTAAAGTATTAATTGTTGGAGGGTTCGCCTAATGGTATGGCACTGGTTTCGAAAACCAGCGGGAGAAATCCCTTACAGGTTCAAGTCCTGTACCCTCCGCAACTTATTTCGCGTGTAAAGAGAGATATATATCTTCTAGCGCGCGTACGGCGTCGCCGGCGGCTATGTTGTTCTGGTGGTAGAGGACGTTGGTGCAATCGCCGGCCGCCCAGATGCCCGGAGTTTCCGTTTTCTGGCTCCAAGCATCTATTTTTATCCTGCCTATATCGTCGAGCGGAACAATGTCTTTTGCAAAATCAGTATTCGGAATCTGCCCGACTTCCACGAAAATACCCGAGACTTTTAACTTCTTTTGTTTTCCTGTAATTCTATCCTTATAAATAAGCCCATCCACGAATTTATCACCAAGTACCTCCAAAATTTCCACATTTTTGATTACCGACATTTTTGGGTTACTTAAAACTTTCTGCACAGTAATTTCATCTGCGCGGAAAAGTTCACTCCTGCTTATGAGTGTGACGGACTTGCAATATGCGAGCAGTTGCGAAGCCGATTCAAAAGCGGCATTGCCTCCACCGATAACAGCCACATCCATGCCGTCAAAAAGGGGACCATCGCAGGATGCGCAGTAAGTGAGTCCTTTGTGTTCCAAGCGATCGGCACCAATGGCCTCGAGTTTTCTACGTCCGCTGCCACTCGCGATCAAGATTGTTTTGGTTTCAAACTCCTCATTCCCGTCTGTCTTGACAGAAAAGGAATTTTCAAGGACGGTCCTTGGGGAAACTTCTTTAAGGACCGTCCTTGTTAAAGAAACTACTTTATGCCCCTCTTTTACTTCCAAACTGGAGTTCACACTTCCAGGGTTGTCAGTGCCTACGGCATTTGCGAGCACATGCTTTTTGAAATTTTGCGCGAGCTCGTTGCCGGAGAGCATCGGCGTGCCTATCCAATTGTAAATTTGTTCCGAGACGACGCTCTGGCCGCCCCATTCCGAGGTAATGAAAAGCGTTTTCAGGCGTTTACGCGCAGCATAAACAGCCGCCGCTGTGCCAGCCGGTCCACCTCCAATAATGATTAAATCGTAAATCATCTTTATATAATATACTAAAACATGTTTTTTTGACCTTGACAGACACCCATTTTCTTGTTATACTATACAACAGTTTTTTCAAACTGGGCGAGTTATTATGGAGGGCCGACCGAAAAGTTGGATTCGCAAGTCGAAGAAGTTCTGCAGAGTGCCTGCCCCTTCTACTCGGGCAAGCGTGTGTTCGAAACGCACTTCGTCTACCTGGGGATGCCGGCAATCAACGGCGAGTCCCTCACGGTCGCGAAATGGCTCGAGCTGCATCCCGGCCCGGACCAGCCGAAGTTCTACTTAGGTACGAATCCGTGGCACGCGGGTCAGCCGCACACGGACATCGCAACACTCGAACCGCGTCTGTACGTCACCCTTCGCGAAATCGTTCCTGGCTCAACGGGTAAAACACCGAAAGAGCAGGTGGCGATGCTTCCCGAGGGCTACAAAGTGCCGACGACCATCGAGGAAGTCACGAAGGACATTCTCGTTTTTCGCAAAACCGGCAAACGTTCCAACGGATCGGTATGGGCGGCATGCTCGGAGCGTACGGTGAAAACCGCGCGGGTCGGCGCTGGCCGCGTCTCGTGTGTCGGCGGCTTCGGCGAGGACGGCCTCTACGTCTTCGACTGGGACGGCTACCGCGTCGATATCGTCGGTGTGGGTGCCTCCCGGATTTTGAAGCTCGAATTCTTGAAGGCTTGATCCTCTTTAATTCTTGAGCCTCCGCGCCAATTTTTTGCAGGGCGTGGAGGCTCTGGGATAGTGATTCTTAATATCATAAGTAATAAAATCTTGTCGATGACAAGTACGAACCGCGAGGTTCGTCAGACCTCGTGAAAGCTCTGCTTCTCTCGAGGTCTTTCTATTTTATATACAATCAGTTAATATATTTATATCTTGCTAATGTAGGTTGGATTACGTGTTCAACTTCGCGAGATATCTCACCTTGAGATATCGCCAGAATACTATTGGTCTACGGATCACGGTAGAGTGCGATTAAGGATAGAGATGGAAATTCTTGCTTGTCTTTAGTGAAGATTTCGTTTTATAAACGGATGCTTCCGAATTACATACAGAGAAAAGAGTATATAGGTTCGCAAGGACGGTAAAACTCAATTTTCATTGATATAGATGAAGACAAGCAAAATACTTCACGCGGGTCGACGCTGGCAACGTCTCGTGTGTCGGCAACTTCGACGAGAACGGCCTCAACGTCAACAACTGGAACGGCAACCGCAACGATAACGTCGGTGTGGGTGCCTCCCGGAACTTCCATCTTTAGAAACACCCTCCAAAAAAGAGGGTGTTTCATTTATCTCTCTTTCGTGGATTTTATCCATCCTCCGAGCATTTTTCCTATCTCGTCCAGATTTGCTTCGATGATAATGTATATCTTGGGAGTAATCGCTTTTACATCTTTCATAAGGCGAACACAGACTTTAAGAAAGTTTAGTTTTACACTGACTTTTTCTAGGGTCGGAAGCTTCTCTATTTTTGATTGTTGGCTGGCCATAAGAATGCCTTCCAAAACTGTAATTAGAAGATTCTCGCATTTTAGCCAGAGTGCGTATCGGTCTTGTTTCGGAACAGTTAAACGTAGGTTGTAGAATTGTTTGTACAGGTCGTAAGATTTTTTGATTATAGGTATGTCTAGGTCATTCATAAAATGAAAATTTATAAAGATTTATACTGGTTAATAATTTCTCCCGCTTCATTGTTCAAAGCGTGGGATGTATTTAAGTCCGACAAGAAAAACAAAATTGATGTCATGGATTTTGAACTTGATTTGGAAAAGAACATTTTTGACTTGTACAGGGATCTGAAGAGTGCAATTTATAAGCATGGGCAATACAAAGGGTTTTGGATTCATGATCCAAAACTGCGCCGAATTCATAAGGCCACTGTTCGAGACCGCGTTCTCCATCACGCGATTTTCAATGTGCTTAATCCAATCTTTGAGCCGATCTTTATTCCAAATTCTTTCTCTTGTCGTATAGGTAAAGGAACGCATAAAGGAATGAAGAAAGTTGCAGAAATGCTTAGTATTATGAGCCAAAACAACACACGGCAATGTTATGCTTTGAAGTGCGATATCAGAAAATTTTTTGACTCTATCGACCATAATATTCTTATTAGTATTCTTGATAAGAAAATTAAAGACGAGAAAGTCATGAACCTAATGAGAGAGATTGTTGAGAGTTTTGAGGTAAAAAGACAAAATCTTTTTGAACGACGAGGTGTACCGATTGGCAACCTAACATCACAGATTTTCGCCAACATTTACATGAATGAATTTGACCAGTTTGTTAAACATAAATTGAAAATCAAATACTATGCTCGGTATACCGACGATTTCATTATTGTTTCCACTGATAAGGTGTACTTGGAAAATTTAATTCCTTTGATTCAAGATTTCTTAAAAACCAAGCTATGCCTCGAATTACATCCTAAAAAAGTTGATATCGTCAAACATATTCGCGGTGTTGATTTTCTGGGCTATGTTATTTTACCGAAACACATCAAATTGAGAACAAAAACCAAAAGGAAAATCCCAAAGAAAATAAAGGAAAGGGTTGATCGTTATAAGCAAGGAAAAATCACAGAACTGACACTTTATTCTTCTTTGCAATCCTATTTAGGTGTTTTATCTCACGCGAACGCATATAAACTAAGCCAAGAATTACAGAATAAATTCTGGTTTTGGCTAAATGAATAAATGTTATTTTATTTCTTAGTTCTTCGCAAAAAGGCCGGAACAGCGCTCCAGTCATCACCATCGTCTTCTATCACAATTTCTTCTTTTGATTCTTTTTTCTCCAATCTTTTGACGATGAAATCATTGTTGCTCATATTTCCATTTTGCAGGCTGTTATGAATTTCTTTTTTTATCACAACCGGAGTTTCATCTTTCACTAGTGTTTGACCCCCGATGGCTCCGCTGTTAAAAAGATTTTTGCGGGGCATATCGGCAGGGAAGTTTGTAGCAATGACGGTAACTTTTATTTCTCCTTTTTTCAGTTTGTCATCATGGATTGTTCCGAAGATTACTTTTGCGTCTTTGTCGATGGACTCGGTGATTATTTTTGCCGCCTCCTGGATTTCATTGATAGTCAAATCATCTCCGCCGGAAATGGCGAAGAGTACACCCTTGGCGCCATGGATAGAAACTTCCAGAAGCGGCGAGTTAATGGCGGCCAAGGCTGCTTTCTCGGCTCGCTTTTCGCCGGAAGAAGAACCGATACCCATAAGCGCGCTGCCGGCATTGGCCATAACAGCTTTGATATCTGCGAAGTCTACGTTTATCACGCCTGGAGTAGTAATAAGGTCGGAGATGCCTTCTACTGCCTGGCGGAGCACGTCGTCGCATCTGACGAAAGCATCTTTAAAATTGGTATTTTTCTCGGATAGTTGTAGTAACTTGTCGTTTGGAATAATGATTATGGCATCCACTTCCTTGGCCAATTCCTCGATACCTTTCTCGGCTATTTTCATTCGGTGATTGCCTTCAAAGAAGAATGGCTTGGTCACGACGGCCACGGTGAGTATGCCTTGTTCTCGGGCCGCGCGGGCGACGATAGGAGCGGCGCCGGTGCCGGTGCCTCCGCCCATTCCACAAGCGAGGAAAATCATATCGGCTCCCTTGATGACGTCTTGAATTTCAGATTTTGTTTCTTCGGCTGCCTTCTTTCCAATCTCCGGGTCCATGCCAGCGCCAAGACCTTTGGTTAAATTTTTCCCGATGTGAATTTTTTTCTCCGCGAGTGAGTGATGCAAGTCTTGCGTGTCTGTATTCATGCAAATAAAAGAGACACCCTTGACCTTGGAATTTATCATATGGTTGACTGCGTTCTTTCCGGAACCTCCGATACCTACTACCATAATGCGGGCGAAACTCTCTATTGCTTGATTTATTTTTGGCATATTTTTGCTTGCCCCGCCGTGGCGTGGGCTAAAAAATTATTAGACTTATATAAAGCCATACTAGCACTAGAACAAAAAAAAGCAACTTTCTTACGGCATCAGCTGTTTGATGCTTGATTTTATTGTATTTTTTATATCTTTAAACAGACTTGAAAGCGTACCTTCTCCATAGCTGTCATTTTCTTTACTCATTGTGAGTAACCCCAAGGCTGCAAACCAAGATGAGTCGCGAAGTTTGGTTTTGGCGTTGCCAAAGATATCAGTTGTGCCCAAGCTTGAAGGAAGTTTCAGAGTGGCCTTGGAAAGTTCAGTGAGGAGCGGAGTGTTGGAGCCGCCGCCGACGAAAACTATGCCGGCCGGTAAAAGTTCCGACCTTTTTATTTTTTTTAAATTATTTTCTATCAGCTCGAAGATATCCGACAAGCGCGCGTCTATTATCTCATCCAATTTTTTCTTGGAAAATTCCGGCGTGAGATTTCCCAGTTTTAAATCCTCTGCTTTCTCCAGTGGAATTCTAAAACCAAGCGCAATGTCGTTGGTAATTTCTGAAGAGCCGATGGAAAAAGTATAAATTGAAATTAATAATCCATTTTCAAAAACAGAAAGAGAAGTGGTCTGGTCTCCGATGTCCACCAAGGCCACTCCGACTATTTTCTGCTTTTCCGAAAGGGCTATGTTGCTAATTGCAACCGGAGAGGCAATTACATCTATCGTCTCCACTCCCGCTTCGGCGATAACTCCCAATAAGTCTTCCAAATGCTGAATAGAATAGGTAACAAAGAGGGCTTTGGCCTCGAGTTTGGTTCCGCGCATTCCCTCTAATCTGCCTAACACCTCTTTCCCGTCGAGTCGGAAACTTTGGGTATATGTATGAATTATTTTTTTATTACCCAGGTTTAAATTGTCTTCGCAGTCCGAGAGCGCTTTGTTGATGTCGAGAGTGGTCACTTCGCCGTTGGCCTTGGAAATAATAGTTCCACCGGAGCTCGAGACGCTTTGCAAAGTCGTGCCGGAGAGAGAAACAAAAGCGCGTTTTATTTTTAGGCCGGAAGTTTTTTCCGCCAAGCTTACCGCTTCTCGGACGGAACTTGCCGCAAGAGTCGGGTTCACGACATAGCCATGACGTAACCCGAGAGTGGGAGCTTCGCCCACGCCAATAATTTTAGGATTTTTTTCTCCCTTTAAGAATTCTCCGACTACGACTCTGGTCGTCATCGAGCCTACGTCTATTCCCACTGAAATATTTCTGATCATAAAATTTTTCTCTTTCTTCCATTGTACTACCATGTTTCATTCCGTCCAAATGCAGTATGCCGTGGATAACTAAGAAACTCAAAAATTTATCGAAAGTTCTTCCGAATTTTTTTGCCTCTCTCTTGATTACGGCCGGGCAGAGCACAATCTCGCCCATATCCTTACGCAATGGAAAAGACAAAATATTCGTGGGCTTGTTTTTACCCCTGTATTTCTTGTTTAATTCTCTGGATGTTTTCTCGTCGACGCAGGCAATAGACAGGGAATATTTCTTTCCCAGAATTTCATTTTTTATTAAATGAAAATCACTTTCCATGTTACTTAGTTACCATCTTGCCGAGCTTTTTGAGTTTTTCTATTTCTTTTCGGCGAGCCATTCTCTTCAAGGCGCTTTTTTTGACTTTAAGTTTGGATTCTTTCCTTAGGCTGTAGCGGGCGCCCTTCACTTTGCGGATAATGCCGGATTCTTGAATACGCCTGGAAAAGCGGCGCAAAACACTTGAATTGTTTTCGTTTGGATTTTTCTTCACCTCGATTACTGTTTTTGCCATATAGCCTAGGTTACCATATAAAAGATTTTTTGCAAATACCCAATTTTTTATTGACTTTTCCATTAAAAAATATAGTATTCGTGTATGGATCAAACAGCAGATTATATAACCGAAGAAAAAAGGACGGAACTTTTGGCCGAGTTAAAAAACTTAGAAGGACCGAAAAGAAAAGAAATTATAGACAACTTGGAATATGCCAAATCGTTGGGCGACTTGTCGGAAAATGCGGAATACCACCAGGTTCGTGAAGAGCAGGGCAAGCTGGAAGAACGCATTGCAAAAATAAAGCAAATTTTACAATCTTCCCAAACTATGAAGGCTGGCGGGGGAGACGTTGTCCAGATGGGTTCCAAAGTTGTGGTGCAGAAAGACGGCTCCAAAGAATCAAAAAATTATGTTATAGTTGGGTCTGAAGAGGCGGATATGGTCAAGGGAAAAATTTCCAACCATTCGCCGTTTGGCGTGGCTCTCTTCGGCAAGAAAAAAGGTGACACGGTAACCTTTCAGACTCCGGGCGGAATCGTAAATTATAAAATTATAAATGTAACTTAATGTCTTCAATTGATGAAATTAGGGACGCGCGAATAAATAAACTCAAACTCTTAAAAGATAAGGGAGTGAATCCCTATCCGGCTGAATCAAAAAAAGAATTAAGTCTTAAAGAGGCTGTTTTAAATTTTGAAACTTTAGAAAAAAATAAAGAGATCAAATGGATAGCAGGCAGAATAATGTCTATCCGAGGACAGGGCGCTATTATTTTTATTACCTTAAACGACGGCACGGGGGCTTTTCAAGGCTTGCTAAAAAAGGATGTTCTTGGTGACGAGAAATTCGATTTTTGGAATGAAGTTGTGGACATCGGAGACTTTGTGGAAATACAAGGCAGCTTTTTTACGACCAAAAGAGGCGAGAAAACCCTGGAAGCCAAAGACTGGAATATGCTTACCAAAAGTCTGCGACCTTTGCCGGAAAAATGGCATGGACTCACGGATGTGGAGGAAAGATTTCGAAAACGCTATTTGGATATTTTAATGGATGGAGAAAATAAAGAACTTTTGGAAAAGAAAACAAAATTTTGGGACACGGTGCGGAACTTTATGAAAGATCGCGGATTTCTGGAAGTGGAAACTCCGACCCTGGAAATTACCACTGGCGGAGCTGAAGCTACTCCTTTCAAAACTTATAATGAAGATTTTAAACTGCCGCTTTATTTGCGTATCTCCGTCGGCGAGCTTTGGCAGAAGAGGCTGATGGCGGCAGGTTTCGATAAGACTTTTGAAATAGGTAAGATATACCGAAATGAAGGCTCGGACGCGAACCATCTGCAAGAGTTTACGAATATGGAATTTTATTGGTCTTACGCTAATTACCAAGATGGGATGAAACTGGTGGAAGAGCTTTATAAAACTCTTGCGCAGGACGTTTTTGGTACAACGCAATTCGAAACTCGCGGACATAAATTTGATCTCGGCGGAAAGTGGCAAACGATTGATTATTGCGAGACGGTCAAAAAAGAAACCGGCATTGACATCTTGAATACTACTTACGAAGAAGTTAAAAATAAATTGGAAAAGTTGGAAATCAAATATGATGGCGAGACGATGGAGCGGATGATAGACACACTCTGGAAGTATTGTCGCCGAAAAATTTCCGGCCCGGTATTTTTAGTCGGGCACCCGAAGCTTATTTCTCCGCTCTCTAAATCAATGCCGGAAAATGCGGAGCTGACCGAAAGATTTCAGGTAATTATCGCCGGCTCGGAATTAGGAAATGGATATTCGGAATTGAATGACCCGATAAACCAAGCAGAAAGATTCGAAAAGCAACAAGAACTCGCCAAAATGGGAGACAAAGAAGCCATGATGCCAGACGATGAATTTGTGGAAATGCTCGAATACGGTATGCCGCCGACCTGCGGTTTTGGTCTCGGGGGCGAAATGCTCTTTGCCTTCCTTTCCGACAAACCTATCCGAGAAACTCAAATGTTTCCACTAATGAAGCCGAAGGGGGTGGAGTAAAAAAAATTACCACCCTTAACCCCTCCTTAATCAAGGAGGGGAGGAATACATCCACCTCGTCCTTTGATTACAAAGTCCACCCCTCAAGAGGGGAATAATTTATAAACAAATATACCTCGAAAACCGATAGGCATCGAGGTATTTGGCGTATTACGCCGATATTTTATTTAGCACCCCTGTTAGAGCTTTGCAGCCTCCAACTTCCTGTGCTGAAATCAGCACGGATGTGGCTAGGAGCCAATAACAGGGGTGCACTTCTGCCGCATCTATATGGATTATAAAACTACCGCAGAAAAACAGGCATAATATACAAAAATCGTGGCTTTTAGATTCGTTTCCGATTCTTCGGAGCGATGGTGGAAACAAGAAAAATGGAACTCAAAACTTTCCTTAAAAAGGCAGTGGATATACCCCGATGGATT